>OZSS01000820.1_pt1 | contig 14955 bp, 11 predicted proteins | sample 1779911 | NCBI WGS metagenome assembly OZSS01 (sample SAMEA2603589, study PRJEB24840) | metagenome | biome: Water; feature: Photic zone; material: Seawater sample | place: Mediterranean Sea | collected 2013-11-12 | depth 10 m | reverse complement strand
ACTGGTCCGGTCAGGCTGAGCCTCTCAATCTTTTCAAAATTAAAGCCGATGCTCTAACTTTGCTTACGTCTTACGGTGTTCAAGCAGAGTCCCTTCAGGTCTTGCGCGATACACCCGATTGGTATCATCCGGGTCAATCAGGTGTTATTTGCCGTGACCCGCGCACACCATTAGCGCGTTTCGGGGCGTTACACCCGGCTTTATTGAAAGACTTTGATCTTGATGGGCCGGTTATGGTCTGTGAAATTTTCCCCATGGCAATTCCGTTGCCCAAGAAAAAGCCGTCGCGGAGCAAGCCCGTTTTGTCTTTATCTCCCTATCAAGCTGTGCGCCGTGATTTCGCATTTGAAGTGGCCGCTGATTTGCCCGCCGACAAGCTTATGAAAGCAGCGCGGGGTGCAGATAAAAAACTGATTTCAAATGTCGTTCTTTTTGATGCTTTTACCGGATCCGCTGAGGGGGCAGGCGCATTGGGCGAAGGTATGAAATCACTTGCGATTGAGGTCATACTCAGTCCGATGGAAGCGACTTTGACAGATGCCGAAATTGAGGCAGCTGCCGACAAGATTATTCAAGCAGTTGAAAAGGCAACAGGCGGTAAACTCCGCCGATAAGCCCCAAAACTGCGTCCTTTTAATTTGATGATTTGACGCATTGGCTGTGTTCCGACGCAGTGCTATATCACTGCAATGACACAGAATGTGACCCGAAAATGACCAAACAAGAAAATATCCGTAACTTTTCCATTATTGCCCATATTGACCATGGAAAGTCCACGCTTGCTGACCGTCTTATCCAAGTGACGGGGGGTCTGTCTGATCGTGAGATGCAGGAGCAGGTGCTGGACAATATGGAATTGGAGCGTGAGCGCGGGATTACAATTAAGGCGCAGACTGTCAGGCTTGATTATACTGCAGCTGACGGCGAGTTGTACCATCTCAATCTGATTGATACCCCCGGCCATGTCGATTTTGCATATGAGGTCAACCGGTCATTGGCGGCTTGTGAAGGCTCCTTACTGATTGTAGATGCGAGTCAGGGTGTCGAAGCGCAAACACTGGCAAATGTCTATCAGGCCATTGAGGTTGACCATGAAATTGTGCCGGTGCTCAATAAAATTGATCTTCCAGCCGCCGAGCCGGAGCGCGTGAAGCAGCAGGTCGAGGATGTTATCGGGCTCGATACTGAAAATGCTTTGGAAATCTCTGCCAAGACAGGTATTGGTATTGAGACTGTGCTTGAAGCAATTGTCACACAATTACCCCCGCCTTTGGGAACGCCGGATGCGTCGCTCAAAGCTATGCTGGTGGATAGCTGGTATGACCCCTATCTGGGGGTTGTGGTGCTGGTGCGAGTTATTGATGGTGTGATGAAAAAAGGCCAGAAAATCCGCATGATGTCTAATGGTGCGTCTTATTTACTGGACCGCGTCGGGGTGTTTCGTCCAAAGCAAGAAAGTGTTGCTCAACTTGGCCCGGGGGAAATAGGGTTTTTCACCGCCGCCATCAAAGAAGTTGCAGATACACGCGTCGGGGACACGGTCACAGATGACCGCCAGCCATGCGAAGTCCCTCTGGAGGGTTTTAAGCCATCTCAGCCGGTGGTGTTTTGTGGTCTGTTTCCTGTTGATAGCAGTGAGTTTGAGGATTTGCGCGACGCAATGGGCAAGTTACGCCTTAATGATGCAAGCTTTGAATTTGAAATGGAGACAAGTGCCGCTTTGGGATTTGGTTTCCGGTGTGGGTTTCTGGGTCTGTTGCATCTTGAGATTATCCGCGAACGCATTGAGCGCGAATTTGATATTGACTTGATTACAACGGCGCCATCCGTGGTTTATCACTTACACATGAATGATGGCGAGATGATTGAGATGCATAATCCTGCTGATATGCCGGATGTTGTGAAAATCGAGCATATTGAAGAGCCTTGGATTAAGGCGTCCATTCTAGTGCCGGATGAATATATGGGCGCGGTTCTGAAACTTTGTGAGGACCGTCGCGGGCGCCAGTTGAATATGAGCTACGCCGGTAGCCGCGCCATGTTGGAATATGCTCTGCCGCTAAATGAGGTCGTGTTTGATTTTTACGACCGGCTTAAATCTGCCACCAAGGGCTATGCCAGTTTTGATTACAGTGTGACAGGTTATGAGCAGGGCGATTTGGTGAAGATGTCTATTCTCGTCAATGCGGAGCCTGTTGATGCGCTGTCAACGGTTGTGCACCGCGAGCGGGCTGAAAACCGTGGGCGTGCCATGTGTGAACGCTTGAAAGACCTTATCCCCCGACATTTGTTTAAAATCCCTGTTCAAGCAGCGATTGGTGGCAAGATTATCGCGCGTGAAACCATTGCGGCTTTGCGTAAAGATGTGACGGCTAAATGTTATGGTGGGGACGCGACGCGGAAACGAAAGCTGCTGGATAAGCAGAAAGAGGGGAAAAAGAAAATGCGCCAATTCGGCAAAGTTGACATCCCTCAGGACGCGTTTATCTCGGCATTAAAAATGGATGATTAGGCTTGTTTTTCAGCAAGCCCTAGCTATAAATGCATCTTCTGGGGACAGGTGGCCGAGTGGCTGAAGGCGCACGCTTGGAAAGCGTGTAGGCGTTAACGCGTCTCGAGGGTTCGAATCCCTCTCTGTCCGCCATAATTCGACCTAATCTTACTTTCATAATATTGTGAGTAACTTGGTTTATCGACTTTTCCATTGATTATTTAACAAGTCTGGGAACAATAATTGCTAGAAAAAAAGAAAGTATATTTACATTTTTATTTTTTATGTTGTTTTTTTGACCATATTCGGAGGTGTTGCATGTTGAATTTAAAAGGTTTTTCCCTTCCACTTATCTTAATGACGGGTTTTCTTGTCGGATGTACGTCAGGCGGGGTGTCTTCTTCGCCAAATGCTAATTTGATCGGTCAAAATGATATGGTAAAAAACTTTGAGGCTGGTTTTGTTGAGGGGCTGGAAGGCACAATTATTCAACGCCGTTTGGATGCGTTGGAAAAAATGGCACAGCTTTGTGGGCGTAATAATTACAGAATTACCAATATGGATGAAACCAATGAAGGGAATATGAATGTCGGCGGTCCCGAGCCTGTTGGGGACGGTATGGTACTCATTAGTGAGAGTGTGATTAAATTTCGCTGGGAATTTGTTTGCAATAATTAGAGTAAGCACTAGAAACCCTCATGATGATACTCTGGATCTAAATTTATGAATGATACACATATCGTTGATTTGACCGGTCATTAAGACATGTTTGATGCCTTTCTCCAATTTGAACCTGAGATGCGCCTTGCCGCATTTGGCGGGACGTTAATAGCCATTCTGCTTTGGGAATTTCTAGCGACCAAAAGGCCTTCAGAGTGGCGTTTTGAGAGAACTCTGACGCATTTATTATTGATGATTGTAAATTCACTTGCTCTGCGCCTCGTCATGCCCATACTTGCTTTTGAACTTGCGCTTCATGTTGAGGCCCGTCAGATGGGGCTGCTCCCACTCATTCCCGCCCCGTCATTTGTAATTTTTTTCATCAGTTTGATTATTCTGGATTTGGCGATATATACACAGCATGTGATTTTTCACAAAATACCTTTTTTCTGGCGTTTTCACCTTGTCCATCATGCTGATACTGGCTTTGATGTGACCACTGGCTTCCGGTTTCATCCAGGAGAGATTTTGTTTTCCATGATATATAAGCTGGCCTTGGTCTTATTGCTTGGGCCGTCTGCGGTGGCTGTTTTGGGGTTTGAGGTTTTGCTCAGCAGCGCGTCGCTTTTTACCCATGCCAATGCCCACATGCCCCGCCGACTAGACAGTTTATTGCGGTGGGTTATTGTGACGCCGGATATGCATCGCATTCATCATTCGCGTCAGGGTGATGAGGCATTAACCAATTTTGGGTTTAATCTTAGTCTTTGGGATAGGGTTTTTGGCACTTACCAAACTGACCCCTCTCTATCTCATGCTGAGATGGATATTGGATCGCAAAATATTTCTGCACAGAGAGCTGATTCATTTACCGCCATGCTGATATTGCCAATTCATAAGGGTTAAGACGCTTATTTTGCGGTTTATCTCATCAGAATATCGGTTCAAATCTTCCCTAAAATGATGTTAAGCTGGTTATAGTTTTCTATAAGAAGGTGACATGTTTTTAGATCATAAAATTCCACCGCCACTTGTGACGCTTGTATTTATAGGCTTGATATATGGCACGACAAATTATGCTGCGACAGATGTTTTTCCCTATCAAAATCTCATCGCTCTGGGCGTCTTGCTGATTGGGTTGGGCTTTATGTTTTCAGGCGTGCGTGAGTTTAAAAAACTTCAGACAACTGTAAATCCGCTTGATCCGGCGGCGGCAACGACACTCGCGACATCAGGTGTATTTGGCTTTACGCGCAACCCGATCTATCTGGGGATGAGTTCAATCTTATTAGCTTTCTGCATTTATCACGGTGCATGGTTGGGGCTGCCACTCATAATTTTGTTTATGGTGTATATTACATTGTTTCAAATACGCCCCGAAGAAAAAGCCATGCAGGATTTATTCGGCGATGCCTTTGAAGATTATAAGGCTAAAGTCCGTCGTTGGCTTTAAAGCCCTCATCTTAAAAAGAGCTTAGACTAAATCTTTTTATAGACCTCACTGCCACCAATTTTGAATTCGGTAGATTTTTCCTGCATACCCGCGTCGAGGGCGTCTTCGGGGGACATATTCAATTTTGCGGCATACTCGCGTACGTCTTGTGTGATTTTCATGGAGCAGAAATGAGGCCCACACATGGAGCAGAAATGCGCCACTTTCATGGATTGTTTCGGCAAAGTTTCGTCGTGGTAAGACCTTGCCGTATCGGGGTCAAGCGACAAGTTAAACTGATCATCCCAGCGAAATTCAAATCGCGCTTTTGAGAGAGCATTATCCCTGATTTGTGCGCCGGGGTGCCCCTTAGCCAAGTCTGCAGCATGAGCCGCAAGTTTGTAGGTAATGATGCCATCTTTCACATCTTGCTTATTGGGCAGGCCCAGATGTTCTTTAGGTGTGACATAGCAAAGCATGGCTGTGCCGTACCAGCCGATTTGAGCCGCACCAATAGCTGAGGTAATATGGTCATAACCCGGTGCGATATCTGTCGTTAAGGGGCCGAGAGTGTAAAACGGCGCTTCATCACACCAGTCCAACTGCTTGTCCATATTTTCTTTAATAAGTTGCATTGGCACATGCCCAGGCCCTTCAATCATTACCTGTACATCATGTTTCCATGCAATCTGGGTCAGTTCTCCCAGTGTTTCCAACTCACCCAATTGGGCGGCATCATTCGCATCCCAAATGGAGCCGGGGCGTAACCCGTCGCCAAGTGAGAAAGACACATCATAGGCTTTCATAATTTCACAAATTTCCTCGAAATGCGTATAGAGGAAACTCTCTTTATGATGCGCGAGACACCATTTCGCCATGATGGAGCCACCGCGCGAGACAATCCCTGTCATCCGTTCAGCTGTCAGCGGCACATAGCGCAGTAACACGCCGGCATGGATGGTGAAATAATCGACGCCCTGTTCCGCTTGTTCAATAAGTGTGTCTCGGAAAATATCCCAGTTAAGTTCCTCGGCGCGCCCATCCACTTTTTCAAGAGCTTGATAAATTGGCACCGTGCCTACTGGTACTGGTGCATTACGAAGAATCCACTCACGGGTTTCATGAATATGCTTTCCGGTTGAGAGATCCATGATTGTATCTGACCCCCAACGAATGCCCCATGTCATTTTATCAACTTCTTCACCGATAGAACTGGTGACAGCGGAGTTGCCGATATTGCCATTAATTTTGACAAGAAAATTACGTCCGATAATCATCGGTTCACTCTCAGGGTGATTAATATTTGCCGGAATAATAGCGCGGCCTCTGGCAACTTCCTCGCGGACAAATTCCGGTGTGATTTCGCCTTGTAGAGCGGCGCCAAAACTTTCGCCGGGATGTTGATGTGCCATCATCTTTGCCATGCGTTCACCACGCTCTCCCGTCTCAGCAAGGCTTTCTAAATATGCGGCTCGGTTCTGATTTTCGCGGATGGCGATATATTCCATCTCAGGTGTAATGATGCCGTTTCTGGCATAATGCATTTGTGTAACATTTTTTCCTTGTTTGGCCTTTCGCGGCTGGCGCGTCAGGTCAAACCGCAAGGCGGCGAGTTTTTCGTCCGCCAGTCGCTCCTGACCATATTCTGACGTCGGCCCGCTCAGATAGTCGGTATCATTACGTTCTTCTATCCATTTTTGGCGAAGAGGAGCGAGCCCTTTTCGTATATCAATTTTGGTATTCGGATCTGTATAAGGGCCGGATGTGTCATAAACAAATATTGGTGGGTTGTCTTCGCCGCCCATATCTGTGGGCGTTTCGGCTTGTGTGATTTTGCGCATAGGCACTTGAATATCGGAGCGTGAGCCTGAGACATATATCTTCTCGCTATTGGGGAGCGGTGCGATAGCGGCCTTATCAACAAGGGCTTTTTCAGCGGCAAAATCAGAGTTTTTGGATGAGCGAGCTTCCGACATTTTAAATTCCTTACTATGAGCCTGAATAGGCGGATTGCCGGGTCGCATAAAATGACTCTCCCTGCAACGGCATTATCCGTAAACAGGTTCAAAGGGTATCATCTCACCGTCCAGAGTTTAAAACTGAGCGGACCCCCGGTTAACATATGTTAGATTAATATGTCGCTATGGACAAGCAAACTGTCTATTGACGTAGCCTGTTATTGTCGGTCAATCTTGCAAAACTAAACAAAGGCGGATTTGATTTGGAAAATCTTTTTGTAGTTGATAAAGGCCGACCGGCGTGCCCCATATATCTCTTAACCAAGCAGGGTCTTAAGGATTGGCTTGAGGAACATGCGGGTAAACAAGCGGCATGGGTCGAAACCAATCATTTCAAAGCCGGTCGCGGGGAAATACTGCTTTTGCCTGATAAATCAGGTGGTATTGAGGCGGTTTTGCTGGGGCAGGGCGCACAAGTGGATATCTTTACCCTCGGCGCCCTATCAAAAGCATTGCCATCAGGTGTTTATAGGCTAGCCTATGAACTTGACTCCGGGGATATGGAGCTTGCAGCTCATGCGTGGATGATCGGCACCTATCATTTTGATACTTATCTTCCGAAGAGGCCTGATTTCGAAGCGCCACAACTTGTTCTGCCTAAAGAAAGCCGATTGGATAGAATCCAGGCTTTGGGAGAGGCGGTATTTCTGGTTCGGGATCTTATCAATACCCCTGCGGCCGATATGGGGTCGGTTGAACTTGAATTAGCCGCCCGCAATTTGGCTGAAAAATTCAATGCCGAGATTAATGTCATTGCAGGTGATGCGCTTGTCGAAGCAAATTATCCGCTGATCCATGCGGTAGGACGCGCGGCCTATGATGCGCCAAGACTTATTGATATTCGCTGGGGTAATCCTGAAGGTAAAAAACTTGTGCTTGTCGGGAAAGGTGTCTGTTTTGACAGTGGGGGGTTAAACCTAAAGCCCGGCTCGTATATGGATCTTATGAAAAAAGATATGGGTGGCGCCGCAAATATTCTCGGTCTAGCAGGGGCTGTGATGCAATGTGGTCTCGATGTTGATTTACGTGTCTTGATTGGGGCAGTTGAAAATGCCATTGGTCCTGAAGCTTTTCGTCCAGGGGATATTTTACCCAGTCGGCAGGGCATGACAGTTGAAATTGGCAATACGGATGCGGAAGGGCGACTTGTTTTGGCGGATATGCTGACTGAGGCTGAAACCGAGCAACCTGATTTAATTATCGACATGGCAACATTGACCGGCGCAGCGCGGACCGCATTGGGCCCTGAACTTGCCCCGTTTTTTGTGCGTCAGGATGAGCTTGCAAAAGATTTAGAAGCGGCGGTAGATTCCGAAAGTGATCCGATGTGGCGTCTCCCGCTTTGGGCCGGATATGATGATTGGTTATCTAGTCGCGTTGCGGATGTTAGAAATATCAGCAATGGACCGCATGCGGGGGCTATAACGGCGGCGCTTTTCTTGTCCAGATTTATCGATGCAGAGACCGACTGGATTCATTGCGATATATATGCGTGGAATCCCAAATCAAGTCCGGGGCGGCCTGTTGGCGGAGAGGCTCAGGGGATGCGTGCGCTTTTCCGAATGTTGGAGCAAAGGTATGGGCGCTGACAGCAAACCTGATCCACGCTTGAGCCCATGGCGAGATGATCTCGCCGCATCGCATTTGCGGGGCGAAGTCAAAGCTTCAAAATATGTTGATGGCGAGCCTTATTGTGTCTCTGCACCGGTAACGGCTTTGCGTCGTAGTCCGGCAGATGCTGCCATGATGGATACTCAACTTCTTTTTGGAGAAGGTTTTCGTGTCTATGAAAAACGCGGTAATTGGGCGTGGGGGCAATCACTGACAGATGATTATGTTGGATATGTTCTGTCAGGTGACCTCCAGCCTTATTACGAGACCGACCATATTGTGCGCGTGCCGCGGAGTTTTGTGTATCGTGAGCCGGATATTAAATCTCGCCCCATAATGGCTATTTCAATGGGAGCTCGCTTGCATGTTACAAAACAGGAAGGGCGGTTTTCCTATATTGAAGATGGCGGGCAGGATGAAGCAACCGGTTGGATTATTAGTACGCATATTAATTCTGAGGGGGATTATGCCGAGGACTATGTCGAGGTTGCCGAGATGTTTCTGCACACACCTTATTTATGGGGTGGTCGGGAAAGCTTGGGGTTGGACTGCTCGGCACTGGTGCAACTCTCCTTGATGCAAGCGGGATATGCCTGCCAAAGAGATACATACATGCAAGAAGCCACACTTGGTCAAGAAATTAAAGGAAATTTCAAGCGCGGCGATTTAGTGTTTTGGAAAGGCCATGTTGGGATATTGCAAAGCTCGCATCAACTTCTCCATGCCAATGCCAGTTTTATGCAGACAGTATCTGAAGGTTTTGAAAGCGCGTGTCAGCGCATTGAAAAAACTGACGGGCCAATCACTTCTATACGTCGTCTTTCTCATTCTGCTATTGGTGTCTAGAGATCAAATGCTGCGCTGATGAGTTCGCGTGTATAGGTTTCCTTGGCGTTTTCAAAAATATCATGTGTGGTTCCGGTTTCAACAACCTTGCCATCTTTCATCACCATGACGCGGTGAGCCAGTGCGCGCACAACTTTCAAATCATGGCTGATGAAAATATAAGAAAGCCCTCTTTGCTGTTGGAGATCCTGTAATAAAGTCACAATCTGAGCCTGAACAGATCTATCCAGCGCGCTGGTTGGCTCATCCAGCACCACAAGCCGCGGATTAAGAATAATGGCTCGGGCAATGGAGATGCGCTGGCGTTGACCGCCGGAAAATTCATGTGGGTACCGATTTGCGCTGTCGGGTTCTAAGCCGACATCCTCCAGCGTTCTGCGAACTTTGAAGATTTTTTGATAACTGTTGAGTTCAGGCTCATGCAAGCTAAGGCCTTCAGTGATAATGTCACTCACGGACATACGAGGTGACAGCGCACCAAATGGGTCTTGAAATACAATTTGCATATGTTTGCGGAGGTTTCTCAAAGGTGTGCCTGTGAGGGCATCAATGTTCTGCCCTCTGAAATTAATCTGCCCGTCACATCCTGTTAATCGAACAAGCGCACGCCCCAATGTGGTTTTACCGGAGCCGCTTTCTCCGACAATGCCCAACGTTTCGCCCGATGTAAGCGAGAGGTCAATTCCGTCAACAGCTTTGACATAATCCAGAGGTTTGCCATACCAGTTTTTGGCACGGGGAAACCAGACTTTAACATCCTGCGCCGCCAAAATTGGCTCAGTTGCCTCTTCGTCAATCAAACCCGGATGGCCACTTGGTTCGGCCTCAACCAGCATTTTTGTATAGGGATGCTCAGGTTTTGTAAAAATATGCTGGGGCTGGCCTATTTCAACAATTTCGCCATCCTTCATGACACAGACCTTGTCTGCCACTTGTTTGACGACGCCGAGGTCATGGGAAATCAACAACATAGCCATGCCGGTCTCTTGTTGGAGTTTTTTCAGCAAAGCGAGAATTTGTTTTTGCACGGTTACGTCAAGCGCTGTGGTTGGTTCATCTGCAATCAGCAATTTTGGATTATTGGCCAGTGCCATAGCAATCATAACGCGTTGGCGTTGCCCACCTGACAATTCATGAGGGAGTGCTGAAAGCCGTTTCTCGGCATCGGGAATACCCACCTTATACAGTAAATCCAGCACTCGGGTGCGTATAGGGGTGCGGCCTGTTTTCGGGTCTAAATCATCGCCACTAATTTCCTGATGAATCTCTAAGCACTCAGAAATTTGTTTTTCAATACTATGCAACGGGTTCAGTGACGTCATTGGTTCTTGAAAAATCATCGCGATATCATTACCGCGCAGATTTTGTAAGGCGGCTGAATCAAGACCTGAAATATCTCTACCCTCAAAACTGATTGAGCCTTGGCTGATGCGCGCAGATGGAGGCAGAAGTTTTAAAATAGATAGCGCTGAAACAGATTTGCCAGAGCCGCTTTCGCCAACCAGCCCGACAGTTTCGCCCGGTGCTATGGTGTAAGACACATTGGAGACGGCGCGGGTTTCCTGCCCCTGATTATGGAAGCCGATGGTCAGATTTTCAATTTTGAGTAAATCTGTCATGAGATTGTGTTTCTCGGATCAAAGGCATCACGAACGGCTTCCCCAATAAATATCAATAGAGACAGCATAAAGGCGATGGTGAAAAACCCGGTTAATCCAAGCCATGGTGCTTGCAGATTGGCCTTCCCTTGCGCCAACAATTCCCCCAAAGACGGAGACCCTGGCGGCAAGCCAAAACCCAGAAAATCTAGAGATGTTAAAGTCGTAATGGAGGCATTTAGCAAGAAGGGCAGGAAAGTCAGTGTTGCCACCATGGCATTTGGCAGAAGGTGGCGATGCATGAGCGTGAAGGTGCCGACACCCAGCGCACGGGCGGCGAGCACATATTCAAAATTACGGGCACGCAGAAATTCAGCACGGACAACGCCAACCAGTGATACCCATGAAAACAGCAGTAATATGCCGAGAAGTATCCAGAAGCCGGGTTCGATTACAGAGGCAATGATAATCAGTAAATAGAGAGATGGGACGCTGGTCCATATTTCGATAAATCGCTGGAACAGCAAATCTGTCCACCCCCCGAAATACCCTTGAACAGCGCCAGCCGCGATACCGATAAGTGATGAAAATATGGTGAGTGATAAGCCGAACAAAACAGAAATTCTGAAACCGTAAATCAGTCGCGCTAGAACATCTCGCCCCTGATCGTCAGTGCCCAGCCAGTTTTCACCACTTGGCGGGGCAGGCGCGGAAACGGTGAGGTCAAGATTGATGGTGTTGTAGGAATATCTAATTGGTGGCCAGAGTATCCAGCCTTTATCTTCAATCAGTTTTTTAACATAAGGATCTCTGTAATCTGCCTCGGTCTCAAAATCCCCGCCAAAAGCAGTTTCGGGATAGCTGAAGAAAACCGGCGCATAGAGCGAGCCGTCATAACGCAACATAAGGGGCTTATCATTGGCAATAAATTCGGCGCATAGGGTCACCAGAAACATGACCAGAAATATCCGGAGTGACCACAGGCCACGGCGATTGGCTTTAAAACTTTCCCATCGCCGTTGATTAATCGGCGACATATTAAGGTTTAGCGGTCTCATGTTTCACGGCTTTCAAAATCAATGCGCGGATCCATTAAGACATAGGTCAGGTCGGATAGCAGGGTGATAATCAGACCCACGAGGCCGAAGATATATAAATTGGCGAATACGACGGGATAGTCGCGATTAATTATGGACTCGTAAGAGAGGAGCCCCAATCCGTCGAGTGAGAAAATAGTCTCAATAAGCAGTGAACCGGTGAAGAAAGCGCCGACAAAAGCCCCCGGAAATCCCGCAACGACAATAAGCATGGCATTCCGAAAAACGTGGCGATAAAGCACCTTGCCCTCACTCAGACCTTTGGCGCGGGCGGTGGTGACATACTGTTTGGAAATTTCGTCCAGAAAAGAGTTTTTGGTCAGCAAGGTTGTGGTTGCGAAGGCACCGATTGTCATGGCCAGCACAGGGAGGGAAATATGCCAGAGATAGTCAATAATCTTACCGCCGGTCGATAGACTGTCGAAATTGTCAGATGTCAGACCCCGTAAGGGGAATAAGTCAAAATAACTTCCGCCGGCAAAAAGGATAATAAGCAAAACGGCAAACAAAAACCCCGGAATGGCATAGCCAACAATGATCACACCGGATGTCCAAATATCAAAACTGCTACCGCTGCGCCGCGCCTTGGCGATGCCCAGCGGGATGGATATGAGATAAGTGATAAGTGTGGTCCATAAACCCAATGAGATGGAGACAGGGAGTTTTTCGGCAATCAGTTGGGATACCGGCACATCTCTGTAAAAGCTGTTACCAAAATCAAACTTTGCGTAATCACCAATCATAATCAGGAAACGCTCATGTGCCGGTTTGTCAAAACCGAATTGTTTTTCCAGCTCTTCAATAAAAGCCGGGTCCAAACCCTGAGCACCACGATATTTGCTTCCCCCGTCAAAATTACCGCCGGAGAGATTGTTCATTTCAGATTGTCCGCCTGCAAACCTTGCTGTGGCACCGACATCATGCCCCTGTAGCTGGGCGATAATGCGTTCCACCGGCCCGCCGGGAGCAAATTGGATAATTGTGAAGCTGATGAGCATAATCCCCAGAATGGTGGGAATCATTAGGGCAAGGCGACGCAAAATATAGGCAGCCATTATCCTTTATCCTCCAAACAGTGAATTCTATGAAAGAACATTTTCATCACAGCGCATTATGCCATGAAATCAGAATTTATCATCCCAATATAAGATGCTTTCGACGACTTAAAATTTATTTTGGTTTATCTTCATTTGCCCACCAAATACTTGGAAAGCCATGACTATAAAGCGGCAGGTTATCGGGTCTGCTGATATTATGCCAATAAGCCAATCGGTGGGTTGGGATATGCCAATGCGGCACAACAAAATGATGTGCCAGAAGAACGCGGTCTAATGCACGAGTTGCTGTTATTTGCGTCGCCCGATTCGGTGCAAAAATAATATGCTCGACAAGCTTGTCGATAGCAGGGTTTTTAATGCCTATCAGATTGCGCCCGCCAGGACGATCAGCATTTTCTGCGCTCCAGTAATTGCGCTGTTCGTTGCCGGGCGACAAGGACTGACCGAAACTATGCACAATAATATCAAAATCATAATCCATCACCCGGTTTTGATACTGGGTCGGATCAATGGTGCGAATATTTGCCGTGACCCCCAGTTTTTCAAGATTTCTAATGAAGGGGGCAACTATGCGTTCAAAGGCAGGTTGTACCAGCAGAAACTCAACCTCAAGAACTTCTCCGTTCTTTTGGAGCTTTCCATTGGTGACATTCCAACCGGCTTCCTCAAGAAGACTTTTGGCTTTTCTCAAATTCTGACGCAGGGCATTAGGGTCAGGATTTTCAGGATTCCGGTAGGCTTGCGAAAACACCGTCGCCGGTAGCTGGTCTTGTAAAGGCGTCAGTAATTGCAGCTCTGCGGGGGACGGTAAACCGGTTGCCGCGAGTTCGGAATTATCAAAATAACTTCCGGTACGAACATATTGTCCATAAAAGAGTGTGTTGTTCGCCCACTCAAAATCATAGGCATGGTTAAATGCCTGACGCAGTTTGAGGTCTTTAAATTTATTTTTACGGATGTTGAAAATAAAACCCTGCATGCCCTGAACGGAGCCATTGGCGGGCATTTCGAGGGGCATTCTCCCGTCTTTCACTGCGGGGACATCATATCCAGTTGCCCAGTTTTTGGAGTTATTCTCGTCCCTAAATTGAAGATTACCTGCTTTGAAAGCTTCAAAGGCAACGGTGAAATCTCCGAAATAATCATAACGCACACGGGCAAAATTATACTTACCTACAGACACGTTTAAATCTTTTGCCCAGTAATCAGGGTTACGGCGATAGGTGACATAGCGGCCTGTTTCGAATGTGTCGATGATATAAGGCCCACTGCCAACAGGCGGTTCCAGGGTTGTTTTTTGAATATCTTTACCTTCACCCGCCCAATAATGCTTGGGCAAGACAACGAGTTGCCCGACAATTTGAGGTAATTCCCGATTACCCGATTTTCGGAACGTAAATTTAACAACGCGTTCAGAGATGGCCTCAACGCTGTCAACATCGGCATAATAGGCGCGGTAGAATGGGTGATTTGCAGTCAGTGTTTTAAAACTCCAAACCACATCAGCGGCTTTGACGCTGACACCGTCATGAAAACGCGCACGCTCATCAAGGGTGAATGTCACGGACGCGAAATCATCGGGATGCACCATTGATTTTGCCAGTAAGGCATATTGTGTGCCGGGTTCATCAAGGCTTGATGCTGTCAGTGTGTCATAAATCAGGCCAAGCCCCTGAGCGGGAGTACCTTTGAGAATATAGGGGTTGAAGCTGTCAAAGCTGCCATAGGCCGCTTCGCGAACCTCACCTCCTTTGGGCGCATCTGGATTAACATAATCAAAATGGGCAAAGCCCTGTTCATATTTCGGGTCACCAAACAAAGACAGTGCGTGACGAGGCGCATCTGCATAAGTGGGTGTTATGACAGCTTGAAAGGTTAGGATGAGAAAACTGAAGGCAGCAAGAAGCTTTTTTGAAGAACTAAACATCTGCATAAGCTAAGGCTAAAAACAACCATCAGCAAGTGGGGAAAGAGCTATCAGCAAGAGAGATGGCTCTTTATTCAGTTGGCGTATTCGTTACCAAATCTGAAAACATATCTTCAGTTGCCTCAGCAACAGGCTCACCTTGAGTTTCATCTTGTAATGCAGGAACTTCTTCAATCTGGGTTTCAGCCGCAGGTTCTTCAGCAGACACATTTTTTGG
>OZSS01000819.1_pt1 | contig 14964 bp, 12 predicted proteins | sample 1779911 | NCBI WGS metagenome assembly OZSS01 (sample SAMEA2603589, study PRJEB24840) | metagenome | biome: Water; feature: Photic zone; material: Seawater sample | place: Mediterranean Sea | collected 2013-11-12 | depth 10 m | reverse complement strand
AACGCCTCTTTTGCCCAATCCATCAATGCCGGGTCCTGTCTGACCTCATGCATAAAGCTCATTCCCTGTTCCCTCGCCTTGATACCCAGGCAATAATGAATTGCGTTATGACCATGAAACTTGGTTAAGGCAAAAGGGGCAAGATCCAGCTTTGGGATAAACCGGGTTTCCTGACGGTTTATTTTCTGAAACTGGTTTTTCCGAATATGCGGAAGATGCTCTTCAGCGGATGGTTAATCCTTATTTACGGGATCCGATCGATCGGGTTACCCGTGATCCCATTCGTAAGCTTGGGTGGGATGACCGTTTGATTGGATCGATGCGGTATGCGGTAAATGCGGGTGTAAATCCCCAAAGAATGCTGGATGTCGCCCGCAAGGGATTGGAGGAAATCCATATGACGAAAAATACCCAAACTCTCCAGGCTGCCCTTGATTTGGCCTGGCATGACCAGGTAGGGGGAGAAGAGATGGAATCAATACGGAAGAATATTCTTTTCCCTGTTTCGTAGGTTCGAAAATTCTGTCCAAATTTACCCATTCAGGGTTGCGTTTCCTTCAGAAACGATCAAAATCAATCGAAATCGATCATTATGATTCAAGAAGCCCATCCAGCCCTTGCCCCTGAGAGACGGGATCGTATTCGTAACCTCGTTCGCGAGGGAGGGGTTGCCCGGGTGGAAGATTTACGGAAAAACCTCAAGGTTTCAGTCGCGACCATCCGTCGGGATTTGGAAATCCTGGAAGAGGAGGGAAAGGTTAAGCGGGTCCATGGAGGAGCCGTATCCATGGAAAGCCGGCTCGAGGAGTCTGTTTTTGATGACAAGACCAATCTCGCAGGCAAACAGAAAAAGAAAATCGCCGAGGATGCACTAACCTTGGTTGGGCATGAGGAATCCGTTTTTTTGGACGGGGGAAGCACCACTTTATTTCTTGCGAGACTTCTCAAGCAACGGACGGACATAACGGTGGTCACCAATTCCGTGCGGGCGATGGAGGAATTAGCGGATAGTGGACCCCGGGTTATTTTTACCGGAGGCGAATTCCGTCGAATCAGTCAGACGATGGTCGGTCCATTGAGTACGGTCGTTCTTGAACAAATCCGGGTGGATAAGGCGTTCATGGGAACCATGGGTTTCTGTCTTAAAAATGGAATCACCACCACGGATCCAAATGAAGCGTATGTCAAAAGAGTGGTTTCGGAAAATGCGGGGCAAGTAATTCTGCTCGCTGATGCCACCAAGGCGGACAAGGTTTCCTTTGCCCGGGTATCCGACTGGGATCAGGTGGATATTTTGATCTCGGATCCGGCAATACCCAAACACTTTACCAAAACTTTGCGCAAACGGGGAATCAAAGTTCGTTTGCCCTGAAATTAATAATACTGAAATAGGAAATTACTCATGGCTGAACCCATAATTATGCCTCGACAAGGACAATCGGTAGAAAGTTGTATTCTGACCGAGTGGAAAGTAAATGTTGGAGATCAGGTCGCGGAAGGAGATGTCCTTGCGGTGATCGAGACCGACAAAGCAAGTTTTGACTTGGAATCAACCGCCGCCGGCACGGTGCTCGCCCTTTTCTGGGAGGCGGATGATGATGTGCCAGTCTTGGCCAATGTCGCGGTTGTTGGAAACGACGGGGAAGATGTTGAGGAATTTCGCCCGGACAACGGGAGTGCAACCTCCGCTCCTGAACCGGCACCGGCTGCTACCGAAGTGCCTTCTTCCGCCCCTCAGGCTACGGAAGCAGCTGCACCTGCGTCATCGGACAGTGTTGCAGCCCCTGTTTCTGCGAGTACGATGGCAACGGGTGGAGTGAGTGCAGGAGTGAGCCCAAGAGCACGCAAGCTTGCCTTTCGTCACGGCCTCGATCCCGAAACTCTCGATGGAACCGGTCCAAACGGTCGAGTGATTGAACGGGATGTGGAAGCGGTGATATCCGGCCGACCACGATTATCCGCCAGTGCCGTTTCCAAAGCAAGGGACGGTCTTGAAGCTCCCATCCGCGGAAAAGGACTTGCCGGTATGGCTCTTGCATCCGACATGAGGGAGCCCGGTGCGATTGAGGGAGCCAAAGTCGAGCCGGTGAAGGGAATTCGCAAGCTCGTTGCTGAAAGGATGATTCAATCCCTGCAAACCTCGGCCCAGTTAACTCTCAATACTCATTTTGAACTGACCGCTGCTCAGGCTTATCGCAAGGAAAGAGTGGAGGCGGGTAAGTCCAAGATTTCAATCAATGATCTGATCGCCTATGCCCAAATTCAGGCACTGGGTGCCCATCCTGAATTAAACGCTCATTTCCTCGGCAACCGTTTCGCGGTGTTTGAAAAAGTCCACCTCGGTATCGCGGTGGATTCTCCGCGTGGATTAATGGTTCCCGTCGTCAAGGAGGCGTCCGAACTTTCCCTGGAAGCCCTGTCTGCCGAGATTAAAAAACTGGCGATTGCCTGCCGCGAAGGAACCATCCAGCCGGACGATCTCTCCGGAGGATCCTGCACCCTGACCAACCTCGGGATGCTCGGTGTTTCCACATTCACACCGGTCCTGAATGTGCCGGAGGTTGCCATTCTCGGAGTGGGTGGGATTGAACTGAAACCAAAACGCCTGGAATCCGGAGAAATTGAATATGCTGAATTCCTTCCGCTGAGCTTAACCATTGACCACCAGGCGGTGGATGGTGCTCCGGCCGCGAGGTTTCTGCAGACTTTGGTCAGTCAGCTCGAAGAGAATCCTGGACAACCCCTTTCAATAACCAACGAATAATTTAAAAATTTATGAAATATGATTTTGCTGTAATCGGTGCAGGACCCGCAGGGTATGTTGCCGCCAAAAAAGCCGCCTCGGCGGGAAAGAAAGTATTACTTGTTGAAAAGAGTAAACTGGGCGGCGTATGTTTGAACGAGGGATGTGTGCCATCCAAAACTCTACTACAGGCTGCGAAGACTTATCATCATGCCAAGCATGGTTCGATCTTTGGGGTTGAGGCCGAAGGTTTGACTTTTGATTTCCCCAAGGCCCACGAACATAAAAACAATGTGATGAATAAGATGAGGGATGGTATTGCCGGCCTCATGAAAAAATACAAAGTGGATGTGGTCGAAGGGGAAGCTAAATTGCTTCCGAATTCACAAGTGGAAATTAATGGGGAAACTCATGAGGCTACCGACATTTTGCTTTGCACCGGATCCTCACCCGCCATCCCACCGATTCCCGGAGTCGATCTTGAACATGTGGTCGATTCAAGCGGCATACTTTTACGGGAGACCCTTCCGAATCATTTGGTCGTGGTTGGCGGAGGAGTCATTGGCTGTGAGTTTGCATGCATGTATGCTTCGGTTGGGGTGCAGGTAACGGTTCTCGAAGCGATGCCTGAAATCTGCCCGAATTTAGATCCAGAAGTCTCCGCAAGTTTACGAGAGGGATTGGACAAGAAGGGCGTCACTTTTAATCTTGGAGCAAAGGTCGAATCGATCAGTGCAGACAAGGTGAGCTATGCGGATGATTCCGGATCCAATGAATTGGAAGCGGATCTGGTACTCGTGGCAACCGGAAGAAGACCAAATACCAAAAATTTAGGTCTCGAAGAATTGGGACTCGATATTGATGATCGTGGGGGTGTCCGGGTGGATAATCGTGGAGCCACCAATATTCCCGGGCTTTGGGCAGCAGGTGATGTCACCGGGCAGGCCTGGCTGGCCCATGCCGCCAGCCGAATGGCAGAAGTCGTGGTTAATAATATTACCGGCCGCAAGGATCATATGCGTTATGATTCAATGCCAGCCGTGGTCTACACCAGCCCCGAAGTTGCGGTGGTGGGGTTGACCAAAGAAGAAGCAGAGGCTCGCGGGATTAAGGTGAAAGTCGGCCGGATACCGATGGCCATTAATGCCCGTTACATTGCTGAAAATCCAGATGAAACCGGATTCTGCAAAGTCGTCCTCGAGGCCGATTCCCGCAGACTCTTAGGAGTGCATATGGTCGGTGGTGCATGTTCCGAAATGATTTTTGGAGCCACCGCCATGTTGGAGACGGAACTTCGGGAAGAAGAGATTGAAGAAATTGTATTCCCACATCCAACGACCTCCGAAATCATCAAGGACGTCTTCATGGCCGTTCGTTAATTTTATTCAAGTCATAATCCTTAAACCTTTTTCGCTATGCCGAAGTCACAAATTGTAGAACCTACCAAAGAACGCCAAGCGGGGAGCATTCCTTTTGCGGAAGTTCCCTTGAATCAATATCAGAATGATCTAGCCAAGGAGAAAGAAACCTATGGAGAAGAAGCTCTCCTCGGAATCTATGAAGATATGCTCCTGATCCGTGAGTTTGAGAGCATGCTGCAAAGCATCAAGACGCAGGGATCGTACGAGGGGATTGAGTATGATCACAAGGGTCCCGCACACCTTTCTATCGGTCAGGAGGCCTCAGCGGTCGGGCAGGCCTTTCTTTTGGATGTGGATGATCATATTCTCGGATCTCACCGTTCACACGGGGAAATCCTCGCCAAGGGGATGTCAGCCATTCGTAAGCTAGATGATGACAGCCTGCTTACCATTATGAAAGACTTTCTCGGAGGTGATTGCTTCCGGGTCGTTGAAAAAGATGGGGCGTCCGATGTGAAACAGTTAGCCAGGGATTTTCTTCTTTACGGTGCTTTGGCCGAAATTTTCGGTCGCGAGAATGGATTCAATCGTGGATTGGGCGGATCGATGCATGCCTTCTTCCCTCCGTTTGGCATTCTTCCCAATAATGCGATTGTGGGTGGTTCGGCTGATATCGCCACTGGGGCTGCTCTCTTCAAAAAAGTGAACCGCAAAAATGGCTTGGTCATTTCCAATATTGGAGATGCGTCCATGGGTTGTGGACCTACCTGGGAAGCGATGAATTTTGCTTCGATGCGTCAGTTCCATGAATTATGGGAAGAATCGATGAAGGGTGGTTTGCCGATCATTTTCAATTTCATGAATAACTTTTACGGCATGGGTGGACAGACTGCCGGTGAAACCATGGCCTTTGATTATCTTGCCCGTGTGGGTGCCGGGGTAAACCCGCAATCCATGCATGCGGAAAGGGTTGATGGCTATAACCCATTGGCGGTGGCTGATGCAATTCGCCGGAAGAGGGAACTGATCGAAAAAGGCGAAGGCCCCATTCTGCTGGAGACCGTTACTTATCGTTATTCCGGGCATTCGCCCTCTGACGCTTCTTCCTATCGCATTAAGGAGGAAATTGAGGCGTGGCAATCATTTGATCCCATTAACTCTTATGCTAAGGAATTGAGCGATGCGGGGATATTGAATGAAGAAGCGATAGCTTCACGCAAGACCGATGTGGTTGCAGCGATGACCAAGGCTTTTGGCCTGGCATCGGACTTAAAAGTCTCCCCAAGGCTTCCATCCGAGAAGATTGCGGGACTCATGTTCTCCAGTCGTAAGCGTGAAAGTTATGACCCGGAGCGTAAGCCAGAATTGCTGCTTGCTCATGACGAGAATCCTCGGGTTCAGGCCTTGGCCAAAAAGTCGAGGGCAGGAGTGATTGACGGAAAGCCTGTTTCGAAGAACAAAGTCTTTCAATACCGGGATGCTATTTTCGAAGCCGCCTTACACCGTTTTGAAACGGATCCGACCATGGTTGCATACGGAGAAGAAAATCGTGACTGGGGCGGTGCTTTTGCCTGCTACCGCGGGTTAACCGAATCGCTTCCATATCATCGCCTTTTCAATTCACCGATTTCGGAAGCAGCGATCGTGGGCACCGCATGCGGGTATGCACTCGAAGGGGGACGTGCCTTGGTTGAGTTGATGTACTGTGACTTTATGGGTCGTGCAGGTGATGAAATTTTCAACCAATTGGCAAAGTGGCAAAGTATGTCCGCCTGTATTTTGGAAATGCCGGTCACTTTGCGGGTATCGGTGGGCTCAAAATACGGGGCGCAGCACTCTCAGGATTGGTGTGCATTGGTAAATCACATTCCTGGGTTGAAAGTGGTCTTTCCTTCCACGCCATATGATGCAAAGGGTATGCTGAATACCGCACTTGCCGGAAGTGATCCTGTTATTTTCTTCGAGAGTCAAAGACTTTACGATATCGGGGAACTTTTCGAAAAAGAAGTCCCTGCCGAGTATTATGAAGTTCCTTTTGGCCCTCCAGCCCAGCGACGGGTAGGAAAAGATATTACCCTGATCACTGTTGGAGCCACCATGTACCGAGCATTGGAAGCTGCCGATATTTTAGAGCAGAAGTACGGAGTCACCTGTGATGTGTTTGATTGCCGTTCCATCAGTCCGTTGGATTATGATCCGTTGATTGCTTCCGTACAGAAAACCGGAAAGGTTTTGCTTTCTTCAGATGCATGCGAGCGGGGTTCGGTGTTGCATGATATTGGGTCCAAGATCAGCCAGCTTGCTTTTGATGACCTCGATGCTCCCCCCGTTGTGGTGGGTTCCCGTAACTGGATTACTCCTTGTGCGGAAGTGGAGAGTGATTTCTTCCCACAACCTTCCTGGATGATTGATGCAATTCATGATCGGATTCTTCCTTTGCCCGGCCATCAATTAACCACCAACCCAACCACTGGTGAGTTGATTAAGCGTCAGCGTGGCGGGGTTTGATTCTCATATAAATTGTCCACAGAGGAGTAGATAACTGATGAGCGAACCAATGGCTCAAACCCTTTTGCAACGTTCGGATCAGCTGCTCGAGGCAGCCCAAAAGACTCATCGTGGAGTTTTTCTAACCGGTCCAAACCGGATTGAGCTTCTCCAAGATGATTTGCCGGATTCAAGTGTTGGGGGAGGGGACTTTCTTCTCGCAAGCCTCGGTAATTGCCGCTGCGCATCGGATGCAAAGGCTATTCGCCAATTCGACGCACATGCCCGGGTGCCATCGGGAGCAGATCGTATCGCCTTGGGTCATGAAACCCTTCAGATTGTGCTACAGGCTCCTGAGGGCTCTAAAGTAAAAGTAGGGGACTTGGTGGTTATCACACCCGGCCATGCCAGTCAACCGATTGATCCTCTGCAATTTGAGCCCGTTTCTGATGGTGTGCTCGCCGCCCTCGGTTATTCATACCGGTATCTGGGTGGCTTGCGTCAGTTTAACCGTATTCCTGCCGGAGCACCCGATTTTGTCAGCTCGCAGGGATTTGGAAGTTTGTTCAATCGGGTCTCTCCCCATGAGAATACCAGTTTGATATCACTGGCTCATGCGGAGCCTTTTGCCTGTAATTACGGTACCAATAAACATATTTTCACAATTGATCAGCAGGGAGAGTTTGCTTACGGAGTACCTCCCCGTGCAATCGTGACTTACCTTTCGGGTACGGCAAGGATGGCGATGATTAATCTTACAATTGTCGCGAGTGTCGCGGATGATGAATTACCGAAGGTCGTTTATGTCACAGGTTCCAAATCAAAATTGGATGAGATGGAAAAGTATGCCCTGATCCGCGATTTGAGGGAAAGGGGTACCCGTGTGGTTTTGGTCGACCGGAAGGATCCTGCAATTATCGATAAATTGACTGAGTATGGAAAATCGGATGTGGTCTGGACGAATTATGCCTCGCAGGAGACCTACGAGCAGGCAGTTTCAATTCTTGCGGATGGTGGAAATTTAAACAGCTATGCCGGTGCGGTCGATCCCGATCTGTTAATCGAAATGCCTATAGTAGCAGCACCCGTTTATGAAAGTGTAGAGGAGGAAGTCTCACAAAACTTTTTGGCAATGCACCATAATGTAGCTCCCAATGATCCTGCCCGTTATCGCGGAATTGCCCGAGAGCCTAAAGTAGGTTTTTTCGGATTTGAGGGTATGGAAGAGCGACTGCTGGCCTACCTGCAAAAGCTGCCGGATGGCACTCATGTATTTACGGAAGATGAACAGGCATTGCCTGCGGGATTGATTAAAGCTGAAGACGATACCCCACTTACGGATGTTTTCATTGGTGGCACTGGCAAGCAGGCGGAGGACCGGTATGAAGCAATTGAATCGCGACTGGCTCGTTCTGCCGCGGTTAATTTCATTGACGGCAACCTGACGGCCCCGATCCGATCAAGGCAGGCTCATTACGTATCCAGGCACCAGATTTGCGGAAAAAATGTTCCTTGGCATATGACCAACACCTCTGAGCCTCATTCCGATGATATGATAGAACAGGCAAATAACCCTGTGAGTTTTGACTGGATGGTCAAAGGCGTTTGCGGGTTGTCCTCGGTTCCCCAAATGATGGAAAAAGTGGAAGTGGAGCAGCCTTTCGGATCCTTTTATTCATTCACTGAATTAGAAGATTTGCCCTATGTCGAGATTTCCTCAGATGCATTTCGTGAAGCGTCAGAGGGAAAGCCGAAGCATGTCTCCCGTGCATTGACCGAAGCCGCCAAGGAACTTGATTCAAATGGACAATGCTGGTCTCGAAAAGTCGAAGAAGCACTTTATCAAGGGTATGGTTTACCACACCCTCTCAATTTAACTTAATTTAAAAATTCAAGGAGATAAAACTATGGAATGGACTGATTTGGAAAACAAAGTGGTAGTCATTACGGGAGGTGCCGCCGGAATCGGTTTTGCCGTAGCCAAAGGATTTGTTGAAGTGGGTGCGAAAGTAATGATTGCTGATTTCTCGGAAGAAGCCGGGCAGAAGGCAGCAGACGAAGCATCCAATGCTGGTCCGGGGGAAGCCCGTTTTGCTCGTTGTGATGTAACTAATAAAGCAGATGTGGACCAAATGATTCAGTCTACCTTGGACGCATTTGGTTCCGTCGATGCTTTGGTAAACAACGCCGGAATTAATGTTCCCCGCCTATTAGTCGATCCGGCAGGTAAAGAGGAATTGACCGAGGATATTTGGGATAAGGTTTTTGCGGTCAATGTGAAAGGCCAATTCCTGTGTGCTCAGGCCGCCGCCAGAGTGATGTTGAAACAAGCGAATGGAGGTGTCCTAATCAACATGTCATCCGAATCAGGTCTTGAAGGAAGTGAAGGGCAAAGCGTGTATGCTGCGACCAAGGCGGCCAATCAGAATGTGACCCGTTCGTGGGCTAAAGAGCTCGGCACCCAGGGTGTACGAGTGATTGGTGTGGCTCCCGGTATCATGGAAACTACGGGTATGCGTAGTGAAGCTTACGAGCAATCACTTGCCTACACTAGAGGGATTTCCGTGGATGAATTACGCTCCAAGTACGGAAGCACCTCTTCTATTCCCTTGGGGCGTTCCGGTAAATTAAGTGAAGTCGCTGATTTGGTTGTGTTTCTTGCATCTAAACGGGCAAGTTATTTGCACGGCACGACCGTAAATATTTCCGGAGGAAAATCCCGCGGGTAAAAGTTAACTTCCCTCCGATTCTTTGAGGGTATCCCTTATTAAATAAAATCCTGATTCTGTTTGGGGATGATCCTCAATAGCAACCTGATAAATTAGGAAAACCTGTCGGTCAGCTATCTTCTTGGATAGGAAAATACGTTTATGGGGAACTGAGATGCCAATTATGGAAATATCAAATGTCTCTTCGATACCTTCGAACCCTGCCACCTTGGGAATCGCTTTTAATTCGGATTTCGAAATTTCTCCTAAAGGAATTTCAGTTTGTGTCATTTTTTCAGAAAAATCTTTCGAAAAAGTTGTTAGACTTTCGGCCACATCTGATGGATAGGATTGGTAAATCAACATAGCTTCTCCCTGAGTTTGCATGTAGATGTTATGGAAGGCAGTCGTGTTGCTATCTGCTGAAATCTCCCAGTTTTTGGGGTATTTAAAGAATATTTGGTTCGAGTTATACTCCTGAGGGTCGGTTAGATCAGCAGCCTCCGTTAGATCAAAAGTTTCATCAAAACATCCACTCCAAAATGAAATGAGAGGGGTTAAGCAAAGGGCATAAAGTCTTTTCAGCATTGATTTGCCTACCAAGTCGTAACCCCTTTAGCGAGGATAAGGTTGGCGTAGATTCGGGTATCTCCCGTCATTACCACGGCGAAGGCTTTGCGCGTACGGTCATAGAAGTCATATTTATCAACTTGGGCGATCGGGGCAGTGTCCGGATAATGCTTTTTCACAATCTCATCGTATCCGTCATGCACTTTTTGATAATCAGCTGCAATCTTAGGGTCGGCTTTATCTTCAGGCAGAGGACCCATCATCATGACCGGTTGATCGATTACATGATCAAGGACAAAGAGTGGGAGAACCGCATCGAGTAGATCATCAATTCGAAGGCCGTCTGCACGGATGATGTTGTCGTTACAACTCTCACCGGGAAAATGGGCATCTCCGAAGATGATTTCATCGTGATGACCCATCCGGTAAAGGGTTTCTAATAATTTAGGACTGAGTAAGGGTGATATTCCGCGTAGCATATACTTATTGGAATTACTTGCAGAGGATGAGAACGTCAAGTGTTCGGCATTTTGAAGGGACCAAAAAAAAAAGCACCGGATTTCCGGTGCTTTAAAGATTATTTGAAATTAAGCTGCAATCCTTACCTTTACGGGTAGTTATTGTTTTATGTGAAGAAGGTGCAGGTCATTAACTGGAAATATCTTAGTAATAAACCAAGGTAATTCCACTTTTATTGAAATTCCAATTTTTTCTTAAAAAAATTTCGCGGTTGCATTTTCAAGTAGTTAAAGCCCTCAAGTGACTGGTACAGGCACGGGCTAATCCATCTAGGTTATAGCCACCTTCAAGTACTGAGACGAGATGACCATTACAAAATTCCTTTGCTGTTCGCATGAGCATGGTAGTGAGGTCGAAAAAATCTTGATCGGACAGGGTGAATTGGCCGAGGGGATCATTTGCTCTGGAATCAAATCCTGCAGAGATCAGAATTAACTCGGGTCTGTAAGACTCAATTTTATTGGCTAAGTCCTGCCCGAATGCTCCTTCCACGACCTCTTCTCTCCCGCTACCAGCAGGCAAGGGAACATTCAATGTGGTACCGAGAGCTTTGCCTCGTCCTTTTTCATCCGAGGTGCCTGTTCCCGGATACCAGGGAGATTGATGGGTGCTGAAAAAGAATACGGACTCATCTTCATAAAATGTATCCTGTGTCCCATTCCCATGATGCACATCCCAATCCACTATCAGAACTTTACCGACTTTATATTTTTCCTGTGCATAACGGGCAGCAATGGCAATATGATTGAACAGGCAAAAGCCCATTCCTTTGGATGGTGTGGCGTGATGCCCGGGAGGGCGAGAAAGAGAAAAGGCCCGCTCGATTCGACCGCTAAAAATTTCATCTACAGCGTTAACCAGCCCACCCGTTGCCCGTAGGGAAACATTCCAAGAATCTTCACATATCTGAGTGTCACCTGTTGAAAGAGAATTTTTTCCGGATTGGGTATCTCTTTTTGCGATCTTTAGGTATTCCGCGTGGTGAACTAAACTGAGATGCTTTTCGTCACAAGCATTGGCGTCAAGTGGAACACATCCTTCAATCAACCCTTCCTGCTGAAGGATCTCGTAGGTATGAGTTGTTCTTTTGGGTTGCTCGGGGTGACCGGCCCCCGTGAGGTGATCCGCAAAAATGGGATCGTAGATCAAACCGCACAACTTTTCTGTCATGGAGTGACAGAGAACTAAGAAGCAATTTTAGCTTTGTAGTCGCTTACTAACTGATGAAAGCTTTCGAAAAGGTGTTGGGCATCATTCGGGCCCGGGGCAGCTTCCGGGTGGTATTGGACCGAGAATACAGGTTTGTCGGCCAGACGCATGCCCGAAACGGTTTTATCGTTCAGGTTGTATTCAGTAACAATGGCTCCACATGCTTCCAAGGCTTCTTTTTCGGCGGCAAACCCGTGGTTTTGTGAAGTAATAGATACCTTTTCTGTTTCCTGATTTCGAACAGGTTGGTTGGCTCCCCGGTGGCCAAACTTCAATTTATAAGTGGATGCCCCTATGGCATGCGTAAGGATTTGATGACCAAGGCATATTCCAAAAATTGGATATTCTTCCAAAAGCTCACGGATAGTTTCATGTGCATAGGAGAGTGCGGATGGATCTCCTGGGCCATTGGAAAGAAAAACTGCGTCAGGCGAGTGAGATTTTACCTCCTCAACGCTTGCCGTGGCAGGAAGTACAATCACTTCAAAGCCGTGGCGGCGGAGATTTTTGAAGATTGCATTCTTGGCACCAAAGTCAAAGGCAACCAATCGGTGAGTTTCTTCAGGTGTGGACGCATTTTTCAAGTTCGTTCCGGTGACCGAAAAGGGAATACTTTGTTCGCCACTTTCATCAAAAACGAAAGATTCGGAACAGGTGACTTCTTTTACGTAATCCTGACCGACTATGCTGTCGCTGTCCTGTGCTTTTTTGACTGCTTCTTCGTCACTTATACCTTCGGTGCTTAAACAAGCTTTCAGGGAGCCTGCGGTGCGCAACTTTTTGGTGATGGCCCGAGTGTCGACTCCTTCGATTCCTGGTATACCATTTTTTTCAAGGTAATCGCTCAGGGAATCAGTGGACCGCCAGTTACTGGTGACAGGGCTAAGTTCCCGAACGACAAAGCCGGAAACTTTTGGCCCGTTGGATTCTTCATCATTCAGGTTTGTCCCGTAATTTCCTATTTGAGGACTCGTCATGGTCACGATCTGACCAAAGTAGGAAGGGTCGGTGAGGGTTTCCTGATATCCGGTCATACCCGTGTTAAAAACTCCCTCTCCAACAACTGTCGCTTTAGCACCAAAAGAGAAGCCCCTAAAAACGCTTCCATCTTCCAATGCAATCACTGCCGTGCGTTCTTTTTTGAAAATGCTCATCTACCCAAATGAGGTAAAAGGAACTTTGATTTTTGGCAACTCAATTGGATTGAATTTCTTGATTCCTGCTGAAATTTTTCCGAAGGGTTGACATAGAGTGACTCTGCCCCTAGCAAATCCGAGTAATGGAAAAAAATAATTGTAACTTTGATCGATCCAAAACTGGTAATGTGGCACTACTAAAATGGCTGGATAAAATGATTAGCATGTGCACGCCAGAAAGAGTCGAATGGTGTGATGGTTCTGATGAGGAGTGGGATAAGCTTTGCGAATTGATGGTGGAGAGCGGATCGATGATCAAACTTAATGAGGAGAAGCGTCCCAACAGTTTTTTGGTTCGTTCGGACCCAAGAGATGTGGCTAGGGTGGAAAGCCGTACTTTTATTTGCAGTTATGGAAAAGATGATGCTGGCCCAACCAATAACTGGGAAGAACCTCGAAAGATGCGGACAAAGCTAAAAAAACTGTTCAATGGGTGTATGACAGGAAGAACCATGTACATTGTCCCCTTTTGCATGGGGCCACTCGGATCTCCTATTTCACAGTTTGGTGTACAGGTTACTGATTCCCCTTATGCGGTTTTGAACATGAGAATCATGACCCGGATGGGAAAACAGGTATTGGACCTTTTGGGCGAAAAAGATTTTTTTGTTCCCTGTCTGCACTCGGTCGGTTGTCCGCTGGAGGAGGGAGCTGAAGATGTTCCATGGCCTTGTAATCCTGATAATACCTATATCGTTCATTTCCCGGAACAGCGGACCATCGTTTCATTTGGTAGTGGATATGGTGGGAATGCCCTTTTAGGCAAGAAATGCCTGGCCCTTCGTATTGCCTCCTGTATGGCCCGCGACAACGAGTGGATGGCAGAACATATGCTAATTCTCGGAGTCGAGAGTCCCAAAGGGGAGAAGACTTATGTTGCGGGTGCATTCCCCAGTGCGTGTGGCAAGACCAATATGGCCATGCTGATTCCACCCGATTCAATGGAAGGGTGGAAGGTGTCAACTGTAGGGGATGACATTGCCTGGTTGAAGCCTGATGATACGGGTGAATTGAGAGCTATCAATCCAGAGGCAGGTTTTTTTGGCGTGGCTCCTGGCACATCCTGGGAAACTAACCCCAATGCCATGGATTCGATGAAGGCGAACACTCTATTTACTAATGTTGCGCTGACGGAAGACGGGGATGTTTGGTGGGAAGGTTTGACTGATGAACCATCCGCGAGACTTATCGATTGGCAAGGTAATGATTGGACTCCTGACTCTGCCACACCGGCGGCTCATCCCAATGCGAGATTTACCGCACCCGCATCCCAATGCCCAACGATTGACCCCGAGTGGGAAAATCCTGATGGTGTACCGGTGGCTGCCTTTATTTTTGGTGGGCGTAGAATGTCCGATATCCCCTTGGTCTATCAATCATTCAATTGGAACCATGGGGTGTATTTAGGTGCAACCCTGGCATCGGAAACGACTGCTGCTGCAGAAGGAGCTCAGGGTAACCTTCGCCGGGATCCAATGGCTATGCTTCCCTTTTGCGGATATAATATGGGGAATTACTTTCGTCATTGGATCAAGATGGGTAAGGCACTGAATGAAAAACCAAGAATATTCCATGTTAATTGGTTTAGAAAAAATGAGGAAGGTAAATTTATGTGGCCTGGTTTTCGCGATAACATGAGAGTGCTAAGATGGATTGTGGAAAGATCAATCGGGCAGGGCAGAGCTCATGAAGGACCCTTAGGCTGGATTCCAAATAAAGAAGATCTGGACTGGGCAGGCCTTGATTTTACTGATGAGAAATGGGATGAGTTGATGAAAATTGACACGGATAATTTACGCATGCAGCCGCTGCGTCATGAGGAACTGTTCTTACAGCTATCTGAGTTCCTTCCTAAAGAGATGCTGTTTGAAAGAGAACTTTTGGTTTCTCGACTTTAGGCTGATTTAGTCGCGGAGCGGGTAGACCACCTATAAAAAATCGAGGAAAGAACGCCAACAGATACCGCCATGTTCGCGATTTTCATCAAAACACCTCCGGTCTTTTGATCTTCCAAAGGGCTGAGGTTAATGATTCTCTCCGCATAGAAGTAGGTGTCATATAAAACATCCTCGGAAAAGGTGAGAAACGCAAAGATGGGAGTCTGACCCAACATCAAAGCCAGGATGTAAAGCATTTGAGGGCCGAATCGTAAAGAAGGGACTCTTTTAGAT
>OZSS01000818.1_pt1 | contig 14976 bp, 10 predicted proteins | sample 1779911 | NCBI WGS metagenome assembly OZSS01 (sample SAMEA2603589, study PRJEB24840) | metagenome | biome: Water; feature: Photic zone; material: Seawater sample | place: Mediterranean Sea | collected 2013-11-12 | depth 10 m | reverse complement strand
AACCTACAAAAGGGGTTTGATGAGGGCGACTGGATGAAAAAATGAGTTTGAAAGGCAGGGATCACAAATGAAACAGTATCAACATTATATTAAAGGCGCTTGGACAGATCCGGATAGTGGTGAATGGTTTGACACAGAAAACCCCTATACAGGTGAAGTCTGGGCCAAAATTGCCAGAGGTAATGCGGCCGATATGGACAGGGCTGTCGCTGCAGCCAAACAGGCTTTTGAAGGAGGCTGGGGGACATCTCTTCCTAGTTATCGCGGCAAGCTGCTCTGCCGTCTGGCCGATATCATTGATCGGGAGGCTGACCGGCTAGGCCGTCTTGAAGTTCAGGATAATGGAAAGCTTCTGGCAGAAATGGGTGGCCAGACGAAATATATCGGTGAATGGTATCGGTATTTTGGTGGACTTGCAGACACAATAGAAGGCTCAGTTATTCCCACTGATAAGCCGAATATGTTCAATTTCACTCGTTATGAGCCATTTGGTGTAGTTGGGCTGATCACGCCGTGGAACTCGCCTTTATTACTGGTGGCTTATAAACTGGCCCCGGCGCTAGCGGCAGGCAATACAGCTGTAATTAAACCCTCTGAGTTCACCTCTGCTTCAACACTTGAATTTATGGAACTGATTGCCGAGGCAGGGTTCCCTGATGGGGTGGTTAATGTGGTCACAGGTTTTGGCGCAGAAGCTGGCGGTCCGCTTGTTGACCATCCGGATGTCGCCAAAATTGCCTTTACCGGATCCGATCTCTCTGGTCAGAAAATCTATGAGAAGGGCGCAAAAAAGCTGATCCCTGTAACGCTCGAGTTAGGCGGCAAATCCCCAAACATCGTATTCGATGATGCAGATAAAGAAGCTGCGGTCATGGGCGCGATTTCTGGTATTTTCGCAGCTACAGGGCAGACCTGTATTGCCGGCTCACGCCTCTTGGTGCAGAAATCTATTCATGATGAGTTTGTTGCCCGTCTTATTGAGGTGGCTAAAACAGCTAAAATTGGTGACCCAATGTCACTAGACACACATGTTGGGCCGGTCACCACACCGCCGCAATTCAAAAAGGTGATGGACTATCTAGATATTGCCAAAGCTGAGGGTGCAAATTGTGTTTTGGGGGGCGGCGCATATACTGGTGAAGGAGCCAAAGGCAGCCAGTTTGTCGAGCCCACTATTTTCACAGGCGTATCAAACGACATGCGGATTGCTCAGGAAGAGGTATTTGGCCCAGTGCTGTCTGTTATTCCGTTTGAAGATGAGGCAGATGCGTTGCGGATTGGCAATGATATTAATTTTGGGCTGGCAGCTGGTGTCTGGACATCTGATATGGGCCGCGCGATCCGGATGTCAGAACGGCTCCGGGCAGGCACAGTTTGGGTCAACACCTATCGGGTGGTGAGCTATATGACGCCGTTTGGCGGCTATAAGCGTTCGGGGCTTGGTCGGGAAAACGGTCAGCAGGCTATTATGGCCTATCTGCAGCAGAAATCGGTCTGGATAGCTACTGAAACCAGTGCGGCTAATCCGTTTGTTATGAAATAGAACAGGCCTGTCGGATGCCATTGACCAGCACACATTGGGGTACTTATTACACTGAGGTCAGAGGGGGCGAGCTGGTTGGCATGCAGCCCTTTGGCCAGGATGCTGACCCTTCTGAAATAGGCAAAGGTCTGGTGGGCACGCTGGATGCGCCCACGCGCATAACCGCTCCTATGGTCCGCAAAGGCTGGCTTGATGGACGCAAAGGCCAGCGTGGTAGGGATAGCTTCGTTGAAGTCTCTTGGTCGGATGCGCTGTCGCTTGTTGCAGATGAGCTTTCCCGCGTAAAAGCTGAACAGGGTAATCAGGGCATTTTTGCAGGCTGTTATGGCTGGGCCAGTGCAGGCCGTTTCCATCATGCCCAAAGTCAGATTCACCGCTTTATGAATTGCATTGGCGGCTATGTGAAATCGGTGAACACATACAGCTTTGCTGCAGCAGAGGTGATTATTCCCCATGTTTTGGGTGATTTCCGCGGCTTTATTTATGATCAGACCAGTTGGCAGTCGATATGTGATGACGGTGGCCTGTTTGTAGGGTTTGGCGGTCTGCCGTTGAAAAATGCTCAGATTAATCAGGGTGGCACAGGCGGACATGTGCAAAAAGGCTTTGTTGTCAAAGCACATCGTGCCGGCGTTGAATTTGTCAATATTTCTCCTTTGGCTGCTGACATGCCCGATACGGTGAAGTCTGACTGGCTTGCAATCCGGCCAAACACAGATACAGCCTTGATGCTCGGGCTGTGTTACACGCTTCTTGACGAGGGGTTACAGGATTCAGATTTTCTGGACCGGTATTGTACCGGCTTTGATGTTTTTGCCACGTATCTGCACGGCACAGAGGATGGCTGTACAAAATCAGCAGACTGGGCGGCAGCCATCTGCGGTCTGCCTGCTGATGATATCCGAAATCTGGCGCGCCGGATGGCCGGAACACGCACGATGATTTCACTCAGCTGGTCACTGACCCGCCAGGCGCATGGTGAACAGCCTATGTGGGCTGGTATTGTGCTGGCTGCCATGTTGGGCCAGATAGGCTTGCCTGGTGGCGGGATTGGGATCGGTTATTCTGCTGTGAACCGGGTGGGGTATGACCTGAACCGGGTATCATTTGCTTCTGTGCCGCAGGGCATAAATGCGGTGAAAGAGTTTATTCCTGTTGCTCGCATTGCCGATATGTTGCTTCAACCTGGCAGCCCGTTTGACTACAATGGCGGGTGCTACAGTTATCCTGATATTCAGCTGATTTATTGGGCAGGTGGGAATCCGTTTCATCATCATCAGGATCTGACCCGTCTCATCCAGGCCTGGCAGAAACCACAGACAGTAATCAGCCATGAATGGTGCTGGAATGCGCTGGCCCGCCACAGTGATATCGTGCTGCCTGTTACTACACCGGTTGAACGTCGCGATATTGCGATGACACCACTTGACCCATATTTGGTCTCTATGGAGCCGGCGATAGAACCTGTGGGTCAGGCCCGTGATGATTATGATATTTTTACTGCCCTCAGTGAGTTGATGGGGGTTGAGGACGCTTTCACAGAAGGTCGCACATCAGAAGACTGGCAACGCTGGCTGTATGAGGTAAGCCAGCAGAGATTATCAAAATCAGGTGTGGAATTGCCTGCTTATAAATCTTTTCGTGAAGAGGGCTGGCACAAGCTTCCGCTTCCGGATAAACAGAATATTATGTTTGCTGATTTCCGGCGTGACCCCGACCAATATCCCTTAAAAACCCCCTCAGGAAAGATTGAGATTTTCTCAAGCACAGTTGCCAGCTTTGCCTATGATGATTGTCTGGGCCATCCGGCTTGGTTTGCCCCACCGGAATGGTTGGGCGCTGCGGAAGATACTTATCCTTTACATCTGCTCTCAAACCAGCCCCGAACAAAACTGCACAGCCAGCTTGATCAGGGTCCCGTTGCGGCAGCTGCAAAAATTAAGGGACGCGAAGAAGTACAGATGCATAAAGATGATGCTGCTGCCAGAGGGATAGAAGAAGGCGATATTATCCGGCTGTTTAATGCACGAGGCGCGATTTATGTTGGCGTGCGGACAACAGATCAGATAAGGCATGGTGTTGTAATGGTGCCAACAGGGGCCTGGCTCGACCTGGATAAAGATGATCCCGAATTATGCAAACATGGCAATCCCAATATGCTGGCCCCTGACCGGCCTACCTCTAAACTGGCACAAGGACCGGCAGCCCATTCTTGTCTTGTGCAGGCAGAAGCTGTGGATCAGACTCGCCTGCCAGAGGTGACCGCGTTTATCCCACCAGTCATCGAAAAAGGGTGAGCACGGCGGGTGCGCGGTCTTTCAAAAGGCTTCCTCGCGGCGCCTAATCACAGCTGCTAGTGTTTCATTATAAGGTGCGCTCAGACCTACCTCGGCACTGACCACAGGGACCATTCCGTTAATAGCATCAATTTCAGATTTCCGTCTGGCTACATGATCCAAACGCAGGGATGGACTGGCATCTGGCATAACAGCCGCAAATTTGAGCGCATAGACATCTGCATCCTCAAAGGAAAAATTGATCCCTTTTGCTGTTCCGGCCTGATAGGCTTCTCTCATACAGCCAAGCGCAATTTCGCGCCAGTCTGGATTGCTGACCAGCTCACCGATGGTACAGTCAAACACCGCACAAGGTGCGCTCAGAAAAACATTACAGATATATTTTTCCCAGATCAGCTGATGAATATCGGCAAAGCCGTTTGCATTAAAACCGGCCTCTTTCCAGACAGCCTCCAGCGTTTGTAACCGTTCGGACATGCCGCCGTTCATTTCGCCAATCCGAATTTGGCGCATTGCGTTATGATGGGCATGGCATGGCGCTTTCATGGATGCCCCAAAGCCCTCAGCCACCCCCAGAAGAACATTCTTTGTGTCAATAAATTTAGCGATCCGCTCACCTGCACCTAGCCCGTTCTGTATTGTTAGAATGAGGCTGTCTTCACGCATATTCCGCGCCACCGCCTGTGCCGCAGCTCCCACCCCGTCAGCTTTTGTGGCAATAATATATAAATCACAGGCCGCTGCATCATCTGCATCTGTTGTAGCAGACAGGTTGGTAATGGTGCGGTTGCCACTAGCTCCTTCTAAAGTTAGTCCGTTTGATTTGATCTGCTCGATATGAGCTGCCCAGCTGTCAATGGCCCATATTTCATGGCCTGCCTCTGCTAAAACTCCTGCATACACAGATCCCATTGCTCCGGTGCCAATAATTGCGATTTTCATGGCCGCGTCCCTCTCACTGCTAGCATTGCTGATGATTATATTCAGTCTAAGCAGACAACTGCAGATGTCAAAATCTGTTCTGCTGTAACTAGCCTGCCGGATATTTAGCTTGATTTAATAGTTGGCTTTCGGTGTGATCTAATTCAGAAAAACAAGGTGATGGTGTTAAGTGGTTATGGCAGAAAGATATGATTATGTGATTGTGGGGGCTGGCTCTGCGGGCTGTGTACTGGCCAACCGTCTGTCCGAAAACCCTTCAAATAAAGTGTGTCTTCTAGAAGCGGGTCCAGCTGATTGGAACCCGCTCATCCATATTCCAGCAGGGTTTGTTAAAACACTGAAAGACCCGTCTGTAAATTGGCTGTTTGAAACCGAACCCAGCTGGGGCACAAATGGCCGCTCCATTGCTGCGCCTCGGGGTAAAACCCTTGGAGGGTCAAGTTCAATTAACGGGCTAGTTTTCAATCGCGGACAGTCAATGGATTTTGATACATGGGCCCAACGTGGCAACCAAGGTTGGGGTTATGCGGATATTCTGCCTTATTTTAAACGCTATGAGACTAGGCTGGGTAACGGATCACCTGTCTATCGGGGTAAGGCAGGTGAACAAGTAATTACTGACCTTGAATGGCGTCATCCCTTATGTGATGCTTTCATTCAGGCCGCAACTGACATGGGGATACCTCTTAATGAAGATTATAATGGCGTTATTCAAGAGGGAATTAGTTACGTGCAACGCACTTCAAAAGGACGTTTTCGTCACAGTGCGGCAAAGTCATTTTTGAACCCAGTAAAATCACGCAAAAATCTTCATATCATCACGCATGCACATACCACCTCAGTGACCATTGAAAAGGGCCGGGCCACCGGCGTGGCATTCAGTCGGGGCGGGCGCCATGGCGAACAGCGGCAGGTACTTGCCTCGTGTGAGGTGATCTTATCTGCAGGAGTTGTTGGCTCACCACATCTCCTTGAATTATCGGGTATTGGTGATTCGAATCGCCTGTCTGAGCTAGGGATTGATGTTGTACATCATCTGCCAGGTGTAGGGGAAAATCTGCGCGATCATTATGCGCCGCGTTTCACTGGCCGGGCCAAAAACACAAGCACAATTAATGAGATGACACGTGGCCCAAAGCTTCTTTGGGAAATTGTTAAATATGCTCTGGGCAAACCTTCTATTGTCGGGCTTGGTCCAACTCTTGTCTATTGTTTTTGGCATTCTGAACCTAGCATCTGCAATCATGACCTGCAGCTAACCTTTGCTCCGGCTAGCTATAAAGAAGGGGTACAGTCTGAAATTGATACAGAGCCGGGATTTACCTGTGCAGCCTGGCAACAGCGCCCTGAATCGCTTGGTTATATTCACGCTCGGTCTGCTGATCCCTATGACAGGCCGGTAATTCAGCCCAATTATCTGGATGCAGAAGAAGACAGGCGGGTTGTGCTGGCTGGCATGAAACTGGCTCGGCAGCTGATGCATTCTTCTGCTCTCGCGCCTTTCCTGGATTATGAAGTTTACCCCGGCCCACATATTCAGTCTGATGACGAGTTGCTTCAGATTGCCCGTGAACGCGGGACAACAACATATCATATGATGGGGACCTGCCGGATGGGACCCAATACTGACCCGACCGCCGTCGTGGATGATAGCCTGCGCGTTTATGGGCTTGACGGGCTGCGGGTGATCGACGCCTCTATCATGCCGACCATGTTGTCAGCTAATCTGAATGCGGGCGCGATGGTAATCGGTGAAAAGGGCTCAGATATGGTCCTGGGCAAACCGGCCCTTGAACCGCTGATTCTCACTGCAAATGCGCAGGCAATTTAATCAAATGACAGGCGTCTTTCTGGCTGGCCTGCCACCTCTAACTGCAGCGCAAATACTGCCCCTGCTAGTGGTTGCTCCTGATGTTCCTTTGCGCTCAGTCCCTCACTGGCTGAGGTGACATATAAAGTCTTCAGATCCGGTCCGCCAAAGCAGGGGCATGTTACCTGTTTTGCAGGCAGGCTAATAGCCTTTATAAAGCGTCCATTTGGGTTATAACAGGCCACTCGGCCTGCCCCCCATTGCGCATTCCATAAATTCCCCTCTTCATCTGTCACAGCTCCGTCAGGATTTAGCCCATCAGCAGATAAATCAGTGAACAAGCTTGGCGGGGCAACCGGCTGACCTGTGGCTGGGTCAATCTCCACCTGCATAACTCTCTGCTGCGGCGTATCACAATAGTAACCGATGCGGCCATCTGGCGAAAAGCAGGTTGCATTTGGGATGGATACCGGACTGAATAAGGGGGTGCATCTGCCGTCTTTGACGTGATAAATGGCGCCAGCGTCTGTTTCTAGCTTGCGTCCCATCGTCCCAAACCAGATTGAATTGCCAGGGGCAACACGACTGTCATTGGCCCTTGTAATCGGATTATCTTTTTCGATCGGCAGAATGAGATCCCGTGTCCCAGTTTTCGGATTCAGCTGGTATAGACCGCTTGCTCCGGCGACAAGCAGTTGGTCTGTATCTGTCAGAAACACGGCTGACACAGGCTCCCCAAAGCCGAATGTTTTGATCAGCCCAGTTTGTGTGTCGCCTGCCAGCACTGTGTGGCCGATAATATCGCACCAGAACAGACAGCCTGTAACTGTATCAAAGACCGGGCCTTCGCCCAGTTCATTTTTTACCGGAAAGGCGACCTCCCATGCCATTTTTACATCTCCTGACCTGCAGATTGAAAAAGCCTCATATTGATTATCAGCTGTTTTTTCCTCTATGGTCAATCTGTGCCGGTCAACGCGCACGGCATCCTGACAGTCCAGATGAGCTGATAGCAGAGTACCTAAAGCGAAAACCCCATTAAGATTAAGGCAGGCAAGCATGGCAATTGACGCAATTTATCCTTCACTGAAAGACAAGACAGTTCTTATCACAGGGGGCGGCTCAGGCATTGGTGAGGCGCTAACTAGAGCCTTTATTGCACAGAGCGCAAAAGTGGGGTTTCTGGATTATGATAAAGCAGCTTCAGAAACGCTAGCAGCAGAGCTACACAGCCCAGATCTGCATTTTGAATATTGTGATTTGCGGGATATTGATGCGCTTCAGGTAGCTGTAAAGGCAGTCTCTGCTAAGATTGGCCCAATACGCATTTTGGTCAATAATGCCGCCCGTGATGATCGTCATTCTCTTGAAAGTGTAACCTCTGACTATTTTGATGAGCGGATTGCCACTAATCTGAAACACCAATTATTCGCCGCTCAGGCTGTTGCTGGTCCTATGGCGGCTGCCGGAGGTGGGTCAATTATTAATATGGGCTCTACCAGCTGGATGATCGGTCAGGGCGGGATGCCTTGCTATACAACCGCGAAATCAGCTGTTCAAGGGCTGACCCGCGGGTTGGCCCGTGACCTGGGCCCGGATAACATCCGGGTCAATGCTGTGATTCCAGGGTGGATCATGACACAACGTCAGATTGATATGTGGCTGACAGAAGAGAGTGAGAAAGAACTGATGCAGCGGCAATGCGTGAAGCGTAAGCTGATTCCAGAGGATATTGCCCGTTTTGTTTTGTTCATGGCCTCTGATGAGGCAGGCGCCTGTTCCAACCAGAGCTATATTGTTGATGGCGGATGGGTCTGATGGTCGTAAAAAAGGTAGAGGCCTTTTAGACATCCACCCATTTATTTGTTTGGGCAGACCGGTCAACTGCATCCATAACCCGCTCAATTTTCAGCCCATCTGCAAAGCTTGGCCAGACCTGGCTGTTTGCTTCAATAGCGGAGAGCAGGTCATGCAACTCGCAGATTTTCACATCCATATAGCCAAGGCTGTGGCCTCCGTTTGGCAGAAAGGCGGCATAAGGCTCATGCAGTGGGCCGGTTAAGATGGTGCGGAACCCGTCTGTTGCCGGGTTATCCTGTCGTGTGAATAATTTCAGTTCATTCAACCGCTCCTGGTCGTATATAATGGTGCCCTCTGTTCCGTGCAGTTCCCAGCGTAGCCCGCACTTGCGCCCCCAGGTGACTCTGCTGGCTCCAATATGGCCTTTGACCCCATTCTCAAAATGTATAAGGGCAGCCACCATGTCGTCATTATCAACTATTTTTGTCTGGCCTGCGGTCTGACTGTCAGCACGCTCTTTATGCACTATCGTATAATCACCCACCACACGAGAAATAGAAGAGTTAGTTAGGAAATGTGCAACTGATATCACATGCGATAAGACATCACCATTGGACCCCGTGCCAGACTGTGCACGCGACATCCGCCAGGACCAGGGCCGGTTACCATCTGCCTCGTTATCAACATCATACCGGCAGAAAAAACCAGAGACTCTTCCAATTACCCCGCTGTCAATTAGACGGCGTGCATGAGTAACTGCTGGGTTTTTTGTGTAATTATAGCCTATGATGGTTTTTCCAGCTGAACTAGCGGCAGCGTTTGCCATAGCGGTTGAATCAGCAAGCGTTGTTGACATGGGCTTTTCGCACCAGACATGCTTGCCAGCAGCAAGCGCAGCGATTGCGATCTCCGCATGCGTATCATTAGGTGTGAATACAGATACGAGATGCACCTGATCATCTTCAACAACATCACGCCAGTTATCACTGTAACGCGAAAAACCAAGGTCTGTCGCACGCTGGCTTGCCCTTTCTGGACTGAGATCACATACAATCTCCAAACGTGGGGGAAGGCCCGTACCAAAAACTGAAGCTGATGCACTATAAGCTATGGAATGGGCTTTTCCCATAAAACCCGTGCCAATCACGCCAATGCCAATTGATTTGTTTTTCACTAATGATGACATTTTGCACGCCCCCTTTTATTGATTCTTTTTTGGCATCAATAGATGATCCAAGATTAATTTCAAGGTAAATTGAAGTAATATTGACAAATCAGAAGGTGGAAAAATTTAGAACAGTCTTCCAATTATTAGAAAATGTTTCTAACAAATAGAACTTGCTTTCAAATTTAAAGATGTTTTTGCCATAAACTTTTAAGAATCTCGCAATTGTGTGTTTACATTTTGCACATAATGATGACTAATGGGCGCACTTAAAAAAGAGACATATTGGAGGATGATATGAAAAAGCTTATTTTTGCTCTAGCAGCTGCAGTGACCATGGTTGCTGGTGCCGCCCAAGCAGAACGTTATGTGATGGTCACGCATGGTGAGGGCAAAGACCCTTTCTGGCCTGTGGTTCAAAAAGGTGGTGAAGACGCCGCACGTCATGTGGGTGCAGATTTTGAATATATTTTTAACCCATCAGGTGACATGGGTGATATGGCAAAATCTATTACTGCTGCCGCAGCGACACAGCCAGACGGCATTGTAGTATCTCTGCCAGACCCAGACGCACTAGGCGGAGCGATTAAAGCTGCCGTGGCTGCCGGTATTCCGGTAATCACAATGAACTCAGGTCTTGAATCATCAAAAGACGTGGGTGCCCTAATGCATGTTGGTCAGCCTGAATTTTTGGCTGGTCAGTCAGCAGGCGCACGTGCAAAAGCTGAAGGTGCAACAAAGGCTCTTTGTTTTATTCAGGAAGCGTATAACACAGCGCTGAATGACCGTTGTAATGGCTATGGGGAATCAGTGCCAACTAAGTTGGTAGATAGCTCTAATGACCCAGCCACGATCCCAACACGTGCGGCAGCCGGTCTGCAGGCTAATCCAGATGTGGATGCAGTTCTGTCAGTTGGCCCTCATGTTTGTGTTGGTGTTCAACAAGCCATTGATGAGTTAGGTATGTCTGTTCACCACTCATGCTTTGACCTTAGTCCACCGGTTATGGACATGATCAACTCAGGTAAGGTGCAGTACACAATTGACCAGCAGCAGCGTCTGCAGGGTTATATGCCTGTAATTGTTCTGCATCTGTACAACAATGGTGCAGGCCTGCTTCCGGGTGCAAATATCCCATCTGGCCCTGGCTTTGTTGACAAGTCCAACGCATCATCTGTCGCCGCTCTTGCTGGTGTAGACAGATAAACACGTAAAATAATTGTTAGAGTGGGTAGCTAATTTGGTTGCCCACTCTTTTTATATTAAGGGGGATAATCACTATGTCTGCAGCACCGCGGCAGGAATCAGACAGGCATGACGCAAAAGGCCCATTGGCGGCTCTGTTCAGCCGTCCTGAAATAGGTCCTATCGGGGTTATGTTGTTGCTGTTTGGGATGTTGGGTTATTTTTCCATTCCTGCAGGCGAATTCTCTTTAAACCCTTTTTCAGGGGAGGGCTTCAATGCGCTGGGAATCAGAAATAATCTTCGTGTAATTTCGCAGCTGGGCATAATCGCGCTTGGCGCGGGCCTTCTTATTATTGCAGGTGAATTTGATCTGTCGATCGGGTCAATGATCGGCTTTGCCGGTGCCTGTATGGCAATGATTTTGCGCTGGGGTTTTTCAGTGGTCATTCCCTACTTGTCCTTTGAAGGTGGCGTGCACATTGAATTTTTTACACTTATCCATCTCTCTGATGTCTCGCCTTTAGGGGCAATTGCCATCACGATGTGCTTCACCTTATTTTTTGGCTGGCTGCAGGGGTATATTGTGGTGCGCTCTGGCCTCCCGTCTTTTATTGTGACGCTAGGCGGCCTGTTTTTTCTGCGTGGCCTGACCGAGGTATCGTTACGGTCATTCAACCACCGGCCAGATCAGGTCAAGGGTGCAACCACAGTAACTGAAATTCCTGATATTAAAAATATTATTGATCTGCCTGGCCATGGCGAAATCGAACGGGAAGCAGCAAAAGCTCTGCCTGAGGCGGACCTGACAGCGATTGTGAGCGCGCTTCCTGCTGACAAAGTCGCTAGCATTACAGATCGTCTTCAATATACCTATCAGCGTATCGCTGATGCAAAAACAGATATCATGGCTGCAAGAGGTGTGAAGCCGCTTGAACGGGCGCTTGAAAATGCGATCAATTCCGGCAATGAGGGAATGGTCGCCACCATTCAGGAAAAAATTGCGACGTTTAAGGTCACGCCTGTTGTGCCGAAAACAGTAACAGACATTGAAGTGGCCCGGGCCTTTATCGATTCTGTTGTGACAGCCCGGCCTGTGGCGAATTTCTTTGGCGGCGATATTCTTGAACCAATCTTCAGCTGGCTATATTATCCGATTGACTGGAACACGAATAATTTTGGCAATCAGTTTGCGCCAGGCTTGTATTCCTGTGTGATGATCTGGGTAATATTGTCTCTGCTCTGCTATATTATGCTCAGCCGCACACAGGCTGGAAACTGGATTTACTCAACAGGCGGCAATCTCAATGCGGCAAAGGCAAATGGTGTGCCAACCAACAAGGTCAAGGTAAGCCTATTTATGTTTTCAGCCTTCTGCGCGACAATATTCGCGACCTGTCAGGTGTTTGAAGTCAATACCGCTGATGCGGCAAAGGGAAACTTAAAAGAGCTAGAGGCTATTGCGGCCGCTGTGATTGGCGGCATTGTAATGACTGGCGGTTTTGGAACGGTCCTCGGGATTATTATTGGAGCTTTTATTTTTGGGATAGCGAAAGAAGCGTTTTTCTACATACCTGGAATTGACGGGTCTTTCTACCGGGTATTTTTGGGTCTCGTGATCATCGCTTCTGCATTGCTAAATGAAAATATCCGAAAACGGATTATGGGAGCAATATAAATGAGCGCTCTGAAGCCACTTATTGAAACCACAGGACTGGTTAAAAAATTTGGTTCCTTCACTGCCCTCAACGGGGTATCACTGAAGGTTTATCCTGGCGAGGTTCATGCGTTGTTGGGTGACAATGGAGCAGGAAAATCAACTTTGATAAAAATTTTATCTGGTGTGTTTCCACCTACTGAAGGCCAAATTTCTGTTGAAGGCCAGCCAGTCAGCTTTGACTCTCCACGTAATGCGACAGATGCTGGCATTGGCACAGTTTATCAGGATTTGGCCTTAAACCCGTTGACCTCTGTGACCCGTAATTTTTTCCTGGGACGCGAGCTGACTCGTTTTAATTCGCCTTTCGGCCTGCTTAAAATGGATGAGATGCATCAGATTGCGATACGGGAAATGGCAAAAATCGGCATCAATATTGCGGATCCTGAACAGGCGGTGGGAACGATGTCGGGCGGCCAGCGCCAGACACTGGCCATTGCCCGGGCGATTTATTTTGGAGCCAAGGTTTTGATTCTTGATGAACCCACTTCTGCACTTGGCCAGAAACAGCAGATGGAAGTTCTGAAAACCATTCGCCAAGTAAAAGATCTGGGCAATATAGCCATCATCCTGATTACGCATAATGAAATTCATGCCCGCTTGATTGCTGACCGCTTTACATTCCTCAGCCTCGGTGAGGTTATTGGTGAAGGCACAGCAAAGGACCTTCAGGGAGATGATATCAAGAGGTTGATGGCAGGTGGAGCTGAAATTGGTGATCTGGCGAAAGAACTAGCTGCCACTTAAGATTTTGAAACAAAAATTGGGGGCAAAATGACCACAGTGCGATTAACAATGGCACAGGCGCTTACACGCTATATGGCCGCCCAGCAGATCAGACAGTTTGACGGTTCAGCCGCGCCAGCTTTTGCTGGGGTCTGGGCTATTTTCGGTCATGGCAATGTTGCTGGTCTGGGCGAGGCGCTTTATGCTGAAAAAGACACACTGCCAACTTTCCGCGGCCATAATGAACAGAGCATGGCGCATGCTGCCATTTCGTATGCAAAACAAAAGAACCGCCGCCAATTGATGGCGGTAACATCGTCTATTGGGCCAGGTGCAACCAATATGGTGACAGCTGCTGCGCTCGCTCATGTAAATAGGCTGCCTGTTCTATTTCTGCCAGGTGATGTGTTTGCTGACAGACGGCCAGACCCTGTCCTGCAACAAATAGAAGATTTTACTGATGGCACAGTTTCAGCAAATGATTGTTTTAAGCCGGTGACTCGTTATTTTGACCGGATCACACGTCCTGAACAGCTGCTTAAAGCGCTGCCCAAGACCATGTCTATTTTCTGTGATCCGGCCATGACAGGTCCTGTCTGCCTGTCCTTATGTCAAGATGTGCAGGCAGAAGCCTATGAGTTCCCGGTTGTTTTTTTTACGCCGAAAATATGGGAAATTCCGCGCCCTCGCGGTGATGCTGCTATGCTGGCAGCTGCCAGTGAAAAGCTGGCGGCGGCCAATCGGCCGCTGCTGATTGCTGGTGGCGGTGTGCGCTATTCGGGGGCACAAAGCCGACTGGCCGCTTTTGCTGCCCGAACTGGCATCCCCGTGGCGATGACACAGGCAGGAAAATCTGCTCTGCCAGACAGCCATGAACAGGTAGTGGGATCGCTTGGCGTCACTGGCGCCAGCGCAGCCAATAAGCTGGCTTCCTCTGCAGATGTCATCCTGTCAGTGGGCAGCCGCCTTCAGGATTTCACAACGGGTTCAAATGCCTTATTTTCAGGCGAGATGATCAGCATTAATGTGCAGACCCATGATGCGATAAAACATGATGCTGTGGCGCTTACTGGCGATGCTGACGAAACGCTTGCTGCCCTTGATGAAGCGCTGGCAGATTTTGCTATCTGCACAGATTATGCAGATGAAATTCGCAGCCTCCAGAATGCCTGGTCAGAGGATGTGAAAGCGGTGACAGCTGCCCCTGAAACCGGTCGGCAAAACAAAAATGCTCTGCCTAGCGACAGTCAGGTCATTGGCGCAGTGAACCGGGCAGCTCCTGAAAACGCTATCGTGGTGGGGGCGGCAGGGTCGATGCCTGGTGAGCTGCATAAATTATGGCAAACTGGCCAGACAGATGGCTATCACATGGAATATGGATTTTCTTGCATGGGCTACGAGGTTGCCGCGGGCATCGGTGTGCATATGGCCTGTCCTGATCGGCCGAACTTGGTGTTTGCCGGAGACGGCTCCTATCTGATGATGAATTCTGAGCTGGCCACTGCTGTCATGATGGGCATATCCTTTACGCTAGTGATTACTGACAACCGCGGGTTTGGCTGTATCAACCGGCTGCAAGCCGCTACCGGCGGGGCGGCGTTTAATAATCTGTTTGTGGATTCAACCCACAACCAATTGCCTGATATTGACTATGCAGGGCATGCCGCATCAATGGGTGCGCAAGCGGTGAAGGTTGGTGACATAGCTGAATTGGAAGCTGAAGTCAGACGGGTGGTTAATGCAGGTGGCGTTCAGGTTGTTGTTATAGAAACCGACCCTGGCCCCTCTACAGC
>OZSS01000817.1_pt1 | contig 14978 bp, 6 predicted proteins | sample 1779911 | NCBI WGS metagenome assembly OZSS01 (sample SAMEA2603589, study PRJEB24840) | metagenome | biome: Water; feature: Photic zone; material: Seawater sample | place: Mediterranean Sea | collected 2013-11-12 | depth 10 m | reverse complement strand
AAGTAACCATTAGAGGAAATGTTTCGTCAGGTTATGGAGTTTTTAAAAGTGTAGATGCTGGAAAGACATGGACCTTCTCTGGTCTTCCAAATTCAAGACATATTCCAAGAATAGTTATAGACCCTAACAATAATAATATAGTATACGCGGCTGTACTTGGAAACCTGTATAAACCAACTGAGGATAGAGGTATATATAAATCTATTGATGGAGGAACCACTTGGAAAAAAGTACTTTATGCTAATGATTTATCAGGTGCATTTGAAATCGTGCTTGATCCTAATAATTCAAGAGTACTTTATGCATCAACTTGGAGAGTACAGAGAACACCTTCAAGTTTAAGTAGCGGTGGTGATGGATCAGATCTTTGGAAAAGTATTGACAGTGGTGAGAGTTGGACAAAGATTACTAAAAACTCAGGTTTTCCTACAGGTATAATTGGTGTAATTGGTGTTACTGTGTCCCCTGTTAACTCAGAAAGAGTATGGGCTATAGTTGAGAATCAAGATAAAGGTGGAGTATACAGATCTGATGATGGTGGTAAAAGTTGGACATATACAAATAGTAGCAGGTCCCTTAGGCAAAGAGCTTGGTATTATTCAAAGATATATGCTGATACTCAAGATATAGATGGTGTTTATGTTATGAATGTAGATTATCATTTCTCAGATGATGGTGGTAAAACCTTTAAGTCTAGTCGAGCCCCTCATGGAGATCATCATGATCTCTGGATAGCTCCTGAAGATAATAACAGACTAATTATTGCCGATGATGGGGGCGCTCAAGTTTCATATGATAAAGGGAAAACTTGGAGTACATATTATAATCAGCCAACTGCTCAATATTATAGGATAACAACAGACAACTCTTTTCCTTACAGAATTTATGTAGCTCAACAAGATAACTCAACTCAGAGAGTAAGGCATAGGAGCCTTGGATCTAGTATAAGTGAGAATGATTGGGAAAGTACTGCAGGTGGAGAATCTGGACATATAGCTATTGATCCAAATAATAATGATATTGTTTATGGTGGAAGTTATCTTGGTTTTATGGAAAGAAAAAATCATCAAAAACAAACATCAAGAACAATTAATGTTTGGCCAATTACTACTTTGGGAGAAGGAGCTGAAGCTATGAAGTTTAGATTTAATTGGAATTTTCCAATAGCTTTTAGTAAGCACGATTCATCAAAGCTTTACACTTATTCAAATCATGTTCATTTATCTATTGACGAGGGACATAGCTGGGAAACAATTAGTCCAGATTTAACACGAAATGACAAATCTAAACTTGTCTCTTCAGGTGGCCCAATAACTCAAGATAATACTGGTGTTGAATATTATGCAACAATTTTTGCGGTTGATGAGTCTCCACTTCAAGAAGGACTTATTTGGGTAGGAAGCGATGATGGATTAATTCATTTAACAAAAGATGGAGGAGCAACATGGGAAAATGTGACTCCAAAGAAAATGCCAGATTGGATGATGATAAATAGTGTTGATGCTTCATCTTTTGACTCAGGGACAGCATACATAGCAGGCACTAGGTATAAACTTGGTGACTTTACTCCATACTTATATGTAACTGATGATTATGGAAAAAATTGGAAACTTATTACAGATGGAATTGAAGATGAACATTTTACTAGAGTTTTAAGGTCGGATAAATCAGACAAAAAAATATTATATGCTGGAACCGAAACTGGGATGTATATTTCATATGACAGAGGAAATAGTTGGAATAAATTTCAAAAAAATCTTCCAATTGTTCCAATTACAGATCTTACAATTAAAGACAACTCTTTAATTGTTGCAACTCAAGGAAGAAGTATATGGATGATTGATGACCTAACTGTAATTCATCAGCTAACTTCCCCTACTGATAAGGTGAAACTATATAAACCAAAAGATTCATATAGAATGAGTGGTACTGGAGGAAGTAAGTCACTTAAGGCTGGAACAAATCTTCCAAATGGAACAATTATACATTATTTCATTCCAAATTATGTTAAAGATAACGATCAGGTTAAACTTTCAATTCATTCAGCAGATGGGGCTCTTATTAAGGAGTTTTCAAACAAGAGTAAAGAAAATTCATTGAAAGTTAAAAATGGTGGTAATTCATTTGTATGGAATATGAAATATCCAGGAGCAAAACAACTAGAAAATATGGTTCTTTGGGGAATAGATTTTTCAGGAGCTAAAGCAGTGCCTGGAAATTACATCGTAAAATTAAAGGTCAATGACACTGAACTGACTCAAGAATTTACAATCCATAAAGATCCAACTTCAGAAGGTTCTATTGATGACATTAAAGCGCAATTTAAATTTGTTAATGAAATAAACAGAGTGGTTGATAAAGCTCACAAAGCTATTGAAAACATTAGAAGTATGAAGACAGATCTTAAAAAGTTTCAATCAGATTATGCTGATAATGAATTTGCAAAAGACTTGATTGAAAAATCAAAGTCTATCTTAGAGTCAATAGATAAAATTGAAAATGAACTATATCAAACAAAGAATCAGAGTAATCAAGATCCTCTTAATTTCGGGGTCAAGTTAACCAATAATTTAGGGAACTTAAATTCTGCCTTAGAAGGTGGAGATTTTGGACCAACAGTTCAAGATGTTCTTGTTAAAAATGAGTTAATTGAGAAAGTAAATATTCAATTAACAGAGTATAATAAAATTATATCAGAGGATATTCCTAATTTTAACTCAAGCTTCAAAAAACTTGAATTAAATTATTTAAATGTTTTGTAGTCATTAAATAATTATTAATAATATACTGATATGCCCGAAACGAAGTTTCGAAAAATCAATAATTTAATTGGATGGCTACTGTTTTCAGTTGCCCTAGTTACCTACGGGCTAACTGTTGAGCCAACTGCTAGTTATTGGGATGCTGGAGAATATATTTCAACTTCAGCAAAGCTGCAAGTGGGTCATCCACCTGGGGCTCCATTTTTTCAGATGATGGGTGCAGTTTTTTCAATGTTTGCCTCAAGTAATGAGTCCATTGCTATTGCTGTAAACTTTTTGTCAGTTGTATCTAGTGCGTTTGTGATCCTTTTTCTTTTTTGGTCAACCACATTATTTCTTAAAAAAATATCTAAGAAAAATAATTGTACAAATGATACAAATATTTTACTTAGTTCATCGATTGGTGCTTTAGCATTTACATTCTCTGATAGCTTTTGGTTCAATGCTGTCGAAACTGAAGTATATGCACTTGCTATGCTTTTTTTATCTGCAACATTTTGGTGTGGGCTTAGATGGGAAAAAGACTTTAACAATAAAAGAGGTGATAAATGGTTGTTACTAATCTGTTTTTTAATTGGTCTCTCATTTGGAGTTCATTTTATGGCAATACTTACTATTCCTGCAATAGGGATGATTTATTTCTTTAAAAAGTATGAAAAAATAACAATTAAAAATTTTGTTTTAGCTAACATAATATCAGTTTCAATACTACTCTTTATTTTCAAACTTTTACTTCCCTCTACCTTATCTCTATTTGGTCAACTAGAAGTATTCTTTGTAAACTCAATTGGTCTGCCGTTTAACTCTGGGACAATTATTGCTGCTTTTTTAATAGTCTTCTTTTTCTACAAGTCTCTAAGTTTCACTAGGTTAAAGGGGATGGTTCAGGCTAATACACTAATATTGTGTATACTGTTTATTTTTATTGGATTCTCATCTTGGCTAATGCTTCCAATTAGATCAAATGCTAATACTGTAATTAATGAAAATTCTCCTTCTGATGCTAGAACTCTTTTGGCATATTATAGACTTGAGCAGTATCCAAAAACATATCTTTTTTATGGACCAATGTTCTCTGACATATATGCTCCACAAGATGAAAAGGAACCATATGTAGATGGAAAACCAAAATATGAAAGAGACTATAAAACAAATAAATATAAAATTGTTAATTACTGGAAAGATTCTGAGATAAATTCAAACTCTAATCACAGAGGACTTATACCTAGACTTTGGAGTTCAAATCATGCAGGAAATTATATGAATTTTACAAATCCCTTAAAATTTGATATACTGGATAGATATAAATCTGAAGAGGTTATTGTAGAGAGTGTCAATGAATTTAAAAGTAGAGAACTTTCTGGAGAACTTTCTGGAGATGATTATAATGAGTTCTTCAGATCTCTTGGTCCATACCTAGATATTAGCAAGCCTTCACTTTTTGATAATCTTAATTTTCTATTCTCATATCAAATTAATTATATGTACTGGCGATATTTTTTATGGAATTTTGCAGGTAGACAAAATGATGTTCAGGGAGAATACAATATCCTTAACGGAAACTGGATAAGTGGAATAAATTTTATAGATCAGCTTAGACTGGGTAATCAATTGGAACTTAGTGAAGACCAAAAAAATAACAAGGCCAGAAACACATATTTTTTCCTCCCTTTAATACTGGGAATAATTGGTTTGATGTATTGCTACAAGTATGACATCAAGTCTTTTTGGACATTACTTTTACTGTTTCTTTTTACAGGACTTGCATTAAAATTTTATTTAAACGAAAGGCCCTTTGAACCAAGAGAAAGAGATTATGCATTAGTTGGATCCTTTTATATTTTTTCTATTTGGATAGGTATGGGATTCACTGCGATTATGAACTATATTCATAAATATGAAAATAAAGTCTCAAGATCAATTATCTTTGTATTATGTATCGCTGCTGTTCCCTTTTTAATGGGATATAATAACTGGGATGATCATGATAGGTCAGACAGATATACAGCTCAATCTATTTCAAAAGCATATTTACAATCTATAGATGAAGATAGAGATGCAATGATTTTTACTATTGGTGACAATGATACTTTTGCACTTTGGTATGCTCAAGAGATTGAGGAGTTTAGAACAGATGTTAGAACTATAAACACTAGCCTTCTAGCAACAGACTGGTATATTGATCAAATGAAAAGAAGAGCATATGAAAGCAGTCCGATTCCATCACAGATGGAACATGCACAATATGCTTTTGGGGTAAGAGATTACATCAGATATGAAAATTTATTGGATTCCATCAGATGGGATATCAATGATTTTGTTGATTGGGTAGCTAGCGATAATCCTAGAACAAAATATAGAAATTTAATTACTCAATCTGGAGGAGATACAAGCGATTATCCAGAAAATGCACTTGAGACAGTATTCTATCCTACAAATAAGATCAGACTTCCAGTGAATAAGGAGAATGTAATTAAAAGTGGACTAGTAAAAGAAAAAGATAGCGACCTCATTGTAGATTATATTGACATAGATCTACCTGAATCTATTATTACAAAGAATCAAATAATGATGTTAGATATCCTTGCTAACAATGATTGGGAAAGACCAATTTATTTCACAGGTGGAAGCTATGAGGAGTCTGAATATATTTGGATGAAAGATTATCTTCAGCTCGACGGACTAGTATATAAGTTAGTACCTATAAAAACCTCAATTGAAAATAACCCATATGAGATGGGGAGGATTGACTCAGATTTAATGTATGATATTGTGAAAAAATGGTCTTGGGGTAATTCTGAAAGTGATGAGATATATCACGATCCCGAAACAAGAAAAAATAGTATTTCTTTTAGAGGTAATCTATCTAGATTGTCTGAAGAGCTTATCTCGGAGGGGGACTATGATAAAGCCGAAGAGATATTAGATTTAGCTTTTTCTAAAATGCCAATTGACTATTATGGTTATTACAGTCTTTGGACACCTCTAGTTAAATCCTATTATGATATAGGAAAGAGCGAGAAAGTAAGAGAAATAGTTCAAAAATTATCTTTTAAATACTCCGATAGATTAAGTTATTTTTCTTCGCTTGAGATATTTAATCAGTATGATGTAGGAGAAGAAATTATTTCAGATATTGAGAGGTTTAGAAACTTAATTGAAACAATTCAAGAATCTGGTGAGAGAGAGATTCTAGCTGATCAAATAAAAAGTTTTATATCAAGCTCTGAGCAGTTTAACTACATATATGGTGAATATGATTATTATATTTCTCTATCAAACTTTTTAGTTTCACTTTTAGAATTAAATGAAGTTGAATACTCAATAAGTGTGATAGATAAGATTGAAGAGCAATTGATTAGAAGAGTCTCTGTTTTCTCAAATATTGATGAGGATGAACAGGTCTATTACTTGGAGGGCATAACATCTGATATCAACCAGTACAGTAGGCTAATAAATCAAATAGAGGTATATGATATTGATGCATTCAATAAATATGATAAGAATCTAAAAGATATGTTAGCTAAAATGATTGAATAAAAAAAGCTTAACTAACTCATAAACATAAATTCAACAAAATATTTACAATCTAGTTAAGCTGGTCTTTCATTAAACTTATTAGTGTGTTAGCATCTTGATCTCCGCTTTGTCTCCATACCATTTCTCCAAATTTATAGATCATTAAAGTCGGGATGACTTTCACTCTTAATGCTTCCGAAAGTTTAATATTCTTTTCAGTATTTATTTTAATTACTTTTCCCTTATCCCCAAGCGCAGCAGCAACATCCTTTAAAATAGGGTGTAGATTATTAGATAACTCATCAAACTCGCTAAAAAAAACGAGCAGTAATGGCTTTTTCTCATCTAATAACTCACCAAACTTGGACATATTAACTGTAATTTACGGTGAAAGTATAAAATTTTTCAATTTAAATCCAAATATTCTTATTTGTATTATATTGGTAACTAAGAAGTTCAGTTAATATTAATTTAACATTAAATTTTTTTTATTAACATATTGGTAATAATTATTTCATTATAAATTAAGTTGATTAGATGATTAAGAGGATATATTTGACCAACATAAATTCAACAAAATATATATAATGAAAAATAAAATTTACTCTTTAATACTTGCTTCAGGAATCTTATTTCTTTCTTGTGAAAAGGATCCTGAAACTGTATATGAAACAGTTACAGTTACTGAAACTGTAGTTGTTACTGAAACTGAAACTGTAACTGTAGAGGTTCCAGCAACAGTTACTGTTCCTGAAACTCAAACTGTTGGTTCAGATAGTGGAATCTACTATATAAATGAAGATACAACTTGGACAAATGACAGGATTTGGATCATGGATGGGAAAATAGTAGTTCAAGATCAAGTAACTCTAACCATTCAACCGGGTACTATTATTAAATCTACTAGTTTGACAGGAGTGGATTCGACAGCTTTAATCGTTGCTAAAGGTGGTAAGATTCAAGCGGCTGGTACTGCTGATTCTCCAATTATCTTTACTGACATAGAAGATCAACTTGATTATTCTCATACTAATGGTGTTAGTCCAAATAGAGTTGCTACTGACACAGGTAAGTGGGGTGGTATTATTTTACTAGGAAAGGCAACTGTAGGAGAAGATGGTGGTGAGGATGATATTGAAGGTATTGCATCAGGATACCCATGGACAAAGTATGGAGGTACGAATGACGCTGATGACTCCGGAGTTATGTCTTACGTTTCAATTAGACACAATGGTATAGCTATAAGTGAAGGTAACGAGATACAAGGTCTTACTATGGGTGGTGTTGGTTCTGCTACTACAATCTCTAACATTGAAGTTGTAGGAAGTGACGATGATGGTATCGAAATTTTTGGAGGAACTGTTAATGTTACTAATCTAGTTATTTATGCAAACACAGATGATGCAGTTGATTTAGATGAAGGTTATGCTGGAACTATAACAAATGTTGTGGTTCAAACAAAAGCTGCAACAGATAACATTTTTGAAATTGATGGTACTGAAGATTCAACAGATGCAAACGATGGACAATTTACTATTAAAGATGTTACATATATTGGAGTTGCAGGCAACACAACTAAGACAGATCAATTAGGTCACTGGAAGTCTGATGCAACTGGAACAACTGAAAATGTACTCTACACAGTGATGGATGGTCAAGTAATTGAGGGGATTGACGCTGACACATATAGTGCAACAGCAACAACAAATGCAGTAAATACTTTAATTTTCAAAAACTTTCAGTTTCAAACAACAACAACATTAGCTGCTATTCTTGCTAATACAGCAGATACAACGACTGCTACTCCAGCATGGGCGTCTGTTGTCTCTAGTGGTAGTGTAGGAGCTGATACTTCAGTATTTGGCTGGACAATGTGGTACCAAACAACACAACAATAATATAAAGAGTATTTTTCTTTCATATTATTGTTTAGTTTATAACCTAAACCAAAAAAAGTTTCGCTAGATAAACTCTAGCGAACTTTTTATTTAAATTATATAATATGAAAAAGACTTTAATCGCCTCATTTCTTTTATTTACAAATTTTATTTTATCTCAATCCATAATTTCCGGTCAGGTAATTGATGGAGAGTTTAATGATCCTCTTCCATTTGCAAACGTACTTATAACTCTTTCAGATGGTTCTAATATTGGCGGAACATCAACTGATTTTGACGGCTCATTTTTTTTTGAAGTTCAACCTGGAATCTATTTTCTTGAATTTTCATTTGTTGGATATGATACAAAAAAAATCACTGAAATTAATGTAGGTGAGAATGAAGAAGTCATTGTTAATTCAATATTGCTTCCTGCATCGAACGCTCTAGAAGAAGTCATTGTTACGACAACTGCAAGACAAAATACTGAAGCAGCAGTGTTATCTATCCAAAAAAGGGCAATAAACCTAATCGATGGATTATCTGCACAAGCTATAAAGAAAACTGGTGATAGTGATCTTGCATCTGCAATCAAGAGGGTTCCAGGTGTTTCTGTTCAAGATGGGAAATTTGTCTACGTAAGAGGACTTGGTGATAGATACTCAAAGACATTACTTGGCGGACTAGAGGTCCCTGGTCTTGATCCAGATAAAAACACTCTTCAATTAGATATTTTTCCAACTAATCTTTTAGATAATATTTTGATTAGTAAGTCTGCAAGTGCTGAGTTAAATGCAGATTTTACTGGAGGTATTGTCGATATCCTTTTAAAGGACTTTTCTGTATTACCAGAGTACAGTTTCTCTGTTAGCGGTTCATTTAATCCAGAGATGAACTTTAATAGTAATTTTATAGGAAACGAAAAAAGTGCTTTTAACTCTTTAGGATTTGATAATGGATATTTTGATCTCCCCTTGGCATCAAATCAACCAATCCCAGATGTTGAAACATTTAATTTAAGTGAAACTAATCTAACTATGTCTCTTACAAATATGTTTCAAAAAACTATGTCAGTTTCTAGATTTGATAGCTTTTTAGACTTTAGTATTGGTGCTACTGCAAGTAATCAATACAATATCTCCGATGAAAAAACTATCGGGTTTATAGCAGCTTTAGGTTATAAAAGAGATTACGAATATTATGAAGATTTTTTTAATGGAACAGTTGAAAAAGAGAACATAAACAGACCATTAGAGCCATATGGTGAACAAAGAGGAGAACTCGGGACAGTTCAAAATTTAGCTAGTAGTTTACTTGGGGTTTCATACAAGACCAGAAATTCAAAATATAAATTAAACCTACTTGCATTAAATTCAGGTGAGTCAACTGCAATAAAGGGTGTTTATAAAGAGTTTATTGAAAACCCTTATGTTGGTCAAGCTGATATTTTAACCTATACAGAAAGAAATATTTTATCAATTCCTTTTTCATCTCTTCATACATTCAACAATGGGAATACTAATCTAGAGATAAAGATTGCGCCATCATTTGCAAGAGTTTATGATAAAGACTTTAAAAAAACAATCTTTGAGGAAAATCCAACTGGTCTGCAAATTGCTCCCAACACTACTCAAAATCCTAGCAGATTGTGGAGAGATTTGGAAGAGGATGCATTGTCATCAAATATTATGTTAAGTTTTGATTTAAATAGCAAAAAAATTGAAGGTAAAATAAAGATTGGAGGGGCTTACACAATAAAAGAAAGAATCTATAGAACCAATAACTATGAAATAAATTATCGTGTAAACCCATTCAGTACTGTTGGAACACTGCCATTGGGAGGTAATGCAAACAACCTTCTTAATTCAACTTTTTTGTATGATATTAACACAAATGAAGGATCATATATAAAAGGATCATATCAGAGAACCAATCAATTTGACTCAGAAGGAAAAACAATGGCAGGATTCCTTTCTGCTGAACTTATATTTTCTGAAAAATGGAAATCTACTTTTGGTTTAAGATTTGAAGAATACACAATTAGATATACCGGTGAGGATATTGAAGGAATAAAATTTGAAAATCAACTTCTTGTTGACTCCAGTGATTTTTACCCATCCATTAACTTAATTAGAACATTAAATGAGGATGTAAACCTAAGACTTTCTTACTCTAAATCAACTGCTAGACCTAGTTTTAAAGAAGCTTCTGCAGCACAAATTTTTGATCCAATAACTGAAAGATATTTTCTTGGTAATCCAAATTTAAAACCAGCAATTATTAATAATTTTGATTTAAGGTATGAGTCGTATGGAGACGGAAATCAAATATTTGCCATTAGTGGTTTTTACAAGATATTTAATGACCCCATTGAAATCGGTGCAAATGATGCTAATCAACCTAAAATTTTTATTGCGAGAAATAACAAAGAAGCGTCTGTTATTGGAGCTGAAATTGAACTGAGAAAAGACATAATAAACACTACAAAAAATAAGTTTTCAATAAATCTTAACGCCTCAGTAATTAACTCTGATTTAACAATGAGTGAAGTTGAATTTACTGGAAGAGTTACAAGTAATCCTGATAAAGAAATTGAAAATTCAAGAGAATTACAAGGACAATCCCCATACCTTATTAATTCTGGTGTAATATACAATTCATTTGAAAATAATATTGAAATAGGAGCATATTATAATGTTCAAGGAAAGACTTTAGAGGTAGTTGGGATTGGTAACCTACCAGATGTATACACCCTTCCCTATCATAATTTAAATTTAAATATTTCAAAAATTTTTGGGAAAAACTTGGATCAAAGTTTAACATTTAAGGCTGAAAACTTGTTGAATTCAAAAAGAGAGAGTGAATATGACTACTACAATCTTGAGACAAGTCCTTTTTCAATATACAATCCAGGACAAAGTTTTTCTCTAGGTTACAGTATAAAGTTCTAAATTTGAATAAATAATTCAATTGGAAAGCGCTTATATATTTATAATTGGAATAATAATCTTTTTAGCAATTAGTGATTTAATTGTAGGTGTAAGCAATGATGCTGTTAATTTTTTAAACTCTGCGATTGGGTCTAAAGTAATTTCTTTTAAAAACATAATGATTCTTGCAAGCTTAGGAGTTGCAATCGGTGCAATCTCATCGAGTGGGATGATGGAAATTGCAAGGAAAGGAATCTTTAACCCTGAAGCTTTTTTCTTTAGTGATATCATAATCATTTTCCTATCGGTAATGATTACAGATATATTAATTCTGGATTTATTTAATTCATGGGGTCTGCCTACTTCTACCACAGTATCAATTGTTTTTGAATTACTTGGAGCTGCAGTAATTATGTCTATTATAAAAATTATGGGTTCAGATGGAAATATGGCAAAAATTGAAAACTATATTAACGTTCAAAAAGCCACAGAGATAGTAATAGGGATTCTCCTATCTGTTTTGGTAGCCTTTTCTATTGGTGCAATTATTCAATGGCTATCTAGATTAGTCTTAACTTTTGATTTTGAATCAAAAAGCATCCTGCTGAATTCAATATTCGGCTCACTCTCTTTTACATCTATTATAAATTTTATTTTAATTAAAGGAATCAAGGGAACACCTTACTCCTCTGAGAGTTACTCCACTCTAAATAATATGACAATAAATGAATTTATTGACTCAAATATTATTATGTTTTGGATTATAAGTTTAATTTTTTGGTTTATTATATCTTTTTTAATCTGTAAACTATTTAAGCTTGATATTTATAAAATTATAATTGCAATTGGCACCTTTTCATTAGCATTAGCTTTTGCAGGAAATGATCTAGTAAATTTTATAGGAGTTCCAATTGCTGCAGTAGAATCTTTTCAATCTTGGTCATCTTCATCTATAAGTGCTGCTGAGTTTTCTATGATATCATTATCAGAGAAAGTTAATACACCACCTATCTATCTTTTTATCTCTGGTTTAATTATGGTAATTACTTTATGGTTTTCATCTAAAGCAAAGAATGTTGTTAAGACTAGCTTGGATTTATCAAATCAAAATGAAATAGATGAGAAATTTCAATCTAATTTTATTGGAAGGTTACTTGTAAATTTTGGATCGAGTTTAAATAAAGTATTCATTAAAATTATTCCAGATAATATTTTACATAAGATTAACCAATCTTTTAAATTTAACTCAAATAATAATATTGCAAAATCTATTGATGGAACTAGGCCATCATTTGATAAATTAAGAGCAAGCCTAAACCTTGTAATTGCAGCCATATTAATATCAGTTGCTACATCATATAAATTACCTCTTTCTACAACATATGTTACTTTTATGGTAGCAATGGGGACGTCACTATCTGATAGAGCTTGGAGCAATAATAGTGCAGTTTACAGAGTATCAGGAGTAGTGAGTGTTATTGGTGGTTGGTTTTTTACAGCCTTTTCTGCTTTTTCAATTTGTGGATTAATTGTTTTCATTATCCACTCAACTGGATTAATTGGTATTATAATTACCCTTGCCATTGTAGCTTTAATGATAGTAAGAAATCATATTAATTTTAAGAAAAAGGGTGAGATAAAAATCTAATAATTCACTGTACCAAGAGTTACTGGTGTATCCCAGTTAACAACATCAACAATGGTATTGTCAGAGTACTCTACTTCTTTAATTTTTCCATTATTTCTGAAAATCCATCTTCCAACTTTTTTTCCTTTTTCATATTGACCAGAAATAATTTTAATTCCAGTTTTATTAAAACTAGACCATTTACCGTGAAGTTTATTATTCTTTATAAAACCTTGTTGCATAATATTACCATCCTCATTTAAATAAACTACTTTAAAAGTATTGTTGTCTTCTTTAGTAATTATCTTTTGTTCTTGTGCACCTAGAGTTCCTATAGAAAAGGCGAGGAATAGTATTAAATGTCTCATAATCGTCAGTTTTATAACATAAAGTTAACGATAAATTAACAATTAACCAACTTTTACATAACATTAAGTTAACATTGGAATGTAAAGTACTGATTTAAAATGAATTAAGAACCACACATGAGGCAGTCATCATCCTCATTTTCTTTTGATTGTGACAGGATTTGCTTTAGTTCCTCTGGTGATAATGGCTCAACCGCAACAGGTTTTTCTTTTGATTTTGTTGCAGCTGCTTTTTCTGTTCTTGTAATTTCAACCTCACCCACTTCTTCTGATTCAACTTCAACTTTTGGCTCTTCGGGTTTAGCTTCTTTTTTCTTCAAAGTAAATTTGATAGCATCGACAGCAGACTTAGTCCTCAGATAATACATTCCAGTTTTTAATCCAGACTTCCATGCATAAAAGTGCATTGATGTAAGCTTAGACATTGTAGCACCTTCCATAAATAAATTAAGTGATTGAGACTGGTCAATAAAGAATCCTCTGTGTCTAGCCATATCAATTATATCCTTCATACTCATTTCCCAAACTGTTTTATATAATTCTTTTAGATCATCTGGTATACCTTCAATATCTTGAATTGATCCATTTGCTGCCATAAGATCTTGTTTCATATCCTCATTCCACAAATTAAGTTCAACAAGGTCATTTAAAAGATGTTTATTCACAATAATGAACTCTCCAGAAAGAACTCTTCTAGTATATATATTTGACGTGTAAGGTTCAAAACACTCATTGTTACCTAAAATTTGAGAAGTACTTGCAGTAGGCATTGGAGCTACCAGCAGAGAATTTCTTACTCCATGTTTTAGCACATCTTTTCTTAATTTTTTCCAATCCCATCTTCCACTTAGGTCCTCATCTTCAACCCCCCACATATTGTGTTGGAATTCTCCTTTTGAAATAGGTGAGCCTTTGTAAGACTCATATACTCCATCTTTCTTTGCTTCTTCAACTGAAGCATTTAAAGCTGCATAGTAAATGGTTTCAAAAATTTCTTGATTCAGCTCTTTTGCTTTATCAGAAGTAAAAGGGAGTCTTAAAAGAATAAATGCATCAGCTAGCCCTTGAACTCCAAGACCAACAGGTCTGTGTCTAAAGTTTGAATTTTCTGCCTCTTTGACTGGATAGTAATTCATATCAATAACCTTATTCAAATTCTTAGTTACTCTAACAGTAACATCATAAAGTTTTTGATGATTAAATACCCCATCTTCTACAAACATAGGTAGAGCAATAGACGCAAGATTACAAACAGCTATTTCATCTTTTGATGTGTACTCCAATATCTCTGTACATAAATTTGAAGATCTGATTGTACCAAGATTTTTTTGATTTGATTTTCTGTTTGCAGAATCTTTGTAAAGCATGTAAGGTGTACCAGTCTCAATCTGAGACTCGAGAATCTTTTCCCAAAGCTCTCTTGCATTAATTGATTTTCTACCCTTAGATTTCTTTTCATATTTAACATATAGTTTATCAAACTCATCGCCGTGACAATCATATAAACCCGGGCATTCATTCGGGCACATTAAAGTCCATTCTTCATTATTCTCAACTCTTTTCATAAATAGATCTGGAATCCACATCGCGTAGAATAGGTCTCTGGCTCTCATTTCCTCTTTCCCGTGGTTTTTCTTTAAGTCAAGGAAGTCATAAATATCAGCATGCCATGGCTCAATGTAGATTGCAAATGAACCTTTTCTTTTTCCACCACCCTGATCAACATATCTTGCTGTGTCATTAAAAACTCTTAGCATAGGGACAATCCCATTAGAAGTTCCGTTAGTTCCTGATATGTATGATCCAGTAGATCTAATATTATGAATTGAAAGACCTATACCTCCTGCTGACTGAGATATTTTAGCAGTTTGTTTTAAAGTATCATATATTCCATC
>OZSS01000816.1_pt1 | contig 14981 bp, 16 predicted proteins | sample 1779911 | NCBI WGS metagenome assembly OZSS01 (sample SAMEA2603589, study PRJEB24840) | metagenome | biome: Water; feature: Photic zone; material: Seawater sample | place: Mediterranean Sea | collected 2013-11-12 | depth 10 m | reverse complement strand
TAGGACTAAAAGCAGAAATGCTGCTGAGAAAAGATTTAGGATTTATGGCATCATCGCAATTTCCATAGGTCTTTTTATGTTATTGGTATTAGCCAGTACAATAGTCTTGCGAGGCACAAGCGCATTCCAGCAAACATTCATTACTTTAGATGTGGAGCTTCTAGAATCTAAGCTGGACAAAAAAGGAAATCGAAATATCGATGATATCAAAAAGGTTTCGACCTTTGGATATAATCCTATTTTAGTGAATGCCGTCAGAGGATCGTTGGAAAAAAACGGCATAGAAACGTCACTTAAAAAGAAAGAATTAAGCGGCATTATTTCTAAAAGTGCTCCCTCGCAATTACGGGAATACGTATTGGCGGATGTCTCGAGTATTGGCCAGACAATTGAATTCAGATTTTTAGCAAATGGTTGGATAGATGGCTATTTAAAAGGTCGTTATACTAGAGAAAGTGTAGCTAATAGTAAATTTGCAAGTGCCGAACAATTTGATCTGATAGATGAGCTTGTAAAGATTGGTGTTGTAGAAAAAAAATTCAATTTAGACTTTATTTTAGGAGCTGATGCATCTGATCAGAGACCTGAGGCCTCTGGAATTGGGGTGGCAGTGGTTGGATCTTTTTATATGATGTTAGTTGTTCTGCTATTGTCTCTTCCACTTGGTGTGGCCGCCTCAGTCTATTTAGAAGAATTTGCGAAGAAAAACTTATTTACAGATTTGATAGAGATAACGATTTCAAATTTAGCCGCCGTTCCTTCAATTGTTTTTGGAATTTTAGGTCTAGCGGTTTTTATTAATTACGTAAATTTACCTCAGTCTACTCCATTAGTAGGCGGCCTTGTCCTTACTTTAATGACCCTACCTACAATAATAATATCCACTCGGGCTTCACTGAAGTCTGTTCCACCAAGTATTAGAGATGCAGCTCTTGGTATTGGGGCCTCAAAGATGCAAATGGTCTTTCATCATGTACTTCCTCTGGCTGCCCCAGGGATTTTTACCGGCACGATAATTGGCATGGCTCAGGCACTTGGTGAAAGTGCTCCACTATTACTTATAGGAATGATTGGTTATATTGCGACTAATATGCCCGCTAATATCAGTGAAGGATTATTAGCCCCTAATTCGGCTATGCCTGCACAAATATATGAATGGGCAAAACGAGCAGATCCAGCTTTCGTTGAGCGCGCATGGGGTGGTATAATAATTTTACTTATCTTTCTTTTAACTATGAATACACTGGCTGTAGTTTTGCGCCGAAAATTTGAGAGGCGTTGGTAATTATTATGAAAGATCAACTGAATTCTGATCGGGAGGCTTCTTTGTCAAATGGTATGCCAAAAATTACGGCTGAAAATGTAAATGTCTATTATGAAGAGGTTCATGCTCTCAAAGATGTCTCTGTGAAAATTGAGCAAAATGCAGTCACTGCATTTATTGGTCCATCTGGCTGCGGCAAATCTACATTTCTCCGCTGCTTGAACCGTATGAATGATACAATTGATATCTGTAAGATAACTGGCCGGATACTTCTTGAAAACGAAGATATTTATGATGCAAAGGTAGATCCAGTTCAACTTAGGGCTAAAGTGGGAATGGTATTTCAAAAACCTAATCCTTTTCCCAAGTCAGTTTATGATAATATAGCGTACGGTCCCCGTATTCACGGTTTGGCGTCTAATAAATCTGAGCTGGATGACATAGTTGAGCAGTCTTTGCGACGTGCAGCTATTTGGGATGAGGTTAAAGATCGCTTGGATGCGCCAGGTACGGGTTTATCTGGCGGTCAGCAGCAACGAGTTTGTATTGCACGTGCAATTGCTACGTCTCCTGATGTCCTGCTTATGGATGAACCGTGTTCCGCATTGGATCCGATTGCAACGGCTCAGGTGGAAGAATTAATTGATGAGCTTCGGCAGAACTTCTGTGTTGTGATTGTGACGCACTCAATGCAGCAGGCAGCCAGAGTAAGCCAGAGGACTGCTTTTTTCCACCTTGGAAGTTTAGTTGAATTTGGGGATACGGAGAAAATTTTTACAAACCCTGAGGATCCAAGAACTGAAAGCTACATTACTGGGCGAATAGGCTAGGAGTTAACATGCAAAATAGTCAACACATAAGATCTGCTTTTGATAGAGCCTTGGAGAGCTTGCAAGCCAACATGTTAAAAATGGGTGGTCTTGTAGAAGTGAATATAATGGATGCAGCTAAAGCTCTTGAGGATCGAGATATTGATCTTGCCGAAAAAGTTCGTGAGCGAGATAAACAAATCGATAATTTGGAAGAAATTATAAATGATGGAATTTCTCGATTTATTGCTCAAGAATCTCCAGTTGCTACTGATCTTAGAGTTTTGCTTTCAATACTAAAAGTCTCAAACAACCTAGAGCGCATTGGCGATCACGCTAAAAATACTGCCAAAAGAACAAATGTGCTTCTCCAATTAAAGGACGTAGAGAACTCGCAAGCTGCAATACGTAGGCTTTCTAGAGATGTTCAAGTCATGCTCAAGGATGCATTGGATGCTTATATTAATCGAGATAAAGAGCTGGCATTGGATGTAATTGCGAGAGATACGGAGATTGACGAATTATATAGTGGACTGTTCAGAGAGTTTTTAACTTATATGATGGAAGACCCAAGAAATATCACTGCCTGCATGCATCTTCATTTTATCGCAAAAAATATTGAACGCATGGGGGATCATGTAACTTCGATTGCAGAGCAAGTTGTTTTTGTCGTTACTGGAGAAATGCCTACAGAAAAAAGAGATAAGGCTGACAACACATCTGTAAGTTTAGAGCTGTCCAAGGATTTGTAGTTATGGCACGCCCTAGAATACTTGTTGTTGATGATGAGGCGGCCCAACGTGAAGTTGTCTTATATAATTTGGAGGCAGCAGGCTTTGAAGTAATGTCTGCTGATAATGGCGAAGATGCTGTTTTAATGGCGTATGAAGAGCGCCCCAATTTAATCGTACTAGATTGGATGATGCCAAAATTATCCGGATTAGAGGTATGTCGCCAGCTTCGATCTAAAAAAGAAACAAAAGAAATTCCAATTATTTTACTGTCTGCTCGGTCTGAAGATGTTGATAAGGTCAGAGGACTTGAGATGGGTGCTGACGACTACGTTGCAAAGCCATATTCGGTTGTAGAACTAATGGCGCGAATTAACACGCAATTGAGAAGATATAGTGCGGCAATGACAGGAGAAAAATTAACTTATTTAGACATAGAGCTAGACTCTGAAACCCACAGAGTCTTTCGAAATGGCGTTGAAGTTAAGCTTGGTCCTACTGAATATAGATTGCTTAGTTTTTTTATGGAGAGGCCGGGGCGAGTGAGAACTAGAGAACAACTTCTCGATCATGTTTGGGGCCGAGATATTTACGTTGAAAGTAGAACAGTTGATGTCCATATCGGGCGACTTAGAAAAGCATTAATAAAAAATGGCGGTCAAGACCCCATCCGCACAGTTCGCAGCGCTGGATATTCTCTTGGCTGAAATTTCTCTATTTGAGTATTATTTCTGATCCCATAATCATATTTGGCAAGAATGACGAAATCCGAGGAACGCAGACTTCAGTTTTAAACTTCCAAAGGTTCTAAGGAATAGAATTGGTATTTAACTCCCATTTCTTTGTCTAAAGCTTTTTCTTCTGGGGAGTTCATCATCTTTTTTAACTCTTTGTAATTAAGTACGTCCGCAAGCCAAATAAGGCTATTTTCACTTTCCTTAAACAAAGAATAGTTTGTAATAAATTTACCTGACTGATCTTCCATATCGTATGTTATTCGCGCCTCAATTTCTTCCCATGAACATTTATGTGTTACTTTTATCAAGGTATTCATCAAAAATTTTCCCAAAGATCATTTCTTTTGAGAGCATTTCACAATAAAATTGTAAAAATTTTGTTACAAACTTTTTTGGATAAAAATTTTGTTCTTAAAAAGTTCAGGAATCGTGGCAATTTAAATTAAGAATTTGTGCAAAAGAAAGAAATTAACCTGTAAGAAGAGGCTATATTCTTGGGTTTTGTGGATGAAAAGACTTTTGATAAAGTGGTCTGACTTGAGAATATGGTTGGCCCAAAATCCTAATTAAAGGGTTGCCGATCTACTTGCGTACTTTTCCAAAAGACTAAGCTTTGGAGTAAAGCCAGCTCCTGGTTCCATTGGAGCGTTAATTTTTCCTGGCCCGCTATGCACAATTTCAGGTTCAGAAAAATCTTCGGTGTAGAATCTCTTACTTGGGAAAATATCACAAGGATACGCCATGCTTCCCTTTGTAGCCAAAGCGATGGATGGAGCTTGGCCGGTGGCAGACTCTAACATCCCGCCAACCCAAACGGGTATTTTGTTATCATTGCACAACTCTTGTATTTGTAATGCGTTGGTCAAACCTCCAACCCTACTTGTCTTAATATTTATCCATCTACAGGCTTTAATCTCGATAGCTTTTTTTTGCTCGCGCAGGTGAACTTATGCTCTCATCAAGGCAAATGGGTGTCGATAATTCCTTTTGAAGTTTTGCATGATCAATAAGGTCATCATATGCCAGTGGTTGCTCAATCATTCTAAGGTTTAACTCATCTAATTTCCGAAATAAGTCCAAGTCATCGAGTGTGAAGCCACTATTACAGTCAATATGCATCACTAGATCAGGAAAAGAATTGCGCACTGCTTGCATCATTTCGAAACTACACTGCCGGTTGAATTTGAACTTTACTCTTTTGTAACCTTGGTCAATTGCTTCGCCGGCGCGATCAATTAATTTATCTACATCGGTTTGAACTGGGATGTCTGCCCCAACCTCTATCTCTGGGTTGCTGCCTCCAATAAGCTTCCAAAGGGGTGTTTGTTTTTTCTTGGCATTCAAATCCCACCACGCGGCATCAAATGCTGACTTTGCAAATTCATTTCCTTTAAACTGAGCAAAGAGGTCGGTTAGCTGATCCGCTGAGTTAATGGTTTGGTTAATAATTTTAGAGCCCAGGCCATCCCGTGCCAAGCAAAAAGCTCCGGCTGTATATTCGCTATTGTAAAAAGGCAAAGGAGCAGGCGCACACTCTCCCCAACCAATAAGGTCGTCGCTTTCAAGCCCAACAAAAAGACTTTCAATATCGGCCTGGTTTCCATAGGCGGTCACCCAGGGTTCAGTAAGCGGCATGGCGACGTGATATAGATGTATTTTATTTATTTTCATTTTATATATGATCGTCTCTTTAAAACTTAAAAGCAATCTTCATGAAAAATTTTATATTTAATCTGATTATCTGATCATTGGTGGTTAGCATCTTCCTAAAAAGTTGTTAGAGAATTAAGTTAATGGGCAAAAGGATAAGAAAATGGCTGAACCTGAAACAGAAGTCAAAGAGTGGTGGAAAACATCAATAATAGATATGGAGCCAGGCAAAATTTCTTTTTGGAAACATCCAGTAGAAGAGTTGATCGGAAACGTTTCCTTTCCACAAATGATTTGGCTCATGCTGCGTGGTGAGTTGCCTTCATTAGATCAAACTAAACTTTTAGAGGCAGCACTAGTAGGTGGAGTGGACCATGGGCCTCAAGCACCTTCCATAGCTGCGGCTAGAATGGCCGCCACGTGCGGTGTTGGCTTAAATAATGTAATTGCCACAGGTGTAAATATGCTCGGGGATGTACATGGAGGGGCCGGCGAACAATGCGCGGAGTTATATTTTGATATTCGTGATCGGTTCGAGACCGGACTTAGCCTGGAGTCAGCAACCCAAGAGGGTATTAAAAGCTGGAGAGAAAAATATGGGATAATTATATCTGGATTCGGCCATAGATTTCATAAGCCAACTGACCCTCGCGCTCCGCGGTTAATGGAGTTGGTGAGAAAATCTGCAAAACAAGGGGTTGTGTCTGGCATTTTTGCAGAAATAGGTGAAGCTGTGCAGGCAACCATCGGAAAGCAGCGGCGTAAACCTATAGCAATGAATATTGATGGGGCGACCGCTGTGATCTTTTGTGAATTGGGATTTCCTCCTCCTTTGTCTAGGGGGCTTTTTTGTTTGTCGAGATCTGTTGGAATTTTAGCCCACGGTTGGGAACAAATTCAACAAGGGGGAAGAAATAAAGGACCAATTCCACCAAATTATTTGCCGAAATATGAAGATGGGTGACTTAAAAGTTTGAAAACACTTATCGTGTAAATTGAAAAATATCATATTTTTATTCTTAATTCGATAGATATTCATTACGATATGGCTTTTAAAGTGTTAAATGATCGGAAGAAAATTTTTTCACGTTTTAAAGTAATGAATGAAGCTCACAAATTATTTAAAGTTGGTCTGATAGGCACGGGTCGTATTAGCGATATCTATCTCCAAAATTGCTCAAAGTTTGATGGAATATCCGTTGATGTTTGTGGAAGTTTAAATCTACAGGAAAGCGCAGAAAAAGCACAGAAATTTGGAGTACCACGTGTGGCCCATCCTGATGCTATAATAAGTGATCCTGGGATAGACTGTATTTTGAATTTAACCATTCCTGCTGCTCACGCTGATATATCTCTGCGATCTTTAAATTCGGGAAAACATGTTTACTCTGAAAAGCCTTTTGCAACGAACCAGGCAGACGCACTTAAAATTCTTAAATTAGCGAAAGAAAAAAAATTAAAGGTCGGTAATGCGCCAGATACTTTTTTGGGTGGAAGGTGGCAAACTGTGCGTCGTTTATTGGATGAGGGAAAAATAGGGACACCAACTGGTTGTATGGCTTTCGTGGGAACGCATGGCGTTGAGCGCCATAATCCAAATCCAGATTTTTACTATCAAAAAGGAGGAGGGCCTCTTCTTGACCTTGGTCCCTATTACCTAACCGCCATGGTATTTTTGATGGGTCCAATCAGTCGTGTAAGTGGCATGGCGAGAAAGACCTTTGATAAACGTCAGATTGAAAATGGACCAAGGAATGGTGAGTGGATGAACGTTGAAGTTGATACGCACTCATTATCCATGTTTGAATTTGAAAGTGGCGCATTGGGTTCAATGACTATTAGCTTTGATGTCTGGGATAGTGAGACGCCACGCTTTGAAATTTATGGCACAGATGGCACTATTTGCATCCCAGATCCGGACCCAGTTCATGGTGCAAATGATTTTCATGGACCTGTTTGGTATAGGACAAGAAAAGAAAGCCGTTGGGAATTTCAACCTCGCCCAACAGATAGACCTGAAGGCTGGTTAGTGGCAGAAAACAATTATGGTTATAATGAAAACAGTCGTGGTCTGGGACTTTTGGATTTAATGAAGGCGGTCGAAGAGGATCGTGAACCGCGAGCTAGTGGTGAGTTGTCCAACCACGTCCTGGAAATTATGCTAGGGATATTAGACTCTCCTAATAAAGGGGCCTTTATTGACATTAAGAGTCGATGTAACAAACCCAAACCTTTGCCCGAAATTTTTCTTTAGGAGATCCAATGAGTATAACAACACTGGATATATCAGAGCCATTTTTTACAACGCGTGTTTTAGAAAATGAGGATAGCTATAAAGTAAACACAAAAACCATAGTTTTGAATCTTTCTGAGCATCCAATTAAAATTGAAAAACAAGAATTAAGGCATCTACAATCTGTAGTCGTAGCAAAATCGACAATTTATAATTTAAAACATGCGGTTATTGTTGAACGTTTTGCAGAATATGATGATGAAGAAAGCTTATTGGCCGAAGTGCGCAAAGCGTGGCCTTCAGCCTTTGAAATTCGGGGAGAAGAGCGCCTAAGAGGTATAGGCCATTATATGTCGTCTAAAGTATGGCTAGGCCAGTTTGGATTCACAATGTACCACTCATCCACCGTACCATTAAACGTTGGTCTTCATCGCGAGCATGACTTTTGCCCAGTACCTGGTTTTAGAGAAGTACATACACAAATTATTGGCTTTGGAAAAATGCAGCAATGCCGAGAGCGTGATATAGAAACTCTTTATTTGGAAGAGCCAATGGCTCCTGGGACAACGCATAGGCCTATGTTCGATGAAGAGGGTAACTATCCCTGGCATCAATTTGAAACAATTACGCCCTCAATTTTTATGGCTGTAGAGATGCTGCCAAAGGGTGTGAACCCCCCATCTTTATAGGAAGAAATATGGAAAAAATTCTCTCAAACTCGATCGATTTTGAAGGCCCCTTTCCCGAGCAAAGGCGTAGATTGCGCTTGGGTGTTGTTGGTGGAGGTCGTATTGCTCAAACCCAAGCCATGGCGGCACGAATGACGGGCAGGTGGGATATAGTAGCCGGAGCACTTTCGTCCGATCCAATGCGCTCAAAGGAACGGGCAAATTTGTGGTACATAGATGAGACACGAGCCTATTATAGTTTTGATGAGATGGTGGAGAAAGAATTGAAGCGAAGTGATGGAGTCGATGCTGTCATGATCACCACTCCAAATAATATGCATTATCCTGCTGCGAAAGTATTTTTAGAATCTGGGATTGATGTGATTTGTGATAAACCGCTGACTAATACGATTGAAGAAGCAAAAGATCTTAAAAAAGTCGCAGACAAAAGTAACTGTGTTTTTGCCGTTTGTTATACTATGTCTTGCTATCCAATGATCAGACAGGCGCAGGAAATCGTTAGATCTGGTGTCTTAGGTGCTATCAATCAGATTCACGTTGAGTTCATGCAGGATTGGATGACACCTGAAAATGCAGGAGATGCTCCACATGTAAAATGGCGTTTAGACCCTAAAATATCAGGGCCAACTTCCTGTGTAGGTGATATTGGAACCCACGCAGCGCATTTAGCGCAATTTGTAAGTGGTTTAAAAATGGTTGAGTTGCGCGCTGACTTTCATGTTTGTGGGCATCCAAAGCCACTTGAAGATACTGTATTCATGTCAACTAAATACGAGGGTGATATTCCTGGAACGTTGATGGCGACACGACAAGCTCCAGGAAATCGAGGGGGTCTTAGGTTGCGAATTTTTGGAAGTAAGGGTGGCCTGGAGTGGGACATGGAGAATGCAGAATCTCTCAAGCTAAATGTTTTTGGTCAGCCAGACCAGGTGCTAACTCGAGGTCATGGTCATGGTGTTTCAGCGCGCACTGAACGGTTTGTTAGAACAGGCCGCGGTTTCCCTGAAGGCTTGATTGAAGCTTGGGCTAATCTCTACACTGAATTCGCATTAGCTGTTTCAGCACGACTTGATGGGTTGGAAACTCCACATGATTGGCTGGGTTACCCAAAAATTTCTGATGGAGTTGACGGTGTGAAATTTATTGAAGCGTCTGTAAGATCAAATCAGGAAAAAGAATGGTCAGCGATTTAATACTGTCATAGATTTTTGAGTCAAAATGGTTAGGTAAAATAATTGGATCTAAGAAGTTGGTATTTAATTTTACTTTTAGGATTTTTGTGGGGTTCTAGTTTTTTATTTGTTGAGCTTTTGTTAGAGGCGCTATCGCCATTCTCAGTAGTTTACTTAAGAGTACTAATCGCGTCATTAATATTTCTTGTAGTTTTAATCATAATTAGACCCAGATTTCATCTCACAAAAAAAGTGGTTTTCAGCCTCTTTGTTATGGCCATTTTGAATAATACTTTGCCCTTTCTATTGATTGTAATCGGCCAACAATCAACCACAGGAAGCTTGGCATCAATTTTAAATGCTAATACTTCGCTTCTAACTATACTACTGGCATCAATTTTGATACCTTCAGAAAAATTATCCATCAATCGTTTGGTGGGTGTATTAATAGGCGTGCTTGGCGTTATAATTGCTATTGGCGTTGAAAGTTTATTTGATTTTTATGATGGCCGGTCAGGAAAGTATTTGATTTTGGTGGCTACTGTTTCATATGCTTTCGCTGGTATCTGGGCAAGAATAAGACTGAGCCATGTACCGCCAATTATCTCCGCCTCAGGCATGCTCATTATGAGCACTGTTATAATGACGCCATTTGCTTTTTTATATTGGTCTGAAGAAATTATGAGTTTGAGTTTAAATATTTTCGCTCTTGCTACTGCTTTTGCATTGCTATGTTCAGTGTTAGGTTACTTTGTTTATTTTAAAATTCTTGAGGGAACTGGTGCTGGAAATCTTTTGCTCTGTACAATAATAATACCACCCTCAGCTATTATTTTGAATGTGATATTTTTGGGTGAAGCTATATCTTATTCCGAGTTATATGGTTTAGTGCTAATTGTCTTTGGGCTCTTGATTTTAGATGGCCGTATTCTGGAAGTAATTTTAGGTCGAAGACTTAAATAATACTGACTTTAACTTGTGGAAAAATATGAAACTTGTTTCTTTTTTAAATAATGACCAAGAGAGTTTTGGTGTTCTTGGAAATTCTGGTCTTCACCCAGTTGTTGAAGCGTTCAAGAAAGAGTTTCTCGATCTCAAGGCGGTCATTGGATCGCAAAAAATTGAGGCTTTAGAAATATCATGTGAAGAAAGCCCTATACCTTTATCACAGGTTACTTTGCTCCCACCTATTCCCAACCCTGGTAAAATTATCTGTGCTGGTATGAACTATAGAAAACCTTATCCGGTGGACGAAATAGCTCCACCTGATCCAGGAAACATAGTAATTTTTAACCGTCATTCAGACACTTTAGTTGGTTATGGCACTGAATTAGAATGTCCTCGAGGCGAGGCTGCAGAAACTTTTGACTTCGAGGGAGAGATTGTAGCGGTAATTGGAAAGCCTGGAAGGTTTATTTCTCCAGAGGATGCACTTCAACATGTCGTCGGCTATTCTATTATGAATGAAGGCTCAGTTCGTGGATGGATGAAACACTCTGTGCACGCTGGCAAGAACTTTCATGCCTCTGGAAGCTGGGGGCCCTGGATTACTACAGTTGACGAAATTGATGATCTTTCCTCTTTAAAGTTGGAAACTCGTGTAAACGGAAAATTGATGCAATCTGCTTTAGCTGCAGAAATGATTTTTAGTTTGTCTGAATTAATTTCGTATATTTCAAACCTAACACCTCTTAAACCAGGCGATATAATAGCTACGGGCTCACCAGATGGTACGGGGGGAAGTCAGGACCCTTCTGTTTTTCTCAAACCAGGCGATTGTGTGGAGGTTTCAGTAGATAGAATAGGAACGCTGAAGAACTATGTTGGGCACTAGCTAGGGATTAATGAACTTAAAATTAGGAGCCTTGTCTTTGGGTGGAGCTCTAAGCATATCGAAACTGCGCTGTAATTGAGACTCTGATAAGTCACGCCCTATTATTACAATGCGAGTTTGCGTATCATCTCCAGGCCAATCTTCTAATAGCACCGGTGGGTCAAAAATATCTTGTACTCCATGAAAAACAAAAGGTTTCTCAACACCTTCAATAAACACAATACCCTTAACTCTCAAAATATCTTTGCCTCTCATTGCAATGAGTGTGTCTAGCCAAAGATCAAAAGTAGTATCCTTAATAGGACTATCTAAAACAATTGATGCTGAACCAATTCGACTATCATGATTGGAGGTTGGTAAAGAAAGTTTCTGTGCTGGTGCAAAACCGGAGATATTTTCTAAAGGATCAAGTTTAGGTGCCTCACCTAAAGTCCACTTCACCACCTCTGGCTTTGTTGATTTTGGTTTAAGTGCATTAAGGTTCCAGAGACGCTTACTTGTTCCACTTCCTTTATGTGATTGAATAAGCTTTGCGCTAGGGTTTATGGTGCGAAGTCGACTTTGAAAGCTTTTTGCCTCAGCTTCTTCAATGAGATCAGTTTTGCTAACTATAATTAAGTCAGCCATGGCCACTTGTGAAACTGCTTCGAATTGTGCGTCAAGAGTTTTAGGGCCATTCGCAGCGTCAGCAACAGTAACAATCCCGTCTAAGACAGTTGTTCTCGCCAATATACTATCTACCAAGAGTGTTTGAGTAATAGGGCCAGGATCCGCTAAACCAGTTGTCTCAATTAATAAACGATCAAACTCGATTTCTTTTCTATTCTTACGACCAATAAGACTCGATATTGTCTTTGATAAGTCTCCTCTGATGGAGCAGCAGAGACATCCAGATTGCATTAAAATAATTTCTTCACTGCTTTGCTCTATTAGATCATGATCTAGTCCTGCCTCACCAAATTCATTGACAATTACTGCGACACGGCCTGCGCTAGTATCTTCTAGAACGGTGTTTAATAAAGTTGTTTTTCCTGCTCCAAGAAAGCCCGTGAGAAGGGTTAGGGGAACACGTTTATCTTCCATAAGTAAATTTCCAAAATTTAATTCTGCTAAAGTTTCAGTCTTCGCAAAGTACTGATCAGATTAAGAATTATAAATATTGTAAGGGCAACGCAGACTATTGTTGGACCCGGTGGAGTATCAAAAATATATGAGGAACGAAGGCCTAGGATTACTGAAATACAACTAACAACCCCTGCGACTAAAACCATCATTTCTGGATCACGGGCTATATTTCTTGCTGATGCAGCGGGAATAATAAGCATCGCAGTTATTAAAAGCACGCCGACTACTTTAATGGACACCGCTACAGTTATGCCTAAGGCGATGGTTAAAAATAGCTGCTCCCGTTTTGGGTTAAAGCCACTGGCATAGGATAACTCTTCATTTAAAGTTGTTAGAAAGAGTGGCTTCCATCGCCAAATTATCAGACCAAGGACTGCAAGGGTGCCAACCCAAATAACGCCTAAATCAGATTTTGATACTGCGAGAATATCACCAAAGAGATATGCCATGAGGTCAATTCGGACACCGCTTATAAATGATACAATTACGAGCCCCACAGCTAAAAAAGAGTGAGAAAAAACACCTAACAAGGTGTCCATTGCATAATTCCGGCCTGATAATTGAGTTGTCAACCAAGCCATTATTATAGCAAAAATTAATGCACCAAAAAAAACATCAGCTTCAAGCGCTAGTGATAGAGCAACCCCCAGCATAGCGGCGTGAGCTGTCGCATCTCCAAAATATGCCATTCGGCGCCACACCACAAAGCAACCGAGCGGAGCTGAAACAAGAGCCAAACCTAAGCCAGCCAAAAAAGCTCTTACCATAAAATCATCGAGCATTAATGGGTTGCCTCAGTTGAATTAGTAGGATTTTTATTATTATGGTCATGTTTGTGATCATGGTTGTGTCGGTAGAGCGCTAAAGCTCCATCGGTGTCAGCCCCAAATAGCTCTTTATACTCTGGCGTTGCAGCAACAGCTTGAGGAGTTCCGCTACAACAAATATGTCCGTTCAAACAGATTACACGATCGGATGCACTCATGACCACGTGCAGGTCATGACTAATCATCAGGATGGCACAACCAGTTTCTTCTCGTAACTTTTCAATTTGTTTATAAAATTCTGCAGCTCCAGGCTGATCAAGACCTTGTGTTGCTTCGTCCAAAATCAGTATTTCAGGTGAGCCTAACAATGCTCTTGCCAGTAGCACACGCTGTAACTGGCCGCCGGAGAGCTCCGACATTTGTTTGGTTATTATTTCTGCTACGCCTGCTTGTTCAAGTGCTCGTTGGCACTCCTTCTTGCTTACATTATCGCTCAACCTCATAAACCTACCCACACTAATTGGAAGTGTTGGATCAAGGTTTAAACGCTGAGGCACGTACCCGATCTTTAGGCCAGATTTAACATCTACATTGCCTTCTTGAGGGAAGATAGCGCCAATAATAGCCTTTAAAAGGCTCGTTTTGCCGGAGCCGTTTGGTCCAACTATTGTAACGATTTCCCCAGCGCCTATTTGTAAGCTAACATTTTTTAGTGCCACTACGCCACTGTATGCTACAGTCAGTTGGTTTATGGTTATTAACGCCATAGATGAATTACGCCAACTCTGCACATGAGTGACACAGGCCTCGTGCCTCAATGATAGCCTTCTCGACAGTAAATCCTGCTTTTGATCCAATTTGAGAAACAGAAAAGTCACGTGTTAATGCCTCTTCTTCAGAAACGGAGTCACATTTCCTGCAAATCATGAAAGCGGGTGAATGATCTTTTCCAGGATGGGTGCATCCAATGAAGCTATTCAATTGTTCAATTTTATGAGCGAATCCGTTTTGCACAAGAAATTCCAGAGCTCTGTAGGCAACTGGTGGCTGGTTTTTAAATCCAGCTTCACGCAGAAGGTCTAAAATTTCGTAGGCTCCAATAGCTGTGTTTTTCTGTAATAGTATCTCCAAAACTTTACGTCGAACTGGTGTAAAGTTGAGGCCATTTTCTTGGCAGTAGTGCTCTGCTTCTTTGATACTGTTTCCCACTTTTGACCTCTATCTACAGATAATATTACTTCTATTTTTATTTTATTATTTGTCTTGTTTCAATTAGGTATTGTACTGAAGAATAATTTCTCTATATTGCGCAAATGTTATGTTATATCATGGAGGATTATATGTCCAGAAAACTTCTTTCTTACACTGCTATAGGATTAGTTATAGGTAGCACAGCTATTGCCGATGTGCCAAAAGTGGCAGTCGATATAGCACCAGTCCATTCATTGGTTTCACGTGTTATGGAAGGAGTGGGCAGTCCTAAACTTATTATTCCGGCCGGGGCATCACCCCATGAGTACAGTTTGCGTCCATCTGAAGCGAAGTCGATTCAAGACGCAGATATGGTTATTTGGATGGGTGAGGATTTAGCACCATGGATGGAAAACTCGATTGAAACACTATCAAAAAATGCGGAAGTCATAACTCTTCTTGAAGAGAGTGGCACAAAACTTTTAGATTTCAGAGAGGGTGTACTCTTTGAAGAGCATGACCATGGTGTACACGATGATCACGATGATCACGCTGGGCATGATCATGGCGCATTTGATCCACATGCGTGGCAGAGCCTTGAGAATGCTGTGATATATGTAAATAATATTGCCGCTGGTCTGGCGCAGGCTGATCCTGAAAACGCAGGTGACTATTATACAAATCGCGCTGCATTCGTTGCTGAGGTCGAAACAAAAGAGCTAATACCAAAAGGGAAACGCTGGCAAAAGAACACAGCAACGTAAGCGCAGGATCGTCTA
>OZSS01000813.1_pt1 | contig 15003 bp, 13 predicted proteins | sample 1779911 | NCBI WGS metagenome assembly OZSS01 (sample SAMEA2603589, study PRJEB24840) | metagenome | biome: Water; feature: Photic zone; material: Seawater sample | place: Mediterranean Sea | collected 2013-11-12 | depth 10 m | reverse complement strand
GGTGTAGATCTAATTTCAGAAGAAAAATACTTTGAAGAAGAAAATCAAATCAAATCAAATTGTTTTTTTTTGATTGATCCTATTGATGGGACAAGCGAATTCATCAAAAAAAATGGTGAGTTCACAATAAATATTGCATTAGTTGAGAACAATAAACCTGTCCTCGGTATCATAAACGCACCTGCATTCAATGATATTTATTTCTCTTATAATAATCTAAAATCCTATAAATTATCAAACAACAGTGATGCTATTGAAATAAGAACGAGACAACATGCGAAAACCGAGGTCATGTTGCATAGTAGATCAATTCCATCAAAAAAAATGCAGGATATTATAGACCAATACGGTATTAATCACATAAAGCCCTGTGGTTCAGCCCTCAAATTTGGTTTGTTGGCAGAAGGTTTGGCAGACCTATATATCAGGCTTGAGCCGTGTTATGAATGGGACACGGCGGCAGGGCAGGTAATTTTGGAAGGCGCTGGTGGGGCATTCTTTGATATTAATCTTAATGAATTTGATTACAATAAGCCGAATTTCTTAAATAGTGATGGGTTTGTGTCACTGGCAAATGCAAGGCAAAAAGAGTGCTTATTGAAATAATTTTGTAATTTTTTTCTTTTACTTATTACGGATTATTGTAAAATATCAATACTTCTATATTTATGGGTGGCGAGATGAGAAATATTAGAAAAAATATATTAGTTTTACTGTTTGGTATTATTTTTGTTACATTCACCACATTTAATACAAATGCTGAATGGTATGATGAGCCAAATTCATCAGATAATTCTGATGGTTTCAAAGTTGGTGAACTTGTTCTTGCAGGGCACGATTTTTTTGGTACGGCGACAGAAGGACTGGGCACGGCTGTTGAAGCCTTATTTTCTGCATTTGGGAGGCCTGACGGTTATATAATTGGCGAGGAAGCAAGTGGAGCTATCATAGCTGGGCTCACATATGGCGAAGGTACCATAACTACAAAAAATCTTGGGGAAGAGAAAATATATTGGCAAGGACCAAGCATTGGAATGGATTACGGTGGGGATGGGTCTCGAGTTATGTTTCTTATCTACAACATGGATAATATTAGTGATGTCCATAGGAGGTTCCTTGGAACAAATGGGACAGCTTATGTAGTTGGCGGTCTTGGTGGAAGTGTCTATAACAGGGGTGGCGTTACAATTGCTACAATTAAAACAGGTGCCGGTCTCAGAGTGGGCGCAAACGTTGGATATATCAAATTCTCTGAAAATCCAAAGTGGCTTCCTTTTTAGATACATTTTAGATAAATGGTAGATGCGTTTTTCTCACAAATTGCCTTTTCGGAGGTTTTATTAGCCTTTTTCATTGTGTATATTGCATCAAGCGCACAAAGTCTTTTTGGAATGGGATGGGGGATGATAGCGGCCCCTTTTCTGGCTTTACTTGATCCACATCTAATTCCATCTACTATTGTTTTTCTTGGTTTTTTTGCAGCACTCTTTCCAAGCATCAGATACTTTAAAGATATTCAGTGGAAAACATTTAGGCCATCAATTAGCGGACGTATATTTGGCTCTATTTTAGCTGGATGGATAGCGGCATATATTGTCGCATCAGGTAAAATTGAAATAATTATTGGATTAGTATTACTGGTATCAATTCTAGTCAGTGCTGTAACAGTAAAAAGAATTTCCCAAAACTCACGTAATCATTTCTTCGCGGGAACAGCCTCCGGAATTCTCGGTACAATAGTCGGCGTTGGGGGCGCACCGATGGGAATAATATACCAAAACGAAAATCCATCTATTGTTAGGGCAAATAATAATTTATTTTTTACAATAGGAAGTTTAGTTTCTTTTATAATACTGATCTCGGTTGGTGTGATAAAAGAATATCATATCATTTATGGTTTTTTAATGTTGCCACCCCTCTTTTTTGCATCTTACACATCTAAATTTTTATTAGCTTATACGAGCAAAATATTGAAGCCATATATTTTATCAATATGCTCTATTTCTTCACTATTGCTAGTTATGAGAGGTCTAGATTTAATCTAGATTATTTTTCAAATCTTATCGTTGAGATAATTTTATTTGTTTTTTTGTCAATATTATAAATAATATAACTCCCGGATACATCACTCGTTGTAATTATTAAACTTTTACCGTCACTTGTAACAGATATGACATCTTGACTTGGTTCAATAGCAATCTTATTATCTAATAGGCTAACTTCTTCATTGTTTAATGTGTTATTTGATAATCGATGCCCAATTGTTATAAAAACAACACAAAAACCAATAATGAGTAACAATGTCATAATTAATATGGCAATCTTGAGCACCCTTGTGGATTTTATGTTTTGATCAATGTTTTCGATCTCTTCCATGGCTAAAGTTAATGGTAAATAATAAATTACTTAATCTTATAACAAATAAAACTGATGGCGGCAAAAGAATAGATCAATTCATCAGCCAAAATTCAGAATTAAGTCGACAAAGAATTTCAAATCTAATTACAAATGGGTATATTTTTTTAAATGATGAAGTTGTAGTCTTAAAGAAAATTAAACTTACTGGAGATAACGAAAAAATTAAAATTATACTTCCGGAACCAATTGAAGAGACCCTTGAACCGGAGAATATCCCATTAAATGTTATATATGAAGACGATCATATATTAGTGATTGATAAGCAATCAGATCTTGTCGTCCATCCTGGCGCTGGTAACAAAACTGGAACAATTGTCAATGCAATACTGCATCATTGCGGTAGTTCACTCTCTGGTATCGGTGGGCAAAAAAGACCAGGAATTGTTCATCGATTAGATAAAAATACAAGTGGGCTCATGATTATAGCAAAAAATGATTTGGCGCATAATAATCTATCAAGACAATTTATGGATCACGGAAAAAGTGGTGACCTTGAGAGAATTTACGATGCCTTAGTTTGGGGTGTGCCAAAAACGAGATCAGGTAAAATCGAAACTAAAATCACAAGAAATGATCGTGATAAGACAAAAATGATGGTAACTAAAAATACTAAAGATGGGAAGCTAGCAATAACTACCTACAAGGTGATAGAGAAAGTATATAATCACAAAAATGATCCTTTAATCTCACAGATACGTTGTAAATTATATACGGGTAGAACACATCAAATACGAGTGCACTTGGAATATATCGGGCACCCAGTTATTTGTGACCAAAAATACGGTAAAGGATACAATACCAAGTTGAAGTTACTTAGTGATGAACATCGAAAGCAACTTAAAATTGATCGACACGCATTACATTCTTCAAAGTTATCCTTCAGACATCCCATAAGTGATGAACTTATGATTTTTGAGTCGAAATTGCCTGATGATTTAAATATGTTAAAAAATGTATTGTCAGAAATTTAAATTAGTAGTATTTTATTGTGTTCACTCAGATTTTGATTAAAAACAAGGATACATATTAAATGTATGGTTCAATACCAATTATTGCTAGTGAAGACAGTCTGGGACTGTACCTAAAAGAAATAAAAAAATTTCCTCTTCTTACTCTTGAGGAAGAGAAAAACCTATCTAAGAGCCTTAATGCTGATGGTGATACCGATGCTGCACACAAGCTAGTAACTAGTCATTTGAGACTAGTCGCTAAAATCTCAATGGGTTATAAAGGCTACGGCTTGCCATTGAGCGATGTTATCGCTGAAGGAAATATCGGTTTGATGCAGGCAGTGAAAAGATTTGATCCCGATAGAGGGTTCAGGCTTGCAACATATGCTATATGGTGGATTAAAGCAGCAATTCAAGAATACGTACTGCGCTCATGGAGTCTTGTAAAAATGGGTACTACCGCGAACCAAAAGAAACTATTCTTCAACTTAAGAAAAATCAAAAATAACATTCAGGCCCTGGAAGAAGGCGATTTAAAACCAGAACAAATTGCACATATTGCAGAGAACCTTGGCGTAACAGAAACCGATGTTGTTGACATGAATAGAAGGTTAGGCGGTGACTCATCTTTGAATACACAAATATCAGACGAAGGTGACGGCCAGTGGCAAGATTTTCTCGTTGATGAAAGTCAAAACCAAGAAACTTCTCTTGTAGTCAGTGATGAGATGGATAAAAGAAGAAAACAATTATATGACTCACTAAGCTGTCTGAACGAAAGAGAGAAATCAATCTTCATATCCAGAAGAATAGACGAAGATTCAAAAACATTAGAAGAACTCAGCCAAAGATTTGGAATCAGCAGGGAAAGAGTGCGTCAGATCGAAAGTAAAGCCTTTGAAAAAGTCAAAAGTTTTATAAGTCGAACCAATTAAACTGATTTCTTGCCTCTGAAGGTCATAAGTCCTATCAATAGTATCATAGATATTGCAACTACAATTACTTGGCTTTCAATGCTGATATCTCGATCAATGAGATAACCCATTAATCCGGGCGATAGGGCTGTGGACGCTATAACACCGGAGGTTACAACTGATTTTATCTCGCCTAAATATTTTGTTCCATAAAGTTCGGCCCAAAGGGAGCCTGCAATAGATGTTGCAAAACCAGAGGTGATACCTGCAAACATCATGAATATTACCATTGTAGACTCACTTTTTCCATATGCTAGACAGATGCAGCCTATAACAAGAGGTAGTAGGAAAAATTTTGTTAGGTCTTTAGCGCTCCATTTATCGACAGCCCAGCCAGATATTAGTACAAAAATCATCAGTAGTATTGAAAATACCGGCATTGTGAGGGCGTATATTTCAATAGACCAATCCTTTATGGTCATCAAATGATAAGAATGGAAAAATATACCAGTCAACACGAATGGGGGCGCTAATACAGCAGCTAAAATTAAATAAAAATAGCCACTATTTAGCACATCCTTCCTACGATATTGAATCTTTGAGTTTTTATTTTTATCAGATGTATTTTCAATGTCAGGCTCATAGACTTCTCTGTCTTTTAAAAGATAGAAAACGTATGGGGCAAGAATAAATAATATAAAGACCCCGGTAATAATCCACGCTTGCCTCCAACCGTAAAAAGCAATTAGTAACAATGCTGTTAATGGCATTACCATCTCCCCAAAAGCCCTCCCTAGTACCGTCACGGCAACAGCCTTGCCTCTCATAGTTGTAAAAGTCTTTGCAATAAAAGTTGATGAAATGTGCGTTGACATTCCCTGCCCCGTTATCCTAAGAAGATAAAATACAATCAACAAAAAAATAGCAGAATTAATTAATGAGAATGCGATTGATGAAAGGCCTAAAAAGATAAGTATTACAAAAGATAAATATCGTACCTTTATATAATCTACCATTTTACCAGTGTAGAGCATTGTAATAGCACTCATCAAGGTTGCGATAGTATACAATCCACCATACAAACCATGTGATAATGTAAGTTCTTCTCTAATATCTCCAGCATATAATGCAAAATAAAATGTCTGTCCTATGCTTGCGGCGAATGTGAGAAAAAAACCTGCCTGTAAATAATTGTGATTCTTCCTAAAAAATTCAATCATAATTATCTACTCTTTCAAGAATGGTACCATTGACGACCAAACTCCGTCTCGTTTAATCCTATGAAATAATGCTGCGGAAATATGAATGCCTATTAAAATATAGATCAAATCTATCGATATTTCATGAAGTGTTACAACTGACTCAATTATAAGCCCATCTTGAAGACCTAACCAGAATAACAAACCAATTAGCATACCAGATAAGGGAATAGCAGCCAGCGTAAAATACATCCCATAATGTACTGTTTTCGCTGCAATTTTTTGTAATTTTGGAGTATGTTCAGGCAGTGAAGTCTTTTGGGTTCTTTTCATATAAATAAATCTCACAAGAAGCAATATGACGAACACGGATGCAAAGAGAACTTCAAACCTTAGTAGGGAAGGATTTTCTAGCTGTTCGATATCCTGAACTTGTTTAATGAGTCCATATATAAACAAAATAACAAATCCCCAGTGAAAAAATTTTGCTATATAGCTATAGTCCCTTTTTTCTGTTAAATCTTCCATATTATTTATATCATTAACTTTAATTTTACAGCTTAATTGAATATGCTTTCCAAAAAAATAATGTCCTCTCTGTTTGGGCTAGTGGATATAATGCGAATTGGTGTTGAGATTATCTCCTCAATACGTTTTATGTATTCCAATGCTTTTAATGGAAGTTCATTAAATTCATTAATACCCGAAGTATCAGTGAGCCAACCATCATGCTCTTCATATATAGGTATAATTTTATTCTGTGAGGGCTCAGATAACGGAAGGTAATCAATCTCTTTTCCATCTAATTCATACCCGACGCAGATATTAATCTTTTCGAAGGTGTCCAAAACATCTAATTTTGTTAATGCAATCATTTCAATACCTGAAATCTGTGCAGTTTGCCGCACGAGCACTGCATCAAACCAACCACACCGCCTTTCTCTTCCCGTGACAGTACCAAATTCATTACCGATCCGTCCGAGCTTTTCACCAGATTCGTCAAATAATTCGGTGGGGAAGGGACCGCTTCCAACTCGGGTCGTGTATGCTTTTGTTATACCAATAATTTGATCAAGGAATTTAGGACCCACACCAGTGCCAATTGAGGCCTGACCAGGAAGCGTATTTGAGGATGTAACATACGGATACGTTCCAAAGTCAACATCAAGTAGTAGACCTTGGGCGCCTTCGAATAATACTTTCTTATTATTCTGTCTCATATCCTTCAATATCCGCCATGTATTAGCAACAAATGGTATAATATCCTTTTTGATCTCTTGTAGATATTGGTATACATCGTCGAAACTAAGTAAATCGAGCTCATATGCGTGCCTTAAGATATTGTGATGATCTAGTATTAACTCAATTTTGTCTTTTATATTTTCTAGATTACTTAAATCATTCAATTTTATTGATCTTCTTGCAACTTTATCCTCGTATGCAGGTCCAATTCCCCTTCCGGTAGTTCCTATTTTTGCTTTACCTGCCCTTTCCTCTCGAGCCAGATCTAAATCTTTATGCAACGGTAATATAATTGTAGTATTTTCAGCGATTTTTAAATTTTTCGGTGTGACTTTTATCCCAATTTTAGAGAGATATTCTATTTCTGATGATAATGCCTGAGGATCTAAAACAACGCCATTTCCAATTATTGCGAGCTTGTTTTCTCGAACAATACCAGAGGGAAGAAGAGATAATTTGATTGTTTGTCCATCGATTACCAAAGTATGGCCTGCATTATGCCCACCTTGAAATCTAACTATTACATCTGCTTTATCAGACAAGGAGTCAACTATTTTACCTTTACCCTCATCACCCCACTGGGTACCAACAATAACAACACTTGTCATATTATTTACTTAAAAATTTAATTTTTTTACTTGCACGATGTCTTCTATTTGAGTCAATTTATCTAGTACAGAATCGTCTACTGGAGAGTCAACTTCAATCAACTCAATAACGTTACCACCAATTTTATCTCTCCCTAAATTAAAATTAGCTATATTCACACCTTGTGATCCAAGGCACTGTCCAATTTTTCCAACTAAACCTGGCGTATCATTATTTGTTATATATATCATATGTTTTGCGAATTTAGCTTCCATATCTATGCCTTTTATTTGAATGATTCTTGCCGAACCATCGGAAAAAACAGTACCCGCTACAGATCTCTCTTGTCTTTCAGACTCTACAATAAGTCTTATATATGAGCCGTAGATACCACTGCTCTCTTTTTTTATCTGTTCGATCTTGATACCTCTTTGCTTGGCGATTGATAGAGAGTTCACCATATTTATATCCTCTAATAAAGGCTTTAATAAACCTGAAATAATTGTTGATGTTAAAGACTCAACATTCATATCAGCAATACTGCCAACGTACTCAATCTTTGCACTTTTTAGTGCGCTTTCTGTTATTTGCCCCGCAAAAGATCCAAGATTTTTTGCTAGAATCAAATATGGTTCCATGGAGGTTGCTTCTTCAGTAGAGACAGATGGGAAATTTATGGCATTAGTGATTGCACCTGTTAGAAGAAAGTCACTCATCTGTTCGGCAATCTGTACAGCTACCTTCTCCTGTGCCTCAGAGGTGGATGCGCCTAGGTGCGGCGTACATATTATTTTATCATTTCCAAATAATGGGTTATCTTTCGCTGGCTCCTCTTGATATACATCGATGGCAGCACCAGCTATCTTACCGTTATCCAGCGCTTCCAGGAGGGCATCTTCATCCACAAGTCCACCACGCGCACAATTTATTATGCGTACTGATGATTTCATTTGTTTTATACTTTCGGTATTAATAATATTTTTTGTTTGCTCTGTAAGCGGTGTATGAATTGTTATAAAGTCTGACCTTGAAAATAACTCTTTTAATTCAACTTTTTCAATTGCCATTGACTCAGCCCTCTCTTCGGTTAGATAGGGATCATAGCCAATCACTTTCATTTTTAAACCCTTGGCACGGTCAATTACGATGGTACCAATATTTCCACAGCCAATGACACCAAGAGTCTTCCCGGTAATCTCAACGCCCATAAATTTTGATTTTTCCCAGAGACTGTTCTTTGTTGATGTATCGGCTTGCGGTATTTGTCTTGCGAGTGACATCATCAAGGTAATTGCATGCTCTGCAGTTGTTACTGAGTTGCCAAATGGTGTATTCATAACAATGACACCATTAGTGGTTGCAGTTTCAATATCAACATTATCTACACCAATTCCGGCTCTGCCAATTACTTTTAAGTTTTTTGCATTACTTAGAATTTTATCCGTTACTTTTGTTGCTGATCTAATTGCTAAACCGTCATAGCTTTTGATGATTTCTGCTAATTTTTCTTTGTCTTTTCCGATATCAGGTAAATAGTCCACGTCAATATTCTTATCTTTGAATATTTTCACAGACTCTTCGCTGAGCTTATCTGATACAAGTACTTTAGGCATTTTTATGTTTTCCCTGTTTATTTTAGTTCTTTTCTGTTGCTACAAAATACGCCCAATTAATCCATTCTAGCAATATTGAAATATCTGATGGTTCAATTGTTGCTCCCGTCCATATTCTTAACCCGGGTGGCGCGTCTCTGTAAGCCCCAATATCAAAAGCGACCTCTTCCTCTTCAAGCATATTTTGGATTGTCTTTGATAATTTTGATGTATCGATTTCATCACCATTTGGGCTTTTTGATGAAAACTCAAGGCAAACAGATGTGTTTGATATGGTTGACTCTTCTTTTGCTAAAAATTTTATCCAATCTGTTTCAGAGACCCAATCTTTTATAATTTGAAGATTATTGTCAGCAATTTCAATTAACTTATTTAACCCACCTATTTCACGTGCCCACTCAAGGGCAGCAACATAATCAGCAACACATAGAAGTGAAGGCGTGTTAATAGTTGATCCAGAAAAGATACTCTGGTCAATTATACCAGATTTTTTTATTCTAAATATTTTTGGCAATGGCCAACTGGGACTGTATTCATTTAATCTATCAATTGCTTTTGGTGAGAGAATTATCATGCCATGCTGCGCCTCTCCCCCAAGAACCTTCTGCCATGAAAATGTTGTTACGTCCAACTTGCTCCAATCAACTTTTTGGGCAAATAGACCAGATGTAGCGTCACATAATGTTATGCCTTTCCTGCTATCTTTTATCCAATTCAGGTTAGGGACTCTAACTCCTGAGGTTGTTCCGTTTAAAGTAAAAACAATATCCTTGTCAGAATTTGCTGACTGCAGATCTGGTAAAATTCCGTAATCTGCTTCTATCACATTCGCATCTTCAAGGCCTAACTGTTTGATAATGTCGGTTACCCATCCCTTACCGAAAGACTCCCAAGCAAAAACATCAACAGGTATATGTCCTAAAAAGTTCCACATTGCCATCTCAAATGCCCCAGTATCAGATGCGGGTACAATTGCGACTTTGTAGTCTTTAGGTATCTCAAGTAACTCCGAGGTTAGCTCAACTGAGTAGTTAATAAAATCTTTTGGCTTTTTAGCCCTATGAGATCTACCTAAAATAGATGTCTCTATCTTATTGATTTGCCAATTTGGAAATTTTGCACATGGACCAGATGAAAATAGTGGTCTATTTGTTTTATTTGTTGGTTTCTTTGTCATTTTCTCTACCCTTCCAGATAGTTGACTCTCGTTGGGGAGAGCTGTCCCATTTCTTTAATACTGCAAAACTTTACATTTATCAATTATAAAGTTAATTAATTTGACATGTATTAAATTTAGGCATAATCAGTAAGTTCATTCTTACTATTTTTTTTATCTTATGAAAAATTCATCTCTTATGAACTGGTTTTATTTATCCCTTTTAGTTGTATTTTGGGGTTCTACATTTGCATTAACAAAGTATGCTCTAGATGATTTCAGCCCTTTATGGATTGTCTCACTCAGACTCTCTATTGGGTTCGTGATAATATATTCTATTTTAAAATTAAGAGGCGAGACTTTGCCAACTGGTATTGTGAATTGGGCCTGGCTTGCTTTGATAGGTATGACAGCATTTTTTCCTTTCTTTCTTATCTGCTGGGGAACTCAATATTTAGATACGAATATTGGAGGTATTCTATTTGGAATCGGTCCCTTGTTTACAGTTCTTGCCGCTCATTTTCTTGTTCCCAATGAGAAATTAAATAGCCTGAAGCTCTTTGGCGTAGTCATTGGCTTTGCAGGCCTATACATTCTACTATTTGAAAAACCGAACACTTTAATAACATCTAATGACTTTAAGATGCTATCGCAGATTGCGATATTGCTTGCAGCAATTGGTTATTCAATTCAAAACATAGCTGTAAATGTCATGCCAAATATTACATTAATGCAAAAAACATCGGGCAGCTTCTTGTTTGCATCAAGTTTCGCGTTTATTACTGCAATGTTGTTGGAAGGTCCCCCAGTTATTGAAATTTTTGATCTTTCATTCATATCAGTATTATTGATGGGGGTTTTCTCAACCGCAATGGCAAGCATGGTTATGTTTAATCTTACAAAGGTTGCAGGCCCAACATTCGTGTCGCTTACACATTATGTTTTACCGGTTTATGTAGTTATTCTTGGGAGCTTCTTGCTAAAAGAAGACATTCACCTTTACCAGATTATTGGAATGTTTGTTATTCTTGCGGGCATTGTACTCACGAGGATAGGCTCAAATAAGCTTGCTAATTAAAACGCCTTTCGATTAGATCCATTAAATAGTCCAATGTCTCATTTAAATATTTTTTATCTTGAGACTCACCCATGACTCTGATGAGTGGCTCTGTTCCAGACAGACGAACCAATATCCTGCCTTTTTCTTTAATTCTTTCTTGTCCTATTCTATGAATTTCATCTACGTCGTCGGAATTAATCTTTTCATAGTCGCTAATTTTGTAATTCCTTTGAATTTGGGGAACAATTTTGATAAGGCCAGCAAGCGCACTAATCTTCTTTTTACTTTTTTTCATAATGGATAATATCTGTATTGCAGCCAACAATCCGTCTCCTGTTGTTGAATAGTCCCCAATGATAATATGTCCAGACTGCTCACCACCAATATTATACCCATTTTCTCTCATAAACTGGGAGACATACCTATCTCCAACATTTGTTCTAAATAGTTTCATTTCTTCTTGTGACAAGTAGCTATCCAAGCCTATGTTTGATAAAATTGTAGCAACGACTGAGTCTTTTTTTAGTTTGCCTAATTTCTTCCACTCGGTTGCAATAATTGCCAAAAGTGCGTCACCATCAACGATATTTCCCATCTCATCAATCACAATTATTCTATCTGCATCTCCATCAAGGGCAATTCCAATATCAGCTTTATGATTACTGACCGCTTTTTTTAGATTGCCAAGTGAGGTTGATCCATACTCATGATTAATATTCTTCCCATTAGGATTATCTCCAATTGAAATTACTTTTGCCCCAAGCTCCCACAAAGCCAATGGTGCAACTTTATATGCTGCTCCATGAGCGCTATCAATGACAACTTTGATGCTATCAAAGTTAATGTTTCTATCCAGAGTACCCTTGACATACTCAATGTAACGAGCTTGAGCATCATCAATCCTTTTTGCCTTCCCAACTATTCTCGAGGTGAGGTCATAGCTATCGATATTTCCTAATATACCCTCAATTTCTAGCTCATCCTTATCGTCAAGTTTATACCCATCCGTGCCAAATATCTTAATACCGTTAAATTCATATGTGTTGTGTGATGCTGAAATCATAATACCAAGATCTGCCCTCATTGACTTAATGAGCATAGATACCGCAGGGGTAGGCATTGGTCCAACTAAAAAAACATCTAACCCAACTGAGGTTAACCCAGAAGTGAGCGATGATTCTAGCATGTAGCCAGATAGCCTTGTATCTTTTGCAATTATTACTCTTTTAGCCGTCCTATCCTTTGATATGAATAACCCAGTAGCAATTCCAATATGCAGAGCTGCTTCAGCGGTAATAGGATATTGATTTGCAACCCCTCTAATCCCATCAGTACCAAAATATTTTTTAGCATTCATATAAAACTATCCCTAAAGTTTAAATAATAATGAATGATTTATGGCTGTGTTTGCGGCTTCATTTTCTGGGTTTTTTTTGCCTTACTCGATGCTTTTTTTTCTGCACTCTCCGTTGGTATAGCAGTTGGATCACTTGGTGGCTCTTCTGATCCATCCGTATCAGGTCTATCTGGAGTCTTCCCCTTTAATAGGTCTAATATCTCATCACCGGATAAAGTCTCATACTCAAGTAGGCCTTCAGCGATAATTTCGAGTTCCTTCTTGTATTCGATAACAATTTCTGTAGCAGCTTTATGACCGCCATCAACAAATTTGTGTATTTCCGAGTCGACAATTTTTTGTGTTTCTTCTGACAAGTTTTGTGTTTTTGCAACAGAATAACCTAGGAAGACTTCATCTTCATTGTTACCATATGAAAGAGGTCCTAATATATCACTCATACCGAACTGTGTAACCATTGCCCTTGCCATGTTTGTTGCCATCTTGATATCGGATTGCGCACCTGAGGTTACCTTTTCATCCCCAAAAATCAATTCCTCAGCAGCCCTGCCACCCATAGCAACGGCAAGATCTGCTTTAAGTTTCTCTCGAGTCATTGATAATTGGTCTCTTTCTGGCAAACGCATGACCATCCCCAGGGCTCGTCCTCTTGGAATTATTGTTGCTTTGTGTATTGGATCTGATGCTTTTTGCTTTACCGCAACGAGAGCATGCCCTGCCTCGTGATACGCAGTTAATTTTTTTTCGTCATCTGACATTACAAGTGTTCTACGCTCAGACCCCATCATTACTTTATCTTTTGCATCTTCAAATTCATCTTGAGTGATTACTCTTTTGCCTCTACGAGCTGCCAGGAGTGCAGCTTCGTTAACAAGATTTGCAAGATCTGCACCAGAGAAACCTGGCGTTCCTCTAGCAATAACTTTTAAATTGATTTCATCAGATAATTTAACTTTCCTAACGTGAACTTTTAATATCTTCTCACGTCCGATTATATCAGGATTTGGAACAACGACTTGTCTATCAAATCTACCAGGTCTTAATAGAGCAGGATCCAACACGTCAGGTCTGTTAGTTGCTGCAATCAGTATTATACCTTCATTTTCTTCAAAACCGTCCATTTCCACTAGTAGTTGATTTAATGTTTGCTCTCTTTCGTCATTACCCCCACCCAGTCCTGCACCTCTATGTCTTCCAACTGCATCTATTTCATCTATAAATATGATGCATGGCGCGCTTCTTTTTGCTTGCTCAAACATGTCACGCACTCTACTGGCACCCACACCAACGAACATTTCAACAAAATCTGAACCAGAAATTGTAAAAAAGGGTACACCGGCTTCTCCAGCTATAGCCCTGGCTAATAGGGTTTTACCTGTACCTGGGGGGCCAACAAGTAAAGCGCCTTTTGGGATTTTGCCACCCAAATATTGGAACTTTCGTGGGTCTTTTAAAAATTCAACAATTTCTTCAAGATCTTCCTTTGCCTCGTCAATGCCCGCAACATCACTGAAGGTGACTTTTCCTTTCTTTTCATTAAGTAGTTTTGCCTTCGATTTTCCGAAACCCATAGCGCCACGTCCGCCACCTTGCATTTGCTTGAGAAAAAATATCCAAACTGCAATAAGAAGCAGCATTGGGAACCATGAAACAAAAATTGAGAATAGTGCACTTTGCCTTACCGGCTTGACATTTATTATTACGCCTTGTTCATTTAATCTTTCTATGAACTGAGGATCTTCAGGTGAATAAGAATGAAACCTCGAGCCATCATTGAAAGTTCCCGTTATTTCATCACCGGATATTTCAACATCCCTGACATTTCCTCCTGAGACTTCTGAAATGAGAGTGGTATAGCTTACTTCGCTCACGCCTCTTGTTTCATTAGAAGTCTGGAATACATTGTATAAAGCCATCATCAATAATCCGATGACTAGCCATATTACTATATTTTTAAAACCACCCAATTTTAACTCCTACATAATTTATGAATTTTTTTTTCATCACTAATTCTGAATTTAACATCTAAATAGCCACTGTAATATATATTGTGTGTGTTTGGTAGTAATACAAGCTTATCTTTTATGAATCCACCAGGCAGTGTTCTCAATACATAATTTGGTACACTTTGAAAAGGTGTCCCATCAATCATTTTTCGAAGATCCTCTGCATTTCCAATTTGATCAATGACAATGTTTGTTTTGTCACATGATTTGAGATGCACATCAAATCTTCCGTCCCAAGAAATGCGTTCGTTTATTTTAATTTCAACGGGACTTATTCCCCTATTCTCTCTCACTATAACATATTTATTCTTGTGTGGTATTATTTGACAACCGTTGAGGGTCTTACTTCTCTCAGTTTTGATTAATTCTTCAAATACCGATTCCAATGATGAGAGGGATACATTTCCCCCATTAATATCTGTTAAGGCTTTTGCAAATACCCTTAAAATAATTTCTTTTGGGTAATGACATAATTTCTCGAAATTAACATTGGCATGTCC
>OZSS01000812.1_pt1 | contig 15005 bp, 11 predicted proteins | sample 1779911 | NCBI WGS metagenome assembly OZSS01 (sample SAMEA2603589, study PRJEB24840) | metagenome | biome: Water; feature: Photic zone; material: Seawater sample | place: Mediterranean Sea | collected 2013-11-12 | depth 10 m | reverse complement strand
ACGTCTTGAAGAGGCAGGGTTTAAAAGGTAATTTTTATGTTCAAAAAAGCATTTACTAAGGCATTAATTATTTTAATTCCAACCTATGCAGTTGCTTTTCTAACTGAGATGATGGTTTATACAATTCCTATGTTGGCTGCTTCCTCAATATTTGCTACGTCTATGTTTGATAAAAGCAAGGATGAGTTAAGGGTTGATGAGGATGGGTCACCAGATGATGGTGGAGATTCTCAAGATGATGGTAGTGATAGTATAAATATTGAAGGCTCCTAAACCTTCTTACCAAATAATTGTCTAGGGAAATCAGTAAAAAGATATATTAGGAAAGACCCTGAGAGTAACATCAGGTTCCAAGCCAACTGAATCAACCACAAAGCAATTGGGATTAAACGTACGATTGCTGTTAAAACAAACTTTAAAAGTCCTATTGCGAAAGAGACTAACATCCATCCAAAATTAAGAATTACACCTATCAATGAAAATATCATGCCTGCTGTACCTCTTACTTGAATACCACCTATTGTTGCTGATGAACGTTTAGGTCTCAGAATGTTATACGTGCCAAAAAGTCCTTTAGTGGAAAAAGTAAAACCAGATTTTGAAAGATTAAGGTTCATATTGCCTGAACTCCAACGACCACGAACAACACTATTTAGGTTTTGAAAGCCTAGTGTTAAGCCCTTAAATGTTTTTGAAACTCTTGCACCGTGTTTTGAATTTAAAGTTATCCCCCTAACAGGAGCAACAGAAGCATTCACACCGCCTGTCCTTGAAGCCCTCTCTCTGACTCCAGCAATCTTTTCATTTATTTCTATTCGTTTGCCCATCAAATTTAGTTTAATAATTTTTTTCTGCCTCTTTAATATACAAAAAATTAATTTATATAAGAACTAGGTTAACAATCAGTTCTTTTCGAGATGTGTAGCTAGTACAATATGTACATGTTCAACTGCATAGGGTCGCCATAAGGTCGCCTAAAGTAATGGTAGAAGCGGAAAGTGGCTCCCCGAACTGGGCTCGAACCAGTGACCCACTGATTAACAGTCAGTTGCTCTACCAACTGAGCTATCGGGGAACGAATAGGAATTATATACAACTATTTAGAAATTAAAAACAATGTCAGGCTTTAAAGTAATCTCTGATTTCTCTCCGAAGGGAGATCAACCTGCTGCAATTACAAAAATTGTTGAAAATCTAAACAATGGTCTGCTTAATCAGACGCTATTAGGTGTAACTGGGTCAGGAAAAACTTATACCATTGCAAAAGTTATTGAGGAAACTCAAAGGCCTGCCATTATTATGGCACCAAATAAAACATTAGCTGCTCAACTTTATGGTGAATTTAAAGATTTCTTTCCAGAGAATAGGGTCGAATACTTTATTTCTTACTACGATTACTATCAGCCAGAAGCCTACGTGCCTTCTTCTGATACTTACATTGCCAAAGATGCCAATATCAATGAACACATCGAGCAAATGCGATTGTCAGCAACAAAAGCTTTGATTGAATCAGAAAATACCATTGTCGTAGCATCAGTTTCAGCCATATATGGTTTGGGAGACCCAAAATCTTATTTAAAAATGGTTCTCAATTTAAGCCGAGGAGAAGAAGTAAACCAAAGAGATATTTTGAGGCAACTAGCTACCATGCAATATTCAAGAAATGATTTAGATTTTCAAAGATCTAACTTTAGGGTAAGAGGGAATGTGATTGACATTTTCCCTGCTGAAGCAGAAAAAGAAGCTATTCGTATTGAATTAGAATTTGATAAGGTCGTAAACATTTCTTATTTTGACCCATTAACTGGTTCAATTTATAGAGATGTGCCGAGAGTAACTATTTTCCCAAAAACACATTACGTTACCCCTCAAGAAACTATTGATAATGCTATTGAGCAAATTAAAAAAGAATTAGATGAGCGATTGATTGAATTGAAAGCTAACAATAAGTTACTAGAAGCACAAAGGCTTGAGGAACGAACAAATTATGATTTAGAAATGATGGCTGAGCTGGGCTACTGCAATGGAGTTGAAAACTATTCTAGATATTTATCGGGACGAAAGCCTGGTGAAGCTCCACCATGTTTATTTGACTATGTGCCTAAGAACGCAATTGTCTTTATGGATGAATCCCATGTTTCAGTTCCACAGATAGGAGGAATGTTCAAAGGAGACCGATCAAGGAAAGAAACTTTGGTGGAATATGGTTTTCGACTACCAAGTGCTCTTGATAACAGGCCATTAAAATTTGAAGAATGGAACAAACTTGCCCCACAGAGAGTATTTGTTTCAGCAACACCTGGAAAATGGGAAAAAGGAAACTCAGACAATCAGGTTGAACTACTTGTTAGGCCAACAGGGCTTGTTGATCCTCAGGTTGAAATCAAACCCGCCACACATCAAGTTGAAGATGTCTTAGAGGAGGCAGCAGCAACAACAGCAAAAGGGTTCAGAACATTGATTACAACTCTCACAAAAAAAATGGCAGAGGATTTAACAGACTACTTATACGAAAAAGGCTTACGCGTTCGATATATGCACTCTGATGTCGATTCAGTTGAAAGAGTAGAAATATTAAGAGATTTAAGGCTTGGCGAATTTGATATCTTAGTCGGGATAAATCTGCTTAGAGAGGGTCTCGACTTACCAGAAGTTGGTTTAGTTGCAATTTTAGATGCCGATAAAGAAGGCTTCTTAAGATCAGAGGGTTCACTTATCCAAACTATTGGACGAGCTGCACGAAACCTTGAGGGTAAAGCAATTCTATATACGGATAAAATAACTGGCTCAATAGACAGGGCTCTTGCTGAGACAAATAGAAGACGAGATATTCAAGAAAAATATAATATTGAAAATAACATCACGCCAAAAACAGCAACATCAAGAATTAAAGACGTAATGGAGGGTGCCAGAGCACTTAAAAAACAAAAAAGTGAAACTAATGAGCCTGCCGATCTATATGATGTATCAAAAGTTAATTACCATAACATTGGTAAAGAGATAAAGAAGCTTGAAAAATTAATGAAAAGTTCAGCAAAGAACTTAGATTTTGAAGAGGCAGCTCGCTACAGAGATTTAATCAAAGGACTTAAAGATAAGGTACTCATAAATAAAGCATAATGGCTCACCAAACAATTTTCTTACAAGGTGATGAAGTCATTTCAGCGCTTGACGAAAAGAGAATATTTGGCAAAGCGCTAAATCTTAATAATTCTTATCTATATGCCGTCCAACTTAAGGATGGCACTGAAGACCTTCCAAAGATAAAAAAAATATTAGCTGCAAAAGAAATTGCTTTTGCTCCAAATTTAATTTTGACACCTAGGCTTGGCACACAAAGCTCTTGGTCAAGCAAGGCGCAAGATATTTTCAAAAATATTGGCGTAGATTCGCTCATTAGAGTTGAGCGATTTAAAGGGTTTGAGGGTAATGCCGAACAACATGAAGAAATTATAAGTAATTACTTCGATAGAATGACTGAGTCGAACTTTTCTGATCTAGATTCAACAAAAGAAATTTTTAAAACTCGAGAGCGAAGGCTTACAAATAAATTCAACATCCATGAAGATGAATCTTTGTTAGAGGAGCTTAATAATGAGCTTGGTCTTGCCTTAAATGATCATGAGAAAAAATACCTTCAGGATTTATTTACTAAGTTAAATAGGCCTGTAACAGATGCTGAGCTTATGATGTTCGCTCAGATTAACTCTGAACACTGTCGACATAAAATTTTTAGATCAAAATGGAAAACTGACATTCCTTTTAGCCATGACTCTCTTTTTGATGCTATTAAATCTACAACCAAACCTGATATGTCACATGTTTTGTCTGCCTACCATGACAATTCAGCAGTGATGTCATCTTTCTCAGAGAGTATGTTGGAAATTTCAGGTGATGATATATTCAAACAAACACCAGAAAAAATTCACACAACTATTAAAGTTGAAACACACAATCACCCTACAGGCATCTCACCATATGAAGGGGCTGCAACAGGTTCTGGTGGTGAAATCAGAGATTGTTCTGCAACTGGACGAGTAGCACGTCCCAAAGCTGGCTTTATGGGGCTTTGTTTATCTCATCTTAGACTGACTGAAGATTTAGAATGTTGGGAAACTAATCCCAATAAGCCTGATTTTCTTAGCAGTCCAATGGAGATAATAAGAGATGCTCCCTTAGGCTCAGCAGCCTATAACAACGAGTTTGGCCGGCCAGCAATCTATGGTTATTTTAGAACACTTGAATACAAGGAATATGGTTTTCATAAGCCTATTATGTTGGCAGGTGGCATTGGATCAATTAAAGAGGACCAAATTAAAAAAGGTGAACCCCAGCCTGGTGATCTAGTTATTGTTCTGGGTGGACCTGCCATGCTTATAGGTTTAGGAGGAGGCTCAGCAAGTTCAACTAAAAAAACAAACTCAAATTCAGATTTAGATTACGCATCAGTACAGAGATCTAACCCAGAAATGCAAAGAAGAGCGCAACAAGTATTGGACAAATTCAATGAAAGAGGTTCCAAAAACCCTATTACCTTTATTCATGATGTTGGGGCAGGGGGCATCTCAAATGCAATTCCCGAGCTAGCTAAAGATACTAAACTTGGAGTGGATATCGATCTAAATGCAATCTATTCAACAGATATGACTATGTCACCTATGGAACTGTGGTGCAATGAGTCACAAGAAAGGTATGTTTTCTCAATCCCAGAAGAAAAACTACCTGCTTTAGAATACATATGCCAAAGAGAGAGATGTCCATTTTCAGTAGCAGGTAATCTTACCCAAGAAAAAATAGTTAAAGTCAATTTCAAAGATGAAGTAATTGTTAACTTAGCCCTTGATGACTTGTTTGGTGATATACCTCTACCTGAACTCATTGCCCAAGATTTTTTACGAACCACACCTAAAGAAGAGCTGCCTGAAGAAGATATAAGTATATTGTTAAATAATGTTCTAAAGTTTCCAGCCGTTGGCTCAAAGAAATTCTTAGTCACTATCGGTGACAGGACTGTAAACGGGCTTGTGTACCGTGATCAACTTATTGGCAACAAACAAATGCCAGTCAGCGATTATGCAGCAACGCTTGATAATTATGACTCATACTCTGGTCAGGTTATTTCAGTTGGAGAAAAACCTAATTTAGCAATTGAAAATCCAGAAGCATCATCACGCATGGCACTAGCAGAAGCTATTACTAATATATGTGGTGTTAAGCACCAAGATTTGGATTCAATCTGCTTTTCTGCAAACTGGATGAGTTCAACTAAAACTGCTGATGAGCGAGGTGATTTGTTAAGAGGAGTGCAAAGCTTGGCAAATCTTGCTGATGCATTAAATGTTTCCATACCAGTTGGGAAAGATTCACTTTCAATGAATGTAACTTGGAATGAGGATGGTGAAACAAAATCTGTTACATCTCCAATGACTTTAAATATATCTTCTTTTTCAAATGTTAAGGATCTTAGAAAATCAGTTACACCAGAGTTACAGCATAAGGATTCAACACTCGTGCATATTTGGATGCATGATGATGAGCCTCGAATGGGCGGAAGCGCACTCTATCAAACTCAGAAACTTTATGGCGGAGTAACACCGGATATTGATGATCCAGAAAATTTAAAAAGCTTGTTTTACACTGCCCAAGATCTTTTAGATTCATCATTAATTAGCGCGATGCATGATATTTCAGATGGTGGTTTGGTAACTTCGTTAATTGAAATGTCACTGTGTTCAAGCATAGGTTTGGATATAAGGATGGATATTTCATCAAAAGAAAAACTAATTCCGTCTTTGTTTGCTGAAGAGGCTGGACTTGTAATTGAGGTGCAAAATGAAAACTTAGCCAAAGTTAAAGAAATGCTGAAGAATAGCAATCTTTCTTATGCAGATGTAGCAAAGACAACAGACAAACAAGTTGTAAATATTTTTCATTTTAATGAAACAGTTTTTTCAGATACATTGCAAAACTTATTTAATGCATGGAGCGATGTAAGTTATAAGGTTCAGAGATTAAGGGACAATATTGAAACTGCAGAAAGCGAAAGAAAAACTAATGAAGAATTTCAAAAATTCTTAACTCCAGATATTAAATTTGATATACCTCCTGCACAAAAAAAACTTTTTGGGAAAAAGCCAAAGATAGCATTATTGCGAGAACAAGGCATAAATGGCCATTATGATATGGCAGCAGCTTTAATGGCTGCAGGTTTTGAAGTTCATGACGTTCACATGAGTCAAATAGCCACAAAGATAAAGAATTTTGATGAATATAGTGGTCTTGTGATTCCAGGTGGTTTTTCTTACGGCGATGTTCTCGGTGCAGGCTCGGGCATGTCAAATACAATCCTCTTTAATCAAGAAATTAACTCAATTTTTTCTGAATTTTTAAACAATGATAGAAAATTTGCTTTAGGAATTTGTAACGGGTGTCAGTTTATGTCTGGCTTAAAAGCATTGATCCCTGGTGGAGAGTCAATGCCAAAATTTTTAAAGAATTTTTCCAATCAATACGAATGTAGATTGGTTCAGTTACAGCTTCAAGAAAGCAAATCTATCTTATTTAAGGGAATGGAAGGTAGCACAATACCCGTAATGGTCTCTCATGGAGAAGGCCGAGCAGTATTTGATCAAAATGAAAAAAATGTAGTGGCACGTTATGTGGATCCAAACCATAAATCAACAGAAACTTACCCATTCAATCCAAATGGATCTCTAAATGGAGTGGCTGGTGTTTGTAATGATGATGGAAGAATAACAATCATGATGCCTCACCCAGAAAGAACATTTTTAACCAAACAATTCTCATGGGCTCCCAAAGATTGGGGAGAATTATCCCCATGGTTTAAGATGTTTGACAATGCTTACTTGTTTTCTAAGAAAAACTAGCGCTTGTATTCCAAGACCTCATTAAAAACTTTCTCATCACCATGCTCAAGATAAATTTTTAAGGTTTTTATTACTGTTGGGAATGCAAGTTCCTCCCAAGGAATCTCATCAACTTTAAATAATTTCACTTCGCTGCTTTCAGGAGTCGGCCCAAAATCATCATTTGCAATTTTACCGGAGAAGAAAGTATAGATTTGATTTATGTGAGGAACGCTCAAAATAGTAAATAATTTCACATCACTTACATGAAGTTTTGCTTCCTCAAGTGTCTCTCGTTCTGCACCTTCTTGGATACTTTCACCATTTTCCAAAAAGCCGGCTGGCAGAGTCCAAAAGCCGTCTCTTGGCTCAATAGATCTTTTGCATAAAAGAATTTCACCTTGATCATTGTAGGGTAATACACCAGTAACAATATTTGGATTCACATAAAAAATTTCCCCGCAACTTTGACAAACATCTCTTTCACGATTGTCATCATCAGGAATAGTTTTTATTATTTCAGCAGAAGAACATATTGGACAAAAATTCATAAAAAAATCTTTACCAATTATAATAGACATATGATTTATAGCCTAGGAGAAAAAAAACCTAAATTTAATTATGAGGATGTTTGGATTGCTGATTCAGCAGATTTAATTGGAAATGTTGTGCTGGATGCTGATGTTTCGGTTTGGTTTAACGTAACTATTCGAGCGGATAATGATCTCATTCACATCAAACAGGGCTCAAATGTTCAAGATAACTCAGTAATTCACACTGACGAAGGAATCCCTGTGGTAATTGGTCAGGATGTAACTGTTGGACATAAAGTAATAGTGCATGGTGCTCAGATTGGAGATAATACAATTATTGGCATGGGTACTGTTATCATGAACCATGCAGTAGTTGGAGAAAATTGTATTATTGGAGCCAACTCACTAATTACAGAAAGAAAGGAATTTCCTGCAAATAGCTTAATTATGGGTAGTCCTGCAAAAGTCGTACGTGAGCTATCTGATGATGAGGTAAAATTTTTAAAACTTAGTGCTGATTTTTACACACAGAAATCAAAAAAATACAAAGATGAATTGAAACATGAAGTTAAGTGAATTAAGAAAAAGGTTTTTAAACTATTTTGAATCTAAGGGGCATAAACAAATTGCTTCAAGCGACCTTGTGCCCCATGGTGACGACAGTATTATGTTCACTAATGCAGGGATGGTTCAATTTAAAGATACTTTTCTAGGACTAGATACTAGAGATTATAGTGCTACGACTTCTCAAAAATGTTTGCGGGCAGGTGGAAAGCATAATGATCTAGAAAATGTTGGATTCACCACAAGACACCAAACTTTTTTTGAAATGTTGGGTAACTTTAGCTTTGGTGAATACTTCAAAGAGGGTGCAATCGAATATGCCTGGGAATTTTTGACAGTTGATCTAAAGATTCCAGCTGACAAGCTATGGATCACTGTGCATGAGACAGACTCAGAATCAGAAAGCATCTGGATTGATAAAATAGGAGTTCCAAAAGATCGAGTCGCAAGGTTAGGCGATGAAGATAATTTTTGGTCCATGGGCGATACAGGTCCATGCGGGCCGTGCTCTGAAATATTTTACGACTATGGAGAAGAGTATGAAGGGGAAAAACCAAGTGATGGAGATACCGGGGACAGGTATGTAGAGGTATGGAACTTGGTTTTCATGGAGTTTAATAGGGACAGTAAAGGCAAGCTTACTCCACTCCCAAACAAATGTGTCGATACTGGTATGGGCTTGGAGCGCATATGTTCAGTTATGCAAAATACTGGTTCAAACTTTGAAATAGACGCAATCAAGAGATTTAAAGATGAAATATCTGGTGAATTTTCAGAACCAAATGATCAATCTTTGAATGTTATTGCTGACCATATAAGAGCTGCATTTTTTCTCATGTCTGAAGATATTTATCCTTCGAATGAAGGAAGAGGTTATGTTTTAAGAAGAATTGTAAGGAGAGCAATTAGGCATGGATATAAGATGGGCTTAAAAGAACCATTTATGCATAACCAGCTTAATGCTTTGCAAGATATTTATGCAGCAGACTTCCCAGATGAATTCACCAAATTTTCAAAGATAAAAGATATCTTAAAGGAGGAAGAAACAGCATTTTTTAAGACTCTATCTGCTGGAATTAAAATTTTTGAGCAAAATATTCCTACAAAAGATTCAGAAAAAATGTCAGGAGAAATCGCATTTAAACTACATGACACATACGGTTTTCCTATTGACCTAACAATGACGATGGCATCTGAAAAAGGCTTTGAAATAGATCAAGACTTATTTAACTCCCTTATGCAGGTCCAAAAAGAAGGTTCAAAAAAGAACTCAAAGTTTGATGTAAAAGATATTGTTATTAATCCAAAGCTAAAATCAAAATTTGTGGGTTACAGTGATGCAAGATGTGAGGGCCAGTGCATAGCTTTATTTGATGAAGACGGGAATGAGGCAAAATCTATTGATAAAAAAGGCTTTGCTCTTTTTTCAAAAACACCTTTCTATGCTGAATCAGGTGGCCAGGTTGGAGATCAAGGCTCAGTTGTTGGAAAGGAATTTGATATTAGGGTAGTGGATTGCAAAAAAATTGGTGATTTTCATCTCCATCATATAGTTGTTGAGAAGGGGAATATTAAGCTCGAAGATCAAGCAACATTATTTATTGATGAAGAAAGAAGAAAAAACATTGTCAACAACCACTCTGCAACACACTTACTGCACTCTGCTCTTAGAAAAGTTTTAGGTGATTCTGTTTTCCAAAAAGGATCATTAGTTACTGATGAAAAGCTCAGATTTGATTTTTCTCACAATAAAAAGCTTTCTGAAACTGAGATTAGCGATGTTGAGAATCTAGTTAACGAACAAATCCAAAAAAGTTCTGAAACTGTTGTTGAGTCAATGTCCTTTGATCAAGCTATTGAGAATGGTGCGTTGGCATTCTTTGGTGACAAGTATGGCGATGAGGTTAGGGTACTGAAAATTGGAGGAGATTTTTCAACAGAATTATGTGGCGGGACGCATGTTACTAACACATCTGAAATAGAAGGGTTTATTATATCTAATGAAACATCGGTTTCTTCAGGAGTAAGAAGGATTGAAGCTATGACAGGATCAAACTTAATTGAAAAATCAAAAGACGCACTAAACAAGCTTAAAAAACTATCTGAGATGTTAAATGTTCCAAATGAGGAACTGGAAACACGAGTATCAGACCTGCTAAAAGAAAATAAGAAGCTAAAGTCATCAAAAAAAACAGAAAAAAGTTTAAGTTCTGAAACCCTCCTTAGTGAATCGCATCTAGTTGATGGAAAAAAAGGGGAGGTTGTAGTATATAGCAATGCATCCATTGAGATGTTGCGTCGGTATGCTGATAAATCAGTAAAGGATGCTGCAGTAAGCTTCTCTATTTTAATTTCAACAGATGATGAAAAGGTGTCCTACATAGTCACGGCCAAACAAAATGAAAAATTCTCTGCAAAAGATCTTATTCAGCTCGTCAATACTGCTTTCAATGGTAGCGGTGGAGGAAGAGATGATTTCGCGCAAGGCGGAAGTCAAGAAGCAGGTGACATTGAAAATAAATTTAATGCCCTTAATATAAATCTTCAATCTTTAATTTAATGATCAGATATTCAATCGCAATTTTAATATTGCTTGTAACAGCTTCTTGCTCAACAATTTCAAATTTTAATGAAACAGACAAAGATATAGTAGTTAAATCCCAATCAGGTAACTATTTGGGGATTGAAGCTAAAGATCTCTATGTATTTAAAGGCATACCTTACGCAGAACCACCTGTTGGTGCTTTACGATGGAGAGCTCCAAGAGATGTTGAGTACCTTGATGCAATTATTGATGCAAGTGAATTTAAGAACGAATGTGTTCAGCCAAAAGATAATTCTTCAATATTTAATAGAAATTTATCCACTGGAGACGAGGACTGCCTTTATCTCAACATTTATGTTCCCAAAAACCAAAATTCACTGAACAAAAATAAATTCCCTGTTATGTACTGGATACATGGCGGATCAAATATTTGGGGAGCTGGCAGTGATTATGATTTTTCAAATTTGGCCGCAAGTCAGCAGGTAATTGTTGTAACAATTAACTATCGCCTTGGCTTATTTGGTTGGTTTGCATCGCCTTTCTTTTCTGAAACAGCTGAAGGTCTCGACAAATCATATAACTTTGGACATCTGGACATTATCAAAGGCCTTGAGTGGGTCAATCAAAACATATCATCATTTGGTGGCGATAAGAATAATGTCACTATCTTTGGTGAGTCTGCTGGAGGATCAAATACATTAACAATGATTGCTTCCCCATTGGCTGAGGGTTTGTTTCATAAAGCCATCTCTCAATCAGGCTATGTTTCATCTTATTCGGCTGAGTATGCAGAGAGCATTTCCGAGCTTTCTTCTAAAAATATCTTCGCAGAAGATATTAAATACCTAACTGATTCCAATGAAATAGTTGATTATCTCCAAGGGCTAACTCAAACAGAGGTCTATGAGAAATATATTGCAACAGCAGAAAAATATGTTTACCCAATCACACCAATAACTATACGAGACGGGATAGTTATACCTAATGAAGGTGTATATAAAGCCTTAGAAAAAACTGATCCTAGCTTGGTCGTTGTTGCTGGCACAAACAAAGATGAGATGAATTATTGGTTTGTAAATTCAGAGTATTTTTATGACACATCTTTTGAAATCAGACGAACACTCAAACGTAGTGAAGCTAATTTACGCAGCTGGAATAAATACCGAAGTGCTATATGGCGCTACAAAGGTGCAGAAGAGCCCTTACGCAGAATGAGCAAATCCAATGACAACCTGTACTCATACAGACTGGATTGGGATGAAGAGGATGAAGGTATTTTTGGTGACTATTCATTATTTGTAGGCGCTGCTCATGGAATAGATATTCCATTCATAGCAAATTCTTTTGATATGGAGCAGATACCTTGGTACATAAAAAATATCTTATTTCCAGAGTCTTCAGCAGAGGGTCGAGATGCATTGAGCAGCTTGATGATGCGTTATTGGGGCAATATTGCAAAATATGGGGATCCAAATGTATTTGTTTCACAAAAATGGGAGAAATTTACCGCTAATGATAATCAAATGATTATTTTAGATAATCCAGAGGACCCAAATTTTGGGATGGTTACAAACCCAGTAGTGCCAAAGACTTTATTAAAAGAAATTGAATCGGACTCAGCTTTAGAGATAGAAGAAAGATGTCTTATTGGTTGGATAGCTGTACGTGATTTTAACGAAGATAAAAAACCAAAACCTCCTTTTAATTTTTGTTCAAACTTCTCAGATGAAGATCTACTAAAGCTTAGAAATAAAGTTGAGGGTCGAGGTTAATTCTTGCATCGACGGCCTAAAAGTTAATCATCTTATTTTTTCAACACTAAATTATGGTTAAATAATAATTAGGAGTTAGATAATCATGAAAAATATTTTCTTTTTAATTTTATATGTATCAATGTTCTCATTCTCACATTCAGCAAAAGAAGGTGATTTAGATGGCGCATGGAGGGCAATAGAAGCCTTTATCAATGGTGAAAGGCAGGAAGTTGTGGATGGATTAATGGTTGCCACTGAAGGCTATATGTCTATAAATTGGACAGCAGCTGACGGTAATAAATACTTTAACTATTCCTCTTATGAATTTGATGGAGGTATGGTTAATGTTGAGATCCTCAACCATTCACTTAATCAATACATTGGAGCAAAGTTTTCTCATAAACCAGACTTCATGGGAGATAAAAAATCTTATATTACTACTTTTGTATGGGATGAAGTTGAATACACCCACAGATGGGAGAAAATGAGTTGCGCCACAGAAAGATGTGCGCGAAGTTCAAATTTCGGTAATTAAAAAAAAATTATCTTGGGGTTTAATGCATTTTGCTCATTAAGACCCCAAGATAAAATATGTTAAAAACTAATCAGGATTGATTCTTAAAAGATTAGTTGTCATGTAAGACAACCCAGGTTCGAAAGAAGTGCCTGCCTCCTGAAGAAATTCCTGAAACTGTTTGGTATTTGGATAATTAGCTAAAAAATCTAATGCTGCTGCTGCATCATCAAAGCTTACAGAAGCTGAGTGTGTGCTACTACCACCACCCAAATGCTCTACACGTAAAACATAGGAATTACCTCCAAATGGTTCTTCAAACATTTTCTTTGCCATCTTTGCAAATGCAGGTCCATATACAGCTGGGTTATTAACATTAGCAACAAAAGTCACTCCTGCAGTTGATTTTCTACCATCTCCTTCAGCAATCAAATAACTTGTAAGGTTGTTATACACAGGCTGTGCTCCTGCTGCGGCCATTGCTTGACCAAACTCAGCGAAGGCTTGTGAATTTGAAAATATCTCACCAGCACGCTGATATCTTGCTGCGCTTTTGTAGTAAAACTGAGCAGAATGTGTGATGCCAGAACTTCCTGCATGTGAAACTCTCATAAGGGTTGCTTCAAAATTTTCTTTTGCAATTTCTGGACTTTTCATCAGTTTATCAAATGCTGCTCCACAAGCTGGTTCATTTGGACAATTGAAAAAGTAGTTTGCCTGAAACTTTGAATAATTTGGCTCGTCATGGTCATCCGCAAGAATAACCAGTGATGTAGAAATTAAAAGTGTAATTAATAATTTTTTCATATATTAACATTACTTGATTTTTAATAGGTTTGTGTTACTTTTTTGTAAAATTTTTCAAAGAAGATTACGAACTATAAACAAAAGAAAAAAGATAGCAAAACCTAGAATAAACTAAGTAATGCCTGTGTTAATCTTATGCAAATGAGTTCAAAAGTTTGGTCAGCCATCAAAGAAGAAGTTGCTTTGCGCATCGCAGCTGAACCAAGTCTAGAAAAATTTTTAACTAATTTGGTATTGAAACAATCCTCAATTAGCTCGGCTACAGCAGCAATCATAGCTTCAAAAATTAGGAGCGATGCGCTTGCCTCCGATGAAATAAATAACTTTATTAAAGATGCTTATACACGGTGTGCCAACATCGAGGAGAAATTAGAAGCAGATTTAGAATTCTTCAAAATCATGGATCCTGCATGCCAATACTATTCAACACCCTTATTATTTTACAAGGGGTTTTTGGCAGTCTCGACTTACCGAGCCGCACACTGTTTATGGAATCATGACAGGCATACCATGGCACTGTTTTTACAAAATAGAGCTTCTGAGGTGTTTGGTGTTGATATTCATCCAGCCGCACATATAGCTGAAGGAGTAATGATTGATCATGGGACAGGTGTAGTGATAGGTGAGACTTCTGTTATTGAAGCTAACGTATCCATATTCCAGGGCGTGACTTTGGGGGGACGAGGCTTTAGCTCAGGCAAGCGACACCCCAATATTAAAAAGGGTGCAAGTATATTTGCCTCTAGCACAATTCTAGGGGATATTACTGTCGGTGAGCGTGCAGTCGTTGCTGCAGGGAGCTTGGTTTTAAAAGATGTTGGAGCAAACACATCTGTGGCAGGTATTCCGGCAAAGATCATTAGTAAAAATAATCTACCCACTCTTGACTGGGATCCAGGAGATTCAGCTCTGTAATGATTGAATATATTGGCAACACTCCTCTCATAGAGCTCAAACATTTCTCTGATCTCACAGGATGCAAAATCTTAGGCAAAGCTGAATTTATAAACCCAGGAGGAAGTGTAAAAGATCGGGCAGCAAAATACATTATTCAGCATGCTTTGCAGCATAATCACATCAAAAAAGGTGGAACAATTGTTGAGGGCACAACTGGCAATACTGGGATTGGGCTAGCTCTCGTTGGTAATTATTTTGGGTTGAAAACCACCATAGTGATTCCTGAAACACAGACTGAAGAAAAAAAAGCAACCATTAGATCCTGTGGTGCTGAATTGATTGAAGTGCCTGCCGTGCCTTACAAAGACCGGAACAACTATGTCAAGTATTCGCAGAGAGTTGCAGAGGCATGCGATAACCCCAATGGTGTCCTTTGGGCAAATCAATATGATAACGTAGCCAATCAAGAGGGTCATTTTGCTGATACTGGTCCTGAGATCTATGAACAGTTAGCAGGTGATATTG
>OZSS01000810.1_pt1 | contig 15011 bp, 10 predicted proteins | sample 1779911 | NCBI WGS metagenome assembly OZSS01 (sample SAMEA2603589, study PRJEB24840) | metagenome | biome: Water; feature: Photic zone; material: Seawater sample | place: Mediterranean Sea | collected 2013-11-12 | depth 10 m | reverse complement strand
TGCCCATCCCGCTCAAAGTCCCCCGCCCGTAGTAGGGGCGTATCGCCCACAAAAGCCTCAAGGGTTCGAGGCACTTGATCACGATTCAGACCTAGGGCATCAATCCCCTGACTCCTGAGTACACGAACCACCGCCACGATTGAGCCGATACAATCGCCATCCGGGCGCTGATGTCCCAGAACCGCCACCTTTTGGCCTTTGATTTTTTCAAGTGCTGCAGCAAAGCGCGCGCTCTCGGCCGGATAAAATTTTGCTTCCATCATTGTCTTTTCTGTTATCAGGGGGTGATCTTTAAAGACCCTGAATTCCAATTCATATCAATTGGGTTAAAAAGTCGAGGCACCTAGCTCTCTTCAAGCTTCGAAGCATCGTCCAGCTCGTCAAGGAGCTCAAGCAGATGGGCTCCGCGCTCCAGAGAGGGATCATAAAAATAGTCAAAACGCGGGAAATACTTTAAGACGACGTGCTTGCTTACACGCTGCCGCAGGTCTTTTCCGGCTCGGCGGAAAAACGTTTTTGCTTCCACGATTTGAGCATCATCGCCTAGTACAGAATAGTAAATACAGGCACGCCGAAGGTCAGTCGAGCAGTCGACATCGCTGATCGTAATGGCCGCGCTTTCACTGCGGTAATAACGGCGCATCTGATCACTCACTTCACGTTGGAGCAATTGGTTGATCCTGGCGATCCGTTGAGACATGGCAGTAAGACGAAGATTCGGAAATAGCTTGGAGGCTGGAAGCTGCCTTCTTCAAAGGCTTTGTGTAAAAGATTAAAGCGATGGTCGCTGCTCCTCGATATCAAAGCACTCAATAATATCACCTTCTTCATAATCATTGAACCCTTCGACGTTGATACCGCACTCGTAGCCGGCACGAACTTCCTTCACATCGTCCTTGAAGCGTTTCAAGGTGCTGATCTTGCTCTCGTGCAGCATCTCCTCACCACGCATGAGACGAGCGATACCATTACGGGCAATACTACCTTCGGTGACCATGCAACCCGCCACATTGCGGCCCTTACCGACACCAAAGACCTGACGCACTTCCGCCTTACCTTGCTTATGCTCAACGTACTCGGCGTCGAGTAGCTCAGCCATTGCCTCCTCGACTTGATCGAGCAACTCATAGATTATTTCATGCTGAATAATGCGGACATCGTGGTGCTTGGCCAAACTCTGCACACCATTGTCCAGCTTCACATTGAATCCGACAATCGTCCCCCCACCTGCACTTGCAAGCGTCACGTCATTTTTTGTGATATGTCCGACGCCCTTACTGATAACTTCGAGATCAACTTTGTCGCTCTCGATTTGTTCAAGGGCCTGCACCAATGCTTCCGACGAACCATGCACATCAGATTTAACAATCACACGAAGTGATTTCTTTTGCTGACTCTCGATCGCTGCAAAAAGGTCTTCGACTGTTGCGGCCTCGGAACCTTCCTCGGTGCTTCCCAGGGCACTGGAGGCATCCTCCAGCTTACGCTTGCGAAGAGCATCTTCCGCCGCACGCTTCGCGCTTTTTTCGTTCTTCTCTTTAACAAATTTCAAACCGGAACTCGGCACATCGGACCACCCCATTACCTTTGCCGGGGTTCCGGGGGGTGCCGACTTCATCGTCTTGCCGTCGGCATCCGTCATTGACTTTACCCGGCAGTAGACCTCACCACATAGCAGCGCATCACCCTGCTTGAGAGTGCCGCGCTCCACAATTAACGTGGCAGTCGGACCACGACCCGTCTCTATCTGAGACTCGATGATGGTGCCGCTTGGATCACAGTTCGGATTGGCTTTCAGTTCCAAGATCTCAGACTGGAGTAGCACCATATCGAGCAATTCTTCGATATTGGTCCCGTTAAGCGCAGAGACCTCGACACAAACCGTTTCACCACCCCATTCCTCGGGAGCAATGCCTTTCTCCTGCATATGCTGCTTAACCCGATCCGCGTTTGCGCCCTTTGCATCGATCTTATTGATCGCAACGACAATAGCATTGTTGGCCTCCCTGGCGAATTTGAGTGCCTGGTCGGTCTGAGGCTTAAAGGAGTCATCAGCCGCAATCACAAGGATGGCCAGATCGGTAACATTGGCGCCCCGCTCCCGCATGGACGAAAAGGCAGCATGACCCGGCGTATCGACAAATGTAATCTTCTGGTTGTTGTGCTCAGTCTGGTAGGCACCAACGTGCTGGGTGATACCCCCTGCTTCGCGCGCGGCAACATTTGCTTCGCGGATTGTATCAAGCAGAGTCGTCTTGCCGTGATCGACGTGACCGAGTATGCAAACCACCGGTGGTCGTGGCTCGAGGAACCGGGGGTCATCGTCGTCAGGTTTGACTTCCTCGGGCTTGGCGCCGGGTTTGGCATCACTGCCCTCCCCACGGTGATGCACTTCAAGCAAACAGCCGTGACGCTCGGCAAGTGTTTTCGCCACATCTTCCTCAATGCTCTGATTCATCGAAGCGAAAATGCCCATTTCCATGAGCTCGGAAATCAGTTTGAAAGGTTTCAGGCCGATCTCTCCAGCAAAATCACGCACCACGATGGGCGGTTTGACGTGAATTGTCCGGATCTCTTTCGAGGCCTCCGTTTGGTCTGCCTCCTCTGTTTCTTTAACTTGCTCCGACCCGTCTTTCGCAGAGGAAGATGCCTCCGGCGCAATTGGCGGCTTGGGTGCAGCGGGAATGCCTCCCGCAGGCGGCTTAGGCGGAATAGGTGGGCCTCCCGCAGGCGGCTTGGATCGGCCGACCGGCTTTGAAAACGATTCGCTCCCTGCCCCCTTCGTTTCCGGCGCAGGAGCGCTTTCTTCCAAACGAGTGTCGTGAGCTGATTTCGCCACGGCCTTTTCCTGAGATGCTTCTCCACCTTCTTTAGCCACTTTCTCAGCAGCAAGCTTCTCGCTACGCTCCCGCTCGATATCCTCAGCACTCTTCACAAAAGGGCCGGCAGGCACTTCCGTTGTATTATGTGCTTCAGGCTCAGAAGTCTCCGCTTCGGCAGCTTCTTCCTCCACGTCATCCTTAGCAAACTCTTCGCGAAGCGCATCCGCGGAGATGTTATCAACCGTACTCGACACACTCTTCACCTCGAACCCCCGACCTTTGAGAAGCTCAAGCAATTCCTTGTTTTCCATTCCAAGGTCTTTGGAAAGCTGGTGGATGCGAACGCTCATAAGTGTGAACTATTGGTAAGTCGGGATGCGAAGGTGGTGGATCAGAAAATTAAACGAATCGGCGGTTAGGCGTTTTGTTCGAAGTAAAGAGCAACTTTTGAAATAATATCAGCCGCTTGATCATCGGTGAATCCGGCGTCGACAAGATCGGCAGCAGTCACTCCCTCAAAGACTTCAGGGCTGGCAAAACCAACCGAAACAAGTCGCTCGGCCAGCTCTGGATCCAGACCCGCAATCGCAGTCAGGCCCTCGGCCGCCTTGGCAACCTTCTCGTCGAAGCCAACCGCTTCCTTCTCTTCTTTACCGATGTCAAGCTTCCAACCCAAGAGACGCGAAGTCAACTTGGCGTTGAAGCCTTTGCGGCCAATAGCAATCGAAAGGTCGTCTTCCGCCACTTCGAAATGGATACGACGCTCGACCTCGTTGATCTTGATATTCTTCGGGATCGCCGGCTTGAGAGCTTCCTCAAGAAGTTGCACAGGATCGCTAAAGTGACGGATGATATCGATTTTCTCTCCGCCCAGCTCGCGGACAATCGTCTTCACACGGGCGCCGCGGGCCCCGACACAGGCGCCGACCGGGTCGACCTTAGGATCCGAGCTGTTGACCGCAACCTTGGTGCGGTAGCCCGGTTCGCGCGACATTGCTTCAATCGTCACGGTGCCATCGGCAATCTCCGTGACTTCCACTTCAAAGAGGCGACGCACAAAATTGATATTGCTACGGGAAAGAATGATATCCGGACCGCGGTTGGTCTGTTCGATCTTCAAAAGCAGGCAGCGAATACTCTCGCCCGGGGAATAATCTTCGCCGGAAACGCGCTCGCGGGGCGGAAGGAGGGCCTCGGCTTTGCCAAGATCGACTACCAGATTACCGCGTTCGCGACGACGCACGGTTCCGGTCAGGATGTCCCCCACAGTGTCTTTGTAGTCATCAAAAATCCGGTCCTTTTCAAACTGCCGGATCCGCTGCATAATCGCCTGACGTGCTGTCTGTGCGGCGATCCGTCCCAGGGAAGCGGGGTCGATTTCCTGCTCAATAGACTCTCCAACTTGAGCCTCCGGTTGAATCTTGCGCGCTTTTTCGACGTGAATCTCCAAGGATTCATCGCCGACCGAATCCACTACCTCAAGCACGCTCCAACCCTTAAGCGCTCCGGTCTTTGGGTTAATCTCAATGCGAACATTCTGCCCGGCATTCACCCCCCGCTGGGCCGCACCGGCGATAGCAGCAGAAATGGCTTCGATCATGTCTGGACGACTGATCCCCTTCTCTTTCTCCATGTATTCAAGAACGGATAAAATTTCGTGGCTCATCGTATGTAGTTGGAAATAAAAAAAGCGCGCCAGAAGCCCGCCTAATCAAGTTGCGTGGTTTAATTTGAGGGGAAGGTAGATACTGCGATCTGCATGTCAAGCGCCCGTTCAAGGCCTGAGGACTCTCTCTCGCTCGGTTGAGAATACGCTACATCCCGACTGCACCTAGCCTGAAATCAAGACTGTCTTGTATACAAATCAAAACGGTTTCGTACCCCTTCAATCACATGATCGGGCGGCTGCCCAGCCACCGGCCCGGCCGATCGGGGTCGCTTGATCACGACGCGCTGACGGGCCTGCGCAAGCGCGGCAAGCAAGAGTTCGGACGCATCCGCGTCGGGCCCCACCAAATGGTGGAGCACCTGCATCTCTTTCTTTACCGCAGCAGATTTTCTGCGCTCGGGAAACATCGGATCGAGATAGATCACATCGGGTCGAGCCTCTGCTGAAAGCCCATTGAGATAATTGATAGCGTCTGCCTCGATTAACTCCATCCGCCTCAAAATCGCACTCGAATCAGAGTCCGATACAGAAGCCGCAACCCCTCGGCTCAAGCCGTCAGCCAGTAATTCAGCCAGCGCGGGCACCCGCTCAAGCATCCGCACCTGACAACCTAGTGAAGCCAAGACATAGGCATCGCCGCCCAGCCCTGCCGTCGCGTCCAGCACACTCGGCACTGCCTCACCACGCAATCCGACCGCCCGTGCGATCGCTTCCCCACGCCCGCCTCCGTTTAGTCGCCGATAATTGACCTCAGGCGAGGTAAAATCGACCGCGATTGTAACAACCCGGTCCACCTCCACCTGCAGAAGCTTTAAAACCCCTTGCTCCAGAAGAAAAGCCACAAACTTCGGTGCCTCAAACTGCTTCCTGTAAAAGCTTAGTTGATGCTTCGTGCGCGCGTCGGTCACTGCCGAGGCATCGACTACGGGCAGGCTATGCCGGCTCGCCAAAGCTGATGCAGCAACCGCCAAGTCCGCAGAGAGATAAAAAACGGCGATTGGGTCCATACCGTGGAGACTGATTACTCAGCAGATACGAGTCGAACAATTCGTCCTGGATTATTCAGAACAAGGTAAAGGCTGCCGTCCGGGCCACTGGCCACATCGCGGACCTCACCCTCCCCCTCAAGCACGATCGTGTCGCTCACGACTTCGCTATTCTTGATCTCGAGTCGATGCAGCTGCTTGGAACGCAGTCCGCCGACAAAAAGATCATTTTGCCAGTTTGGGAAGACATCACCCTCGTAAAAATCGATCCCGCAAACCGCGATCGAGGGTGTCCAATAAAGTTTTGGCTGTTCCATTCCAGGCGCCTGAGTTCGATCCGTTATCGGCGTGCCATTGTAATTCATTCCATACGTAATCTCCGACCACCCGTAGTTTTTGCCTCGCTCGATTAGATTGATTTCGTCCCCTCCTCGCGGACCGTGCTCGGATGACCACAATTCTCCCGTCACCGGGTGAAAATCCAAGCCCTGCGCGTTGCGACTTCCATAGGCCCAAGTCGTCGGGAAGCTACCTTCGATATTGCGAAAGGGATTATCCTCGGGGATCCGGCCGTCTTCGTGCAGGCGGTGAATCTTCGCGTAGGGGTGAGTCAGGTCTTGCGCCCGATCGCGTTCGCGACGATCCCCAAGGCTAAAGAAGAGATAGCCCTCCTGAAACGCAATACGGCAACCAAAGTGACCGCCCGAAGAGCTGTGGAACGTATTGGGCGCCTCGAAAATCTTCTCTTCGTCGATCCATACGTTGTCGATCACGCGTCCGCGCACGATCTTTGTCATACCGACCTGTTGGTCTCCGCCTTCGCCATCGCTCGCCGCATAGGCCAGATAAACCCAAAGACTCGAGCTGTAGTCAGGATGCAGAGCAACCTCAAGCAAGCCACCCTGCCCGTGCACCCAGACCTCGGGAATACCCTTGATCGGCGGATAGAGCTTGCCCTCGCGGAACAACCGCAGATTCCCCTGCTTCTCCGTGATCAACATCCCACCATCGGGTAGAAAGGCGAGCGACCAAGGCACTTCCAGACCATTCACGACCGTTTCAAGAAAAAAGCGATAGCCAGCTCCTTCATAAACGGCGCCGTCCTTCGTGAAATCGGAATTTTTTTTCGCCTGTTGGCGCTTCTCATCAATGAAAATTTCCAAGGATCGAATCTGCGGGCGCGACAACACTCCCTCAAAAGACGGCATCCCCACGGAGTCATTCCCCTCCAGCACATAGTCAATAAAACTGAGTTCGGGACCCACCTTTTTCCATGCACCACGATCCAGCAACGAGCCGCCCAAGCCTCCGTCCAATTCCTCGCCATGGCAAACCACGCAATGTTGTTCGTAGAGCTGTCTCACCTCCCCGGTACCAATTCGGATTTGAGCACCAAGAAATGACGAAAGACAGAGCCATGCGGCGACGATAAAGAAGCCCGGGGGAATTTTCATGCCTTACAAATAGACTTGGAAAACACAATCTTGCAAAAGAATTGCAGTGCACCCGTGCATTTGCACGATGGGAACGATGCAACACTACGAACATGTGAACCGGTAGCGGCTTCGGAAAACCGGAGCGCCAATGTCAGGAGCAAAGTGCCGCAAAAATTCTGAGATAGCCTTACAGCCAGCGACTTAAATATCCCCCTTTCTCCGGCAAACACTCTACATTGACTCGAGCAACATTATCTTAGCGAAGAGGGACCATGCGAACCCGGATTGGTTTCTTTATCCACACACCATGCCCAGACCTAAAAAGATGCGTCTCGACGAACTCCTCGTCGCCAAGGGCCTGGCCGATTCACGCTCCCGAGCAAAAGCCCTGATTCTCGCCGGCAAAGTACAGCACGGAACCGAGCGGCTCGACAAACCGGGCCGCACCCTACCTTCAGATTGTTTGCTTACAGTCGAGCAAGCACCGCGCTTTGTCAGTCGCGGCGGTGAAAAACTCGAGGGCTTCCTGGATCATTTTAACATCCCGGTCGAGGGCCTGCGCATTCTTGATGTAGGCGCGTCCACCGGCGGCTTCACCGACTGTTGCCTGCAACGCGGCGCACTCAGCTCGACCTGTATCGATGTGGGCCGCGCTCAGCTCCATAACAAATTGCTGCAGGACCCGCGTGTCACTAATCTGGAAAAGACAAACGCCCGCTACCTAAAAACAGGTGATCTACCCTACAACAGTTACCCGCGTATTGTCATGGACCTGTCTTTCATCTCACTGACAAAAGTGCTGGCCACGGTCTGGAACTTTCTTCAGCCGGACGGCTATTTAATCGCCTTGGTCAAACCACAGTTTGAGGCCCGAAAAGAGGAAGTCGACGCCGGTCGCGGCATCATTCGCGACGACGCCATTCACCAACGCGTGGTCCAGGAAATCACCGATTTTGCCACTTCCGAACTGCCGGGCGCACAGCTTATCGGCAGCATCGACTCCCCGATTAAGGGCACCGACGGCAACAAAGAGTTTTTGATCGGGCTAAGCTGTGGCGACGCAGGCTAATCAGCCCTGAGAACAAGCCGAGCACCAGAGCAACCATCGCCGACTCGGGGACTGCCGTAAAGGCGTTGATCTCTTCAGCATACTGCGAAAGGTCGATCCCGTAGGTCAAATTGCCAAAAACTGCAGTGTTCGCACCATTGTTGCCACCGGGCTGGTTATTATAAGTGCCGACCGTTACTATGGTCGCAGCCAATTCCCATTGGCCTCCATTTTCGATAAAGAACCCGCCACCCGAATCATGGGTCACCGCCTGTGCCTCAAAAGCAGTCGCGCCCGAGCTGTCGAAATCCGTGTAAATCAAATCGGTGGCCGCATAAGAGCCATAGGATTGATCGGCTAGAACCGCTTCGACCCGGTTGGTCCCCCAACGCACCACGCGCGTGCCGCTATTGGTCGAATAGCCCCTTAAGGTCCCGTCCGCCTGAGAGAAATCAGTCGTGCTCCAAACCCATTCACCCGAGTTAATGTCGACATACCACGTCGTCGGCGCATTACTCGTGGGACTTCGGCCCGCCCCAATCAGCACCGTGTCCTGCCCAACCAAAGGCGTGGAATTCGACAAAGGCACCGAGGGCAGTAAAGGAGCTGAAGACAATTTGAACAAGCGGAGATCGACGCCACCGATTTGGTGGGAGTCGACCCCGTTGAAGTTATAGGTCTGCCCGCCGATCGAAAAATTACCCGCTCCGACATGGTTGGCGGTGAGCACCCAGCTGTTTCCCAGATAGACACCCGTCGACCCGTTGACTTGCCCGACGTTCGCAAAGCCAGGATCACTCGGCTCAAAACCGATCCCAGTCGGCGCTGCGGTATTCCCTAAAGGAAGGTCGAAGTTGATCACCGCATCAACCGAAGCCACCGGAGCCCCAAGCATGCTGATCAAGAGCAGCCCCGTACTTGACGCTGACTGAATTCGACGGGGTTTCATGATTACCCTCCACGATCGAATAAGCCAACTAATTGTCAATTTCCTTTTGACAGAACGTCCGATCCATTTTTGAACGAGTGTCTTATGGAAGAATCCTCCCAAAAACTTCTATCGCCGGTTCACCACCTCATCGCAAACGGGCTCACTTTTGTGTTCTACGCTTCTATGGCTTTTATCCTACGCCCCTTCACCTTTTCGCCAGACCCCTTTGTTGCTCAAGTTCAAGCCTGCTTCGCTGCCGTCCCGGTCGCCACAACCTTCTGGTTTGCCTCCTACATGTTCCTCATTGTCTTCACCGACCAACGCAAACAGCGCTCTGGCAGGTCGGCGTAGCGCCCAGCGAAAACCTTGCTAAAAAGCCGCCGAGTCAGGCGGTTTTTTTGTATCTGAAGGCCGGAGGGTTGTTTTCGGATTTTCAGAGTTTCAGAAGCCGGTGTTTCAGATTTTCAGAGACCGAAAATCCAACTTCGATTTTTCCGAAACTCTGGCCTCCGAAACTCTGGCTTCCGAAACTCCGGTCTACTCCGCCGCTTTCCGCCTCTCGATCCGAGCGCCGACCCAGATGGCCAACTCATAGAGCGCATACATAAAGCCCGTCGTCAGTGGCAGCGAGATGAAGTCACCCCCGGGTGTAAGTAGTGCGGCAAATATCATTAGGCCCACGAAAACTCCGCGCCGAATCTGGCGAAGTTTTTCCACCGTCAGCACCCCGAGATAAACAAGAATGACCACGATCAGCGGAAACTGAAAAAAGGCCCCGGTCGCGAGCGAGAACCACACCACCATGCTGTAGTATTCCGATGCTGCCCAGAGCAGCTCGAATGCAAAAAACAAATTCAAGCGGACGAAGAAACCGAGTGTTACCGGCAAAATCAGAAAGAAGGCAAAGGCCACGCCGCTGAGAAACAGAATAAAGGCCGCAAAACAGGCCGGCCGTAGCAACCGGCGCTCCTTATCGGTCAATCCCGGGGCGACAAAGTTTCCGAGAAAATAAAGGGCAAAAGGCATCGAGAGGGACAGCCCCCCTAATAAGGCGATTTGAATAAAGACCGAGAGCACGCCCATTGGACGATAGGTCTTCAGATTCTCCTGCATCAGCTCGGCTGAACCGTAGGCCCGGGACAGAGGCATCTGTAAAAACGCCGCGATGTCACTGATGAAGATCAACACGCAGGTCACCCCAATAATGAAAGCAAGCAGGCTCTTCGCCACCGTCCAACGAAACTCCTCCAAATGCTCGAGAAAGGTCATCCCACGCTCCAAAGAGGCTGCCTCGTCGTCGCCGTAATCGTCGTCGAAATAATTTTTTTCGGCAAAATCCTCCTCAAACTCCTCTTTCTTGTCGTCCATCAATGAGACTATCCATCACCCGACCAAAACAAAACTGCAATTCCGAATTCGTGGCCACCCGAGGTGTGGCGATTTGAGATTGCTGATTACTGATTGCTGAGAAAGAGCCGCTGCGCGGCCTCGGGGGTCTTATGGAATCGCGCGTTCACAAATTCGGAAATCGGAAATCAAAAATCAGAAATCAGCTCGTAAAGCGCGCTTTACGAGCTAATCCATTGACAGGCAGATCAGAATATCTTTGCTACACGATTTCTCACGCCGTGGCCCTCGCTGCGGATCTTAACTCGATTCACCAGTCGAACGTTTACCATGCCAGCAAAAAAAGCAAAAAAGAAGGCTGCCAAGAAAGCAGTAAAATACAGTTACAATTTCGGCAACAAGACCGATGGTAACGCAAAACTCCGCGAACTCTTGGGTGGCAAAGGGGCCAACCTCGCCGAAATGGCGCGCATTGGCCTACCGGTCCCTCCCGGCTTCACCCTGACGACCGAGGTCTGCACCTACTTCTACGCAAATCGCCGGAAGTACCCCGCAACACTCGCCAAGGAGGTCAAAGCATCCGTTGCGATCATTGAAAGGCAACTCGGCAAGAAGCTCGGCGCAGAGAAAAATCCGCTCCTTCTTTCGGTCCGTTCCGGTGCCCGTGAGTCCATGCCGGGCATGATGGACACCATTCTCAACCTCGGCCTCAACGACAAGACGGTCAAGGCCCTGGCCAAAGAGTCGGGCAACCAAGCCTTCGCTTACGACTGCTACCGCCGTTTCATCCAGATGTATGGTGATGTTGTAATGGGTGTGCAGGCCCGTAGCGAAAATGAGGAATGCCCTTTTGAGGAAGCACTCGAAAAGCTCCGCCACGAGGTCGGCGTAAAACTCGATAATGAGCTCACCGCTGCCAACCTAAAGGAACTGATCAAACGCTACAAGGCGCTGATCAAAAAGCGCACCGGCACATCCTTTCCACAGGACGCTTATGAGCAACTCTGGGGCTCTGTTGGAGCTGTCTTTAAGTCCTGGCAAAACGAGCGCGCGATCCTCTACCGCCAGAAGTATAATATCCCCGCTGAATGGGGCACTGCGGTGAATGTTCAAGCCATGGTCTTCGGAAACATGGGAGACAGCTGCGCTACCGGCGTGGCCTTCACCCGTGACCCGGCCAACGGGGAAAAAGTCTTCTACGGTGAATATCTGATCAACGCTCAAGGTGAAGATGTCGTGGCCGGTATCCGCAATGCGAACCCGATTGCCAAGCTTGCCGAAGAAATGCCTCACGCACACGCAGAGCTCGTTGAGGTCTGCAAGAAGCTGGAGAGACACTTCAAAGACATGCAGGACTTTGAGTTCACCATCGAAGATAATAAGCTCTACATGCTTCAGACTCGTAACGGTAAGCGCACTGGATTAGCTGCAGTCCGTATCGCAGTCGAGATGAACAAGGAAAAGTTTATCGACCAAAAAACCGCGCTGAGAAAGATCCCAGCTGATTCCATCTCCTCCCTCCTCGTCGCCGTCTTCGATCCGGCTGCTGAGAAGAAGGCCCAAACACTGGCCACCGGCCTGCCGGCGGGCCCGGGTGCGGCCTCCGGTAAAATCTGCTTCACCGCCGAAAAGGCCGAGGCTGTCGCCAACAAGGGCGGTCGCGCGATTCTTTGCCGGGTCGAAACCACACCGGAAGACCTCCGCGGCATGATCGCTGCCGAAGGCATCCTCACATCACGCGGCGGCGTCTCTTCGCACGCTGCGCTTGTCGCCCGTCAGATGAATAAGGTCTGCGTTTGTGGCGCGTCCGACATCGTGATCAATTACCGCGCGGGCACCTTAAAGGTCGCCGGTAAGACACTGCGTGAAGGGAGTGATATCTCTATCAATGGAACGACCGGTGCGATCTACGCCGGCTCGGTCGAAACCGCACCTTCCGAGGTGAACCAAGTTCTCAACGGTGGGCTCAAGGCCAAGGACAGCTACACCTACAAGATGTATGACCGTGTCATGAAGTGGGCTGACAAGTATCGTAAGCTGGGTGTCCGTACCAATGCTGATACGCCGGATCAGTCCGCTGCTGCCGTCGCTTATGGTGCCGAAGGTATCGGCCTCTGCCGCACTGAACACATGTTCTTCGAAGGAGATCGCATCACCTTCATGCGCCAGATGATTCTTGCAACTGACGAACGCGAGCGCCGCAAGGCCCTCAAAAAACTCCTACCCTTCCAGCGCAAGGATTTCACCGGTCTGTTCAAAGCCATGGGTGGACGCCCGGTTACCGTTCGCCTTTTGGACCCACCTCTTCACGAGTTCCTGCCTCACGACGACTCGTCGAAGCGCGAGCTGGCCAAGTCACTCAATGTGAAGGTCAATGTAATCTCAGATCGTGTCCACGCCCTACACGAAGCCAACCCGATGCTCGGCCACCGCGGTTGCCGTCTCGGCATCTCCTACCCGGAAATTACCGAGATGCAGGCCCAGGCGATCTTTGAAGCGGCCGCTGCCTGCTACAAACTGAAGAAGCCGATCAAAGTCGTTCCTGAGGTTATGATCCCGCTCGTCGGTTTCGCGGACGAACTCAGAAATCAAGTCGAGGTCGTTCATCGCGTAGCTGCCGAAATCATGGAGAAGAAAAAAGTGAAGTTCAAATATCTCGTCGGCACCATGATCGAAGTGCCTCGCGGCGCTTTAACGGCCGATGAAATTGCCGAGACGGCAGAGTTCTTTAGCTTCGGAACCAACGACCTCACTCAAACCGGCCTTGGCATGAGCCGTGACGATGCCGGATCCTTCCTGAACAAATACAAGGAGCTCGACATAATGCCTCAAAATCCCTTCGCCTCAATCGATGCAAAGGGTGTCGGCCAACTCGTCGAAGTCGGTGCGTCCAAAGGTAAAAAAACCAATCCGAAGATCAAGCTCGGTATCTGTGGTGAGCACGGCGGCGATCCCGCCTCCATTGAGTTCTTCCACAGCGTGGGTCTGGACTACGTGTCCTGCTCGCCGCCACGCGTACCGGTCGCTCGGCTCGCGGCCGCTCAGGCTGCGCTCGTGTAGAGCGAAAAACCCTCCGACAAAGCCCCTCCAATCCGGAGGGGCTTTTTGGTACCGGAGCGGGTCGAAGCGCTCAGGTGTCGCATCTACCCCGCTCTTGCGAGCGAGGTCCCGCAGCCTCCACAGCGAGTCAGAGGTCGCCCTCAAACCCGCCTCCCTCCCACACCAGATTGACAGAGCACCGCGCCCGGCGAGAGCCCTGCCCGCCGATAAGTGCCATGACTCAGTCTCACTTTGACTCGGTCCAAAGCGGGGCACCAATTAGTTGACAGCCCAACCCTCAGACCTAACCTCCAGCCTCTCGTATTTTTCTAGTCATGATCTCTTGGATTCAACACCACCTCATCCGCCACGGGCGCTGGGTCTTTCTCTCTCTGCTTGCCGTCATTATCGTAGCTTTCGTCTTTACGATCGGCAACACCCCCGGCTGCACGACGGACCGCTCGGGCTACGAAGAAAACCTTTATTACGGAATTGATCTGAACTCGCCGCTCGAGCGCGATATTATCGTCCAAAAAGTCTCCCTAAGCGTCTTCCTCAATGGCCAGGAACTCCGCTCCGAACAACAATTCCAGTCAGTGTTGAATAGTCGCATCGCGATGCTGCACCTAGCTGACGAAATAGGCGTCCCGGCTCCTACTGAAGACGTGCTCGCCGAGTATGTGCGCAGCAAGAATGCTTTTCGCGGTCCGGACGGTCAATTCAGCTCGGATGAGTATACCCGTTTCGTCGATAATTTTGAATCGAACCCCCGCGCATCGCAGGGTTTGTTACTTCAGGTCCTGGCCGAAGATTATCGCATCGAAGCTGTCGACCGAGCTCTTACCGGTCCCGGCTATTTGCTGCCCTCTGAAGCACTCGCCCAAACCCGGCGCGGCAAGACCAAAGTAGAGCTCGCAACAGCGGAATTTGACTATTCCAAATTTTCCCCCGACCTCGAACCGACCGAAACAGAGTTGCTCAAATACTACGAGGCCAATCAACAGCGCTACGAAATCCCCGAGCGTATCAAGGCCGATTACGTCTTCTTTCCGGCCGATAAATATGCCGACCAGAATACCGAGTTTGATGAAGCCGCACTGCGGCAACATTTCGCCGAAAACCGTGCGGAATTTGTCGAGCAACACCGCGCCGGACAGGAAGCAATCGACGACGAAGTCTCTGTAACTCTCGATATTGTGCGCGAGATTGTACGAGAAAGCCTCGCTGAAGAACGGGCCACTCGCTTGGCCAACGAAGCTGCGCAGGCTTTTGTCATCCAACTCTATCGTGATCAAATCAGCCGCACTTCAGCCGCATTCACCCAGCTTCTCCATGACTTGGAGCTCAGCCTGCAAAAGATCGAGCCCTACACCATGAGCGGTGCCAGCAAACGCGCGCGCTCCCCAGAAATGCTCCAGTCCGCCTTCACCCTCAACGGAAACCGCTATTACTCGGATCCCCACCCCGTCGATGGTGGCTTTGCTGTTTTGATCTACAAAGGCCGCATCGCTCCGGAGATCCCTCCTTTCGAGAATGTCGCCGATGAAGCCCGCACCGATTATGCCTCGGCCGAGAAACGTCGTCTCTTCAATGAACGAGGCGAGTCGCTCAAGGCGGAGCTTGAAGCCGCGGTTGCCGGAGGCAAAGGCTTCCTCGAAACCGCCGAATCGCTCGGACTCAAAACCCGAAGCTTTGACAGTTTTGCTTTGCGGGAAGCCCCGGCCGAGATCAAC
>OZSS01000808.1_pt1 | contig 15022 bp, 19 predicted proteins | sample 1779911 | NCBI WGS metagenome assembly OZSS01 (sample SAMEA2603589, study PRJEB24840) | metagenome | biome: Water; feature: Photic zone; material: Seawater sample | place: Mediterranean Sea | collected 2013-11-12 | depth 10 m | reverse complement strand
ACATTAGATAATTCTTTGGTTATTTTAGATGAAGCTCAAAATACTACCACTTCTCAAATGAGAATGTTTTTAACTAGATTAGGAGAGAGATCAAAGATGGTCGTTAATGGTGATATTACCCAAATTGATTTAAAAAATGAGCAGTTAAGTGGTTTGGTGGAAGCATCTAAAATATTTTCTAATACTGAAGGAATAAAGTTTTGTTATTTAACTGTTGAAGATGTGGTTCGACACCCTTTAGTTCAGAAAATTATTGAGGCTTACAAATAAAATATTACTTGGGTGAACCGTACACTGAAATATAAAAAATTAGGTAGAATAGGTTCAATTAAAAGGTATAAAAATGCCAGCAAGTAGTAATTTTAATCAAGCTATTCGCGATGCTCAAACTAGTTCAATCGTTGGACCAAATGTAGTTCAGAAAGCTCTCCCTTACGTAGGTGGAGGAATGGTTTTAACTTCTTTAGGTGTATTAGCAGGTGTCTCACTGATAGCAACAAACCCTTCACTCTTTCAACCTCTTTCTATAGTCGCTTTAATAGCTGAATTGGTTTTATTTTTCGTTGCAACAAGTGCTGCCAATAACGCGAATAATGCAAAAGCTCTTCCTTTGTTAACTGGATTTAGTTTATTAACAGGGTTTACGTTAAGTGGAATAGTAGCTTTGGCAATTGGAACAATTGGCATAGGATCTGTTGGTACAGCGGCACTGGCTACAGGAATTACTTTCGTAATAGCTTCTTATACTGGCCAAAGAATGAGCGATAGTGTTGGACAAGCTCTTAGCGGAGTTGTTGGACTTGGCTTAATTGGTTTGTTGATAGCAATGTTTGTTCAATTAATCGGCGGATTCTTTGCTCCAGGAGTTTTTGGAGGTTCAGGTCTTGAACTAATGATTGCAGGATTTGGAACGGTTTTATTCGTTGCAATGTCTTTTTTAGATTTTTACACAATGCCAAGAAGATATAATGATGATCAATATCTGGCTGGAGCCTTAGGTATGTATTTAACTTATATAAATCTATTTGTATTTATCTTAAGATTGATGATTGCACTTCAAGGTGGTGGAAGAAGAAATTAAAAAATGATTTTAACTTAATTAATATATCTAAAAGCGTAGAACTATCTACGCTTTTTTATTGTGCAATATCGAAAATTTGATGCTTTATAAATTCCTTTTGCTTATCATTATATTTTTTTGAATTATCGAAGCTATTTCCAAGATTGTCTAAATCATTAATTATTTGATTAATATTTTTTGTAACAGACTTCGTCTCCAAAACTCGCAAAATACTTTTACATCTCTCTGATATATTTTCTGAATTAGATTTATATTCAAGATTATTGTCACTTTCATGAACAATTATTTGGGCAGAGCTCATAATTAGATTTTTAATTACTATTTCGACTACATCATTTCCAGCCTCTTGAAGTTTGAAAACAAATGAGAACGGAAGCTTATCTAATAAATAACAATTTTGATCTGACAATGCATACGCAAAAAAACCTCTCAAACCGTTTTTTGTTTTAATTAGCTCTGCGACTCTATCCGCCAAAACTTCCTCACTTAAAAGATCTTCTCCCCATTCATTACACCATTGAGCAGATATATTTATTGCCTGAGTAAAAGAAGTTTCTTTTAAGTTTATAGCTTTTTTTATCATTTTTGATCAGAATTTTATTATGGATATTTTAAAAGACTTTTGACTAATTATAAATCTGGTTTCGTAACTTTACTAGGAAGGCCAAATGTAGGGAAATCTACTTTAATAAATAAGTTAATTGGAGAGAAAATAACAATTACTTCTCCTGTTGCTCAGACTACTAGAAATAAATTAAAAGGAATACTTACTACAAAATTTGGGCAAATAATTTTTGTAGATACGCCTGGAGTTCATAAACCTCATCATCTTCTAGGCGAAATACTTGTGAAAAATGCTAAATCAGCAATAAATGGAGTAGATATGGTTGTTTTAGTTCTCGATTCAAGTGTTGAACCTGGGAGAGGTGATGAATACATAAAAGATTTTTTAGTTGCAAATAAAACTGAATTTATTGTTGTATTGAATAAATGGGATTTAGTGAATAAGGAATTCAAGAGTCTAAGATTAGATCAATATAGAAAAGTTTTTGGAACTAGTAAAAATTATCAAATTGTAAGTGCATCTGAAGGAGATGGGTGCTCTGAATTGATTGATATAATTTTAAATTTCCTTCCAATAGGACCAATGCTTTACGAGGAAGATACAATATGCGATCAACCCTTAGATAATTTATTAGCGGATTTAGTAAGAGAGCAAGTATTAATCAATACAAGGGAAGAAGTCCCCCATAGTGTTGCAGTAAACATAGAAAAAATTAAGGAAATTAAAAGAGATAAGGGTAAAAATTTTACGGCTATTTTGGCTACAATTATTGTTGAGAGAACAAGTCAAAAGGGAATTCTTATTGGTAAAAAAGGTTCGATGTTAAAGACTATCGGTCAGACTGCAAGATCAAATATGAAGAAGTTAATAAATGGTCCAGTTCACTTGGAGTTGTTTGTAAAAGTTGTTCCAAATTGGAGAAAAAAAGAATCAAAATTAATGGAGCTGGGTTATGAGGTGGATTATTAAATGACTCGTTTCAATTTTGAGGTAATTACTTTGTTTCCCAAAGCTTTTGAATTAATCAATAATTTAGGAGTCATAACAAGAGCTTTAGAGAAAAATCTGATTAATGTCAACTTGCACGATTTAAGAGAATACGGAGAAGGTAATTATAGGCAAGTAGATGATAAGCCTTACGGGGGAGGTTCAGGGATGGTTTTAAAACCAGAACCGATCTACAAGGCTCATGATTCAATAGATAAATTACCGAATAGTAAAACTCTATTAATGACTCCACAAGGTAAAGTCTTGAAGCAGCAGGATCTTTTAAGATGGTCTTCTTTGGATCAATTGATAATTATCTGTGGGCAATACGAAGGTTTTGATGAAAGAGTTAGATGCTTGGCTGATGAAGAGGTTTCTATAGGTGATTATGTACTTTCAGGTGGCGAAATTCCTTCTATATCTATAATAAATGGCTTAACAAGATTATTACCAGGAACCCTAGGAGATCCAGGATCGTTAATAGATGAGAGTCATAATTCTTCTTTATTAGAATATCCTCATTACACTAGACCTTTAATTTTTAGAGAAATGAGGGTACCAGATATTCTGGTTAGTGGTAATCATGAAGAGATTAAATTATGGCGTAAGCAAAAAATGTTAGAAAGGACCTTGGATAGAAGAAATGACTTGATTTCGAATGATGACTATAAAAAATTACCAAAAAGTAAGAGAATAAAAAGAGACTCAAATGAAATAATGAAATTCCGAATAGGTAATGGATATGATATTCATAGATTAGTGGAGGGGCGGGACTTAATAATTGGAGGAGTTAAGATGCAGCATCCTGATAATTTAGGACTTGATGGTCATAGTGATGCTGACGTTCTTAGTCATTCAATAATGGATGCATTATTAGGAGCTCTATCTCTTGGAGATATTGGAAAATATTTCCCACCATCTGATCAGAAATGGAAAAATGCTGATAGTTTATTTTTATTATCTAAAGTTATTGAATTAATTAGAAAGGAAGGTTGGGAAGTGAATAATATTGATAGCGTTATCGTGGCTGAAAGACCAAAAATTAAACCCTATGTGCAAGTAATGAAGAATAATATTTCCGATACCTTACAAATTAATGGTAGTTTTATTGGAATAAAGGCTACCACAAATGAGAAATTGGGACCTGAGGGTAGAGAGGAAGGAATAAGTTGTCACTCTGTAGTTTTGCTTGAGAAAAAAGAATGAAAATAAACTTGGTAATTAAAGAGAAAATAAAAAACCTTTCTTTTTTATTTATTTTTCTATTCATTTTTCTTTTTCAAATCAATTCTCCAATCCTTAATGCTCTTCCCATGGATACTTATCAAAGTGGACCTGTCACAGAAGAATTAAGACTTAAGATTCCTTCTGAGTTTAAAAAAGTATGGCTTCAGGCTGAAAAAGAAGTTTGGGAGCCTTGGTTATCTATTCAAGATGGTTTTTTGGGTAGACAAATATTCTGGGATAAAGAAAAGGAAGAAGCTTTAATATTGGTAAATTGGGAAAATAAAAAACTATGGAAAAGTATATCAATGAACGAAGTAAATGAGGTGCAAGAAAAATTCGAAGAAAACGTTAAAACATCTTTGAATACAAATGTTAATCCTTTTGAATTAATTTATGAAGGAGAGTTAGTTAAACAAGGATGAATTTAGATATTAGGTTTGACTTCCAGAGAAGAGAAAGAATTGGACTTATTGAAGCGATTTGGGGTGCAGATAAAAGTATAGATCAATTAAAGAGAGTGTCTAAAGAAGTCTTAGAAAAAAAAGAAGTAGTTTTTATTACGCGTATTGATAAAGAAAAAGCTACACATTTATTAGATATGTATGAAGATGCAATATTCTATGAAGAAGCAAATTGTCTCAGGATTGGGGAGAATATTAAAAAAATCTCTACTGAAAAAAAAGTTGCAATAATCTCAGGAGGTTCTAGTGATTTAGCTGTAACACTTGAAGCTAAATTATCCCTTGAAATCTATGGAGTGCGCTGTCAATCTTTTATAGATGTAGGAGTAGCAGGACTTCATCGTTTATTTAGTGAAATAGAGGAAATTAATAAATTTGATGTTCTTATAGTTTGTGCGGGCATGGAAGGAGCTCTAGCAACTGTCATTGGAGGCTTATTACCTCAACCTATAATAGCTGTACCGGTTTCAGTAGGTTATGGAGTTAGTAAAAATGGAGAAACTGCATTAAATAGTATGTTATCAAGTTGCGCTCCTGGGATATCGGTTATGAATATAGACAATGGTTATGGAGCGGCAATGGCTGCGCTAAGAATTATAAAAAGGATTTCCTAAAGGTTAATTATTTTTTTCGATTTCTAATAAATTCTCTATCCATAAATTTAGTTGTTTAGAAAGTATTCCTTCTTCTCGCATTTTTATAGCCTTCACAACAACACTCGTATTTACCCACTCTGGATATCTTTTGGTCATTTATTTAATCTACAGTAATTATAATTTGATATAAATTTCTCTAAAAGCAAGCTCTAAGTAACAAAATTAATTTATTATGTTCGATTTGGTACCTAATCTTGATAATTCTGAAGAAGTATCATCACCTTCTACATTTTTTAATCTTTCGATTAATTCGGATAAATCTTTTTGAGCTAATTCACCATTCGGTTCCCATTTCAAAGATCTTGAATTTTGATTTAGGTTTTCTTTCATTTTCTGATTAAAGTATTAAAAATATAAAATGAAAAAATTAAAAATTGGGTTATTGTTTCATGCTTAACGTTAAAAAAATATGAAGATTTCCGAATTTCTACTATTTAGTAAATTATCCGCCTCCAACAATAGATACGATTTCTAACTTATCGCCTTCTTTAAGTATTTCACTATCCCATTTTTTTGAGTTAATAATTAAGTCATTTACTTCAACTACAACAGTATTTTGCTTATATCCTAGGAATTCTAAAGTGCTTGAAAGTAAAGCCTTTTCATTTTCTAGTTCTATTTTTTTTTCTTTACCGTTAACACTAATTTTCATGGGATAATTCTTTTATAATAATCATAGCTTCATCTTTTGGATCTTCTGAATTTAGCAGCCCAGAAACTATTGCAACCTTACTAATTCCATGATTTTTTAGAGAAGAGATATTTAATTTATTAATTCCTCCTATGGCAAAACAAGGAATATTTAGATCTTTTGTTAAGGCCTTAATTTTCTCTTCACCGAGAGGTTCTTTATTTTTCTTTGTCAAGGTTGGAAAAACTGGCCCGACTCCAATGTAATCGCATCCATCTTTTACAGCCTTATTGATATCAGTTGAATTGTTGGCTGAAACTCCAATGATTTTTGAGGCACCAAGTAATTTTCTTACTGTTTTTATATCGAGGTCGTCTTGACCAAGATGAACACCATCTGCCTTTGATGCCAATGCTATATCTACTCTGTCATTAACGATGAATAAAGAATTATATTTTTTACATAAGTTATTTATTTCAATTGCCTCTTTGAGATGGTCTTTATCATTACCTTCTTTAAATCGATGCTGAATTATTTTTACCCCTCCTAACAATATTTTTTCAATTATTTCTAATAAGTTTTCTCTTGGGTCTGTTATCGAATATAAATTGTTTTTACTAATTATTGATTGTGCTCTCTTACGAGTATTGAAATTTAATATTTCAATTTCTAAAGTGTAAATTTCATATCTAATCTCGGAAGCTATTTTGGAAAGTTTACTATTATGAATCCTTGAAAATTCTTCAATAACTCGTAGCGCTTCTTGAACTCTTGCAGAATTAGAGCTTATTATTTTAGAGGAATTATTCCTGTTGATTTGTTCAACATGAGATAATCCTTTGCATTGATCTTCAATATGGTTTCTTGATAATTTATAAATTTCTAAATGATTTTTACCTAATATTTGTCGGAAGTTTTTTATTCTTATAACAAAATCTTCATTACCCAAGCCAAATCTGGCCCAGTCCTCCAAAACCCTTAGACCTTCTCTTGCTCTATCCAGATTAGCGTCAATAATTTGAGATATTCGTAAATCTTCAGGTTGAATTATGTTTGGGTTTTTCATATAGAAATTTATTTATTATGCTTACAAAGAATTTTTAATGCATTTTCTCTGTCTTTTGTAATTTGATTAGAGAGTTGATCAATATTTTGAAACTTGATTTGAGATCTTAGCTTCTCAATAGGTTCTACTGATAAATTTAGCCCATATAGGTTGATATCTTTATTAATTAAATGAACTTCAACAGCAGATGGCAAGAGAGGATCAATAGTTGGTTGAGAACCAAGATTCATAACAGAGGCAATTTTATTGGAAGAATTATTTATGGTAGACCATGCTGCATAGACTCCTTCACCAGGTAAAAATTTTCTTCCATCTATTTCAAGATTTGCTGTAGGAAATCCTAGGCTCTTTCCAATACCTTTTCCTTCAACTACTTTTCCTTTAAAACTGTATGGCCTATTAAGTATTTTAAAAGCATTCTTTAAATCACTTTTTTGTAATAAATCTCTTACTCTGCTGCTGCTAATTCTTCCTTCCTTATCCTCTAAAATTGAAATGATTTTTAGTTTTATATCCAAATCTTTAGTGGCAAGTTTAATTGTATTAATATCTCCACTTCTTTTAAAGCCAAATCTAAAATTAGCCCCTACTGAAATACTTTTTGCTTGTAATTGATTGATCAAAATATTTTTAATAAAGTTCTCAGCACTTAATTTAGAAAGTTTCTTATCAAAGGGAATTAGAACCAATTGTTCTATGCCAAGATCTTCAAGGATAGGGAGCTTTTCCTCTGGTAGATCAAGTCTAAGACGAGTTTCTTTATAGAGCACTTCTCTTGGATGTGGCCAAAAGCTTGCGATTGTGGGTGTGTAATCATTTTCTTTAACAACACTTTCTATTAATTTTCTATGCCCCGCGTGTAGACCATCAAAACTACCAATAGCGATTGAGGTGGGCTGCTTAACTTCAGATGGTGATATTAAAGAGATCACAAGATAACGTGCAATTTTATGATTTTGATGGCAAATTTGAATAGATCATAGTTATTCAATCAAATGAATGCCTGACAAAATTGATTTTCAGTCGCTTTCATTTGGAATGCGGCGCATTGGGTGGATACGCTTTTGGATTCAATCCATTTTAGGTGTTGTAGTAACAGCTGTTTTGCTTTTTTCAAATGTTGTAAATAAAAGCGAAGGACAACTGAGTTTGACTCCGGGTCTATCACTAACAACAATTTCTTTGATTTTACTACTTTTTAGTTTGTGGCAAGGTTGGTTAATAGTCAGAACTGGCAGAGCAATTGCAAGTAATGCTAGACCCTCTAGAGGGCAAACAAGCAAATTAATAAAAAGAGGCTTAATAAATGATTTGTTAGGAATTTTGTTTGGCTTAATTGGATATCAAGCACTTATGGGTGCACTTTTTATACAGGCTTCCTCTCAAACAACTGGTCAACTTATTACGGCGTCATCTGATATTCCTATTACTGGTCTTGAGATTTTATCAGTACTAAGTAATACACAAGTTATCGCCGCTCATTTCTTTGGACTTTGCTTCTCTTTATGGTTGCTAAGAAGCATTTATAAATGAAGTATTGATTTTTGGCAACACGTCTAAACTTCCTCTCCAAAACAAGTCTGGTTCTACTGGTGTAAGAGAAATTTTATTTTCTTGTATTTGAGAGACATCACTAGGCCAATTCTTGGGGCCATCACCTTTTGATTTAAGATCTAAAACAGCCTCACCTGCTAACCAATAATAATCATCGCCTCTTGGATCTTCCCTTTTAGAAAATTGGTTTTTATATTTTCGGATTGATAATCTTGTCCAGGATAATTCCTTTATTTTATTTCTTTCACAAGGGGGTATGTTCAAGTTCAAAAGAAGAGACTTTGGCCAACTATCCTTTATTGCTTGTTCAGCAATATTCATTGCAATTTCACTAGCAAATTCAAAATTTTTCCATTTAAAACTCGCAACACTTATTGCCATTGATGGAACATTTTCTAAAGTACCTTCCATAGCTGCAGCTACTGTTCCAGAACAAAAAATGTCTGTTCCTAAATTTGGACCATGATTTATTCCAGAAAGAACTAAGTCAGGTTTTTTATCTAATAATTCTGATAGTGCGAGTTTAACGCAATCAGCAGGGGTCCCTGAACAACCCCAAGCTTTAATACCTTTATCAAATAATTCATCTGCTCTTTCAACTCTCAAAGGTGACTGCAAAGTGAGGCCATGACCAGTCGCCGATCTTTCTTGGTCCGGACATACTACTGTTACTTTATGCCCTTTTTTTAATGCGGATTTGGCTAGAGCTCTTATTCCCTCAGCAAAAACCCCATCGTCATTACTTATTAAAATATTTAATGATTCCATTAATCAATACATTTTATTATGGACAATATTTAAGTAAGATAAAACTATATCTATTTTTACTATATCAGTGAGTCAAATTGAATCATTAAGCCAAATTGAGGGCAAATTAAATAATCTCTCTCTCCTAGCGAATGAAAATATAAAAAATGCGAAAAGTGATTCTGAATTGGACCAATTAAGAGTCTCTTTGTTAGGAAAAAAAGGAGAATTATCAATAATATTGAAGACTATGGGCAAATTATCTTCTGTTGATAGACCAATTATTGGACAGAAGGCAAACTTGATAAAGATAAACTTGCAAGATTTAATAACTGAAAGAAAAAATCAACTTATTAGTGAAGCTATTGATAAACAGATCGAAGATGAAAAAATTGATGTTACAATTCCTTCCACAGGAACCCTCCCTGGTAATAAGCACCCCTTAATTTCAACTCAAGATGAGATCATAGATATTTTTTGCGGATTAGGATACTCAGTAGAGAATGGCCCAGAGATAGAGAGTGATTTTTATAATTTTGAGTCACTTAACATACCTAAAAATCATCCAGCTCGAGATATGCAGGATACTTTTTATTTAGATGAAAATCGTCTACTTAGAACTCACACATCACCTGTTCAGATTAGATATCTTGAAAATAATCCACCTCCAGTAAGAATTATTGCTCCAGGAAGAGTTTACAGAAGAGATGCTGTAGACGCTACTCACTCTCCTGTTTTTAATCAAGTGGAGGTTTTATGTATCGATCAAGATATAAACTTTAGTCATTTAAGAGGAACTGTGCTGACTTTTTTAAAAACTTTTTTTGGAGATATTCCTGTAAGATTTAGAGCTAGTTATTTCCCTTTTACTGAACCTTCTGCAGAAGTTGATGTTCAATGGAAAGGTAAATGGTTAGAAGTAATGGGTTGTGGAATGGTAGATCCAAAGGTTCTAGAAAAATTAGGAATTGATTCTGAGAAATGGACTGGATTTGCAGCTGGATTAGGTGTAGAGAGATTCTGTATGGTGAGACATCAGATTGATGATATAAGAAGGTTCTATACTAATGATCTCAGATTCTTAAAGCAGTTTTAATATGATTAGTATTTTAAATTAGGTTTCTTTATCAAATTAGTTTAAAATACTATTAGTTTTAAATTTATCGATTGGTACGTAAAGCTGGACTAATCGTCAATGATGGTAAAGAACTGGCTGTTCAAACTGCAATTTCCGTTCAAAAAAAATTGGAAAAATCCAATTATGAAGTTGTAAGAGTAAGTAGTTCTGGAGGTATGGTTGGCTTTGCCAATCCTGATCAACACGTGCGTCCATTAGGATATTCGAATTGTGTGCCAGAAGGGTTCGATTCCTCTATGGAGTTTGCGATTGTTCTTGGTGGAGATGGAACAGTACTTTCTGCTGCGCGACAGACAGCTCCTGCAAAAATTCCAATCCTTACAATAAACACTGGGCATTTAGGTTTTCTTGCGGAAGCATATCTTTCAAATCTAGAGGAAGCAATTGATAAACTTATTATCGGTAAATGGGATATAGAAGAAAGAAAAAGTTTAATTATTAGCGTAATGAGAAATGAGCAAAGAAGATGGGAATCTCTTTGTTTGAATGAAATGGCCCTTCATAGAGAACCTCTGACGAGTATGTGTCATTTTGAAATTTCCATAGGAAGACATGCTCCAGTCGATATATCTGCAGATGGGGTCATCCTTTCTACTCCAACTGGCTCAACAGCTTATTCTTTAAGCGCCGGGGGTCCTGTTATTACACCCGATTGCCCAGTAGTGCAATTAACTCCAATTGCTCCCCATTCATTAGCTTCAAGGGCTTTGGTTTTTAATGATTCGGAACCAGTTACTGTTTTCCCTGCTACTCCTGAAAGGTTAGTTATGGTGGTTGATGGAAATGCAGGTTGTTATGTTTGGCCTGAAGATAGGGTTCTAATTAGAAAAAGTAAACATTCGGTTAAGTTTATAAGGCTTGAGGATCATGAGTTTTTTCAGGTATTAAGAAATAAATTAGGTTGGGGTTTACCTCATGTTGGTAAACCTAATAAGTAATCTAAAGTTAAGATAGTTTTCTTCCTCTAAGCAAAAATACAGGATTATTTGGATCCATTCTTATTCCTTCTGAAATACTTAAGCTTTTATAAGTCTGGATAAGATTTAAATTCACTTCGAAATTATTTCCTTTTAAGGTATCTCTTAGATCTTTAATGGTTTGGATATCGATTAAAGGAATAGCAACAATATCTCCACAGTTCATATGTTTAGACAATTCATTAATAATTCGAAGCTTAGTCTTTTTATCACAGCCACCAATAATTATTCTCTTAGCCTCTCTCAAAGAATTAATACTATTGGAATTAAATAAATTATTTATATCTTCTTCAAAAATATCTTTAGGGGCAACTCCTAATCTTCTTGCATTTTCTAAGATTAACTCTTTTGAGCCAATTCTTTTATCAATACAAAATAATTTTAAATTAGGCCTTAATTTTAATGCTTCTAAACCAATGGAGCCGCAACCTGCTCCAATATCCCAAATTGTGCCATTTTCTGGTAACTCTAAATCAGCCAAAATTTGAATTCTAACTTCCCTTTTTGTTAATAAATTGGGTCTGTCTTCAAAAGTTTTAAAAGTATCATCTTTAAATCCAAATAAATGATTTGCTTTTCCTTGAAGATCTTTTTCTCTTTTCAATAAAACAGCAATATTCAAGTTAGAAATATCCGATGGTAATTTTTCTTTTGGGTTAAATTTTCTAATCTTTTCATTTGCAAAACCTATTTCCTCACAAATCCAAAGGTCGTAAAGATTATTTAGATTTAACTCTAATAAATTATTTTGAATTATTTCTAAACCGTTGTTATTTGAATCTGTAATTATCGCTAAACTAGGTGGTTTTGATTTTAGGGCCTCAATCAATTTAGTTGAATCTCTTCCATGAATACTTACATATATAGCTTCTTGCCAAGATATTTTTAGTTTGCTAAATGCAAGTTGGGCACATGTATTTGATGGATAAAAACTTAATTCTTCTTTTGAAAAGTTTTCTAGAAGTATTCTTCCAATACCAAACCAAAGAGGATCACCCCTAGAAAATAAAATTACGTCGGTTTTTTGAGATTTAAGCCAATTAATTAGTTTATTGTCACTTCTGCTAGCGAAAAATAATTTTTCTTTTTTTGTATTACTTTGGCCCCATAATTTAATATCTTCAAAATATGGATCTGGAACTGCAATATTTTCTGTTTTTATAAATAATGTTTGTAATTTCAAAGGTAACTCTTTAAATTCAAAAGAATTAATTCCTATTACATGAATTTTTCTTTTTATCTGAGTCATAAATATTTAAAAGGAATAATATTATTTATTTGTATGTTTTATTAATTTATCCTAGTATTTATAAAATAATAACTATAAATTACTTGTCAGACAGGAGAAAGCGTTTACACGAAATATTGTTAACTCTAATTAACAAAGAAAGTAATTTTGAGTTAATAGAGGAGGACTCTGGTGATTTAACAACGAATTTTTCTGATAAAGATACTGCGAATTTATCCCGAGTTATAGAAAAAAATCGTAAAATCATAAAAAGATATCAAGCTCTTGTTAGAACAGCAGTTACTCTAGACACCCTTATGGATTCTGAAAATGATGAAAATTTCAAAATTAAATAAAAATATTTTTTTTAAGGGATTACTACCTTTTGCCATATTAATTTCTCTGGTTTTTAACCCACCCAAGGCTTTTGCAGAAATTGCTGAAACAGAAATCAATGGAGAGTTAATAAATGCTAGTAGTGAGTTTCTAAGAGATCTAGATTTTGAAACATGGCAACTAGTTGCGTATAAGTCGCCATTTTTTGAAGATAAATTGATCTTAAGGGTAATTGGATATCCTGGAAATCTTAGGATTGATCATCCAACGAATTTACAAGTAGATTCTGGAAGAAAACAGTGGTTGTTAAATGATAAAACACTATTAAATGCTGAATTAGCTAACGATGGAAGACAAGCTGCTGCAGAATTTGATTTGAATGAACTAATAAATAATATTGATAAAAATAGACCATTAAGATTATCTTTATCAGGTGTTTTTTCGGAGTTACCGGTTCCTCCTTTCGTAGTTAAAGAATGGAGATCATTAGATTAATAATTTATTCGATAAATGATTGATAGCCATATTACTCATATCAAATGGATGAAAAGAGCTATTTATTTGGCTTCTTTAGGTAAAGGAAGAACAAGTCCTAATCCAATGGTTGGAGCAGTAATCTTGGATAAAAATGGAAATCTTATCTCAGAAGGATTCCATTCAAAATCAGGAATGCCTCATGCAGAGGCAATGGCTTTCAATAATTTAAAAAAAGATGCAAGAGATGGGACAATATATGTGAATCTGGAACCTTGTTGTCATCAAGGTAAAACCCCTCCATGTGTAGATAAAATTATTTCTTTTGGAATAAAGAAAGTATTTATTTCTATTGAAGATCCCGACAAAAGAGTTTCAGGGAAAGGTATTAAATTACTTAAAGATGCTGGGATTAAAGTTCATCTAGGATTATGTGAGAAAGAATCTCAAGAACTAAATAAGTCTTTTATTCATAGGAATATTACCGATAACGCTTTTGGTGTTATGAAATGGGCAATGAGTATGGATGGAAGGGTTGGTCTGAAAAATGGTAAAAGTAAATGGATTACAAATAAAGATTCAAGATCATTAGTTCACTCTTTTAGAGCTTGCTTTGACGCAATAGTTATTGGTGGTAATACATTAAGAAAAGATGATCCTCTTCTAACTTCTCGAGGTATAAGAAATCCTGAACCTTTAAGAGTAGTGTTCACAAAAACTTTAGATCTGCCAGAAAAATCCAATTTGTGGGATTGTAAATTAGCTAGGACACTTGTTGTCTATGATGCTTCTACTGCAGATGAGGAATTTCTTAAGAGAATCCCTGAGGGTGTAGAGATTGAAAAATTATCCTCTGATAATCCTATATTGCTTTCAAATTTACTAGCAAAAAAAGGTTGTAATAATGTTTTCTGGGAATGTGGACCTAAGTTGGCAACTTCAGCTATGAAAGCAGGTTGTATTCAAGAACTAATGACTTTTATTGCACCAAAGATATTAGGAGGTGTAAGTAGCATGAATCCTTTCTCTGATTTTGAATTTACAGATATGGATGAAGTTTTTAATTTAAATAAACCTGAAATTAGTTTTATCGGCGATGATATTTTTGTGAAGAGTACTATTTAATTGATTAGGAAGTGGTTTTTGATTAAAATACCGTTCGGTTCTTACCCAAAAAAAGTTATACAGGTACGGAACTCGTTCGTTTAGTTTATAATATATCCACAATCAATAATAACTATGCCAATAAGACAAGATGATAATCAACCTAATAGAAGATTTGGAATAGTAAATATCATTTTAATTGGAGTAGGAGCACTACTTTTATTCAGCAGTTTGTTCCCTAATCAAAATATGCAAATACCAAGAGTTCCTTACTCTTTATTTATTGACCAGGTCAATGATGGTGAAGTTAAGAGAGCTTATATTACGCAAGAACAAATTAGATATGAATTAAATGGAGCAGAAGAAGGGGCTCCCTCAGTATTAGCAACGACTCCAATTTTTGATATGGATCTACCTCAAAGATTGGAAAGTAAAGGGGTTGAATTCGCAGCAGCTCCTCCTAAAAAACCAAATTTCTTCTCTACTGTTCTTAGTTGGGTTGTTCCACCTTTAATTTTTATTTTAGTACTTCAATTCTTTGCTAGAAGGAGCATGGGTGGAGGTGGTGCTCAAGGTGCATTGAGCTTCACGAAAAGTAAGGCTAAAGTTTATGTCCCTGATGATGAATCAAAAGTAACTTTTGATGATGTTGCTGGTGTTGATGAAGCGAAGGATGAATTAACAGAAATAGTTGACTTTTTAAAGAAACCAGAAAGATATACGGATATTGGTGCAAGAATCCCTAAAGGAGTTCTTCTAGTTGGACCTCCGGGAACAGGAAAGACTCTTC
>OZSS01000806.1_pt1 | contig 15040 bp, 18 predicted proteins | sample 1779911 | NCBI WGS metagenome assembly OZSS01 (sample SAMEA2603589, study PRJEB24840) | metagenome | biome: Water; feature: Photic zone; material: Seawater sample | place: Mediterranean Sea | collected 2013-11-12 | depth 10 m | reverse complement strand
ATGAAAACCGCAAAGGTACGGCGCCAGCCAATCTTTTCCTTAAAAAGAAATGAAGAAAATAGCAAAACAAAAATGGGTAATAAAAAACATTGTGAATTGGGACATTTTTTATAATGTAATCGCCAACCAATCTGAAAAGCTCCAGCAAGTAGAGGCCTATGTTGCTGGAGCTTTTTTGCTTAACTAGTAGCGCAGAGGAATGCTATTCAGTCTATCAGAATTAGCCACGTAAAAACATTAATCAGAAAACCCAAACAAATTAACATTAAGCCTCAAAACAGGTTTGTTTTTTTGGGTCTTCTCTGGTGGCTGTAAGTTGCATAGGCCGATCCAAGCCTAGGTTTAGAGCGTGCATACTTATCACTCATGAAGCTGTCCATCCACCATGCAGACGTTTAGTGTAGCAACTCCATCTTGAATTCAAAACAGGTGAAGTATATTTGGCAGCAGCAGAAAGCATGTTTCCAATATAAGCCATACTTCTGACAGATGCTGATAAATTAAATTTACAACAAAATTTGATTAATTAATCATACCTTAATACGGTATTTTTCTATTTTTTTGCAAGGCAAGTATTTTTATGTGTTATCAATCTCTTGCAGACATTTGGCATAAAGGGATTAAAATGAAAAAATGCCCCATAGAAAGACCTACGAGGCATTAAGTTTCCAAGGCAGGAAAGCGAGATGCTGCGCCTGCCTTTATCTATCCGTCTTCGTGTAACGGCATAATATCTCGCCTTGTTAACAGCAACTTTCGATAGGGTGTCTAGCTTTGTCAGACTAAAAGGTTTTGTCGTCTCAAAGACAGGACAAGAAAAAGTTTTATCAAATAGACAAAATTTCACATTTACACAAAATTCATTAGTTTTTGATTGGATTTATGCAAGCGAACAAAAACAGTTTGATATATACAAGATAATGTCATGTTCATATTTGGGCTTTAGATGGTTTCAATAAGATGAATGGGTTTCATATTCAGAACTTAGCGGTGATGCGGGCTGCTTTGGCAAAACGAATTATAAGAACACCTGTTATCGCTTTGCAGGGTAGTAAAATAGCCCCTTTGTTGCCGCAAGATACAGCAATGTGCATGAAGCTAGAATTGTTCCAGCATACAGGTTCATTTAAGGCACGAGGTGCATTATTAGGTGTTGATGGGTTGAATGATGAGCAGCGGAAAAATGGGGTAGCCACTTTCAGCGGTGGTAATCATGCTTTGGCCGTATCATGGGCATCCCGCCAATGCGGTGTATCTGCTAAAGTTATCATGCCACAGACAGCGGATCCTATTCGTATCAGCGGTTGTGAGGAGATGGGGGCAGAGGTAATACTGACAGATGATATTGCTTCTGCTTCTGAAATTTTGCAGGAGATTGCAAAAGCTGAAAGCCGAACGATACTGCACCCATTCAATGACGTGAACATGGCTTATGGAGCGGCATCATGTGGTGCGGAATTTATTGAAGATATGCCCGAGGCTGATGTCTTTATTATCCCTGTAGGAGGGGGTGGGTTGATCGCAGGAATGGCGGCTGCAATTAAACACTTTAACCCGGCTATAAAAGTTATTGGTGTAGAACCGCAAGGAGCAAATAGTCTACGGCGCAGTTTTTTATCTGGCAGGCCCGAATCTCTTGATAAAGTTCAAACAATTGCAGACAGTCTTGGTGCGCCATCAGCACTTGCAGAATCTTTTCAATTGGCGCGTGCTAATGTTGATCAGGTTATTGAAATTGAGGATAAGGTGATGAGTCAGACCATGCTGCAGATGCGTGACCGGTTAAATCTGTTTGTTGAACCAGCATGTGCAGCGTCTCTAGGGGCGGCTCTTGGCCCCTTGCGTGTGGAAATTGAAGGCCAGCGGGTTGGTATTCTAGCCTGTGGCTCGAATATAAGCGCTTCACGATACACTAATTATACAGAACAATTAAGAAAGCATCCGTTTTAGCATGAAAATATATCATAATCCCCGATGCAGTAAATCAAGACAGGCACTGCAATTGATCCGTGAGCAAGGCTTTGAACCTGAAATAATTTTATATCTTGAGTCGCCGCCTACCGAAGCAGAGCTCCGAGATATCCTCCAAAAACTTGGAAAAAATGCGGATGATATTATTCGCAAAGGCGAAGATGATTATAAAGCGCATTTTACAGCAAACAGCCTGACTGATGAAAAAGCGCTGATTGACCTTCTCGTCGCCTATCCCAAAGTGATTGAACGGCCAATTGTTGTTTTAGGTGCTAAAGCTGTGATTGGCCGCCCACCTGAAGCTATATCAGTTTTGTTCTAGATTGGATTAAGACCTATGTATGGCAAACAAATAGTTTGAAGCCTTGCTATAAGAACGAAATTGACTTGCCTACAGAGCTTTAACCTTTTGCAGCAGGCTAGATTATATGTTTTGTTAAAATAGATTACTAGGAGGACTAAAATGCCTAAATATATTATTCATGGAAAAACAAGCAGCGATTTTGCTGCAGCTATGTTGAATAAACCACAGGACAGATATGAAATGTTGTTACCGTTTTTTGAAAAATTCGGCATAGATGTTAGCGAGTTTGTCTTTACAAGCGGCATTGATTTTAATTTTGTGTCTGTATTGCAAGCACCAGATGATGCTAGCGTAGATGCGATGGTTAACATCGTTTATTCAACTGGGAATTTTTCGAATATTTCCTACGCTAGAGCCTATGATTCAAAAGAATATAAGTCGGTTTTTGAGTTGGGGCACGATAAGATGAGCGCTTACGTGTCTTCAATGCAGGTAGCAGGAATAGATTGATGTATGCGCGTAAAATTACCTTTACTTTGCTCGCGCCTTCTATTTGGCCGGTCATTGAGGCGGTTGGCAAAACGCATATCGGTGATGATTACAGACGCTATCTGATGAAAACCAACAGCAATTCTGGCTTGCTTATGGAAGTATTTGCCTCTCGGCAAAATGCTTCGCAGAAATTGGAAGTTCTGAAAGCTTTACAAGGACTTCATGAACAGGCAATGGCCAAGGTGGCAATTTCTGAGGGCGAACTTATCTGAATTGCGCTAAGGATAAACGTATCTAAGTTTAAGCGGGGCAGGCAATATGGATATATTGGCGACAGTTGGAGCCTTATTCAGCGGTGAGCGGGTGTCGCATGCTGATACCTTTATTCTGGCAGGTGTGGTGTTGCTCGCCGTCTTCATTTTCAGCAAAATAAGGCGGCGTTTAAAAAACAAAAAGTAAAGGCCACTGAACAGTTTTGTTTGTTGTTCAAAATAGGTTTTCAGTATGAAAAAACTTCAAATTCGTAGCCCTTGTATACAAGTTTAGTATCTAACTTGTACAATGATGGCGCTAGGTCCTGTAAACTTATCCATCTTTTCGTCATACTCAGCAGTTTTTTGACAGGTGCCTGCTTCAAATTCTGCCTTCAGACACACATATAAGTTCGTATTGAAGCAACCAAAGGTTAAAAGTATGTCCATACGACCTATCAAACAAAGCAGTCAAGCCCGTCCAACTATGGAAGGGGCAGGGGTGCATCTGCACCGAGTATTTGGCTTTGGTGACACAGAGCCCTTTGATCCGTTTTTAATGATGGATGATTTTCGTAACGATGATCCGGAAAAATATATGAAAGGGTTTCCTTGGCACCCTCATCGTGGCATTGAGACGATAACTTATGTGCTTAAGGGCAATGTTGAACACAGTGATTCACTGGGCAACAAGGGGGTCTTGAGTGATGGTGATGTTCAGTGGATGACGGCAGGGTCAGGCATTATTCACCAGGAAATGCCATCGGGAAACGCAAGTGGGCAGATGCATGGATTTCAGTTGTGGGCAAACCTGCCCCGTGACCAGAAAATGTGTACACCACGTTATCAGGATATCAAATCAGCCGATATCAATGCGCTGACAGATGATGATGGCACACACATCCGCGTAATTGCTGGTGATTACCGCGGCTATCGGGGTCTTGTAGACGGTATTGATACTGACCCATCGTATCTTGATATTAGGTTAATGCCTAATGTGAAGAAGCGGTTTCCGTTTGATACGCGTAGGCAAGGTTTTGCTTATATTTTTGAAGGTTCAGCCCATTTTGGAAATGCTTCTACCCCTTTTGGTGTGAATGTTGAAAAAGAGTTCAACGGTGAAGAGCTGAAGATCCGAGACCAGTCAGGCAACCGCACCCTCGTTGTGTTTGGTGACGGAGATGAGGTTGAGGTCTGTGCAGGCGAGCACGGTGTCCGTTTTCTGCTGATTTCAGGCGCCCCTCTGCGTGAACCTGTGGCCTGGCATGGGCCAATCGTGATGAACACACGTGCAGAACTACAGCATGCGTTCCGTGAGCTGAATACTGGTGATTTTGTGAAGACTGGTGCGGAAGGCTGGGTGAATAGTCCGAAAGGCTAGCCTAGCTGACGGGCGCGTAAATCATTTAATGTCTGCACAAATACGTCCAAATCTTCCGCTTCCTGCAAAGCTTCCAGGAAAAACTGTGCCTGGGGTTTTGGGGCCAGCCCGTCAACTGGTGGGTTCCTGTCCAGACTAGTGGGAAAGGCATAGCCTTCAGCACAGCTTGCAATTGCATTCTCTTGCTCGCGTTCCGTCAGGTTAGCTTGAAGAAGGGCAGGGTAGAGTGCTATTGACATGGAATGGCGATCGATCGCCTCCATTGCCCGGCCAAACGCAGAGGAAACCTGCAGCAGATTTGCCATACGGTAGATATCTGATGACACATTCTCTCCTGCCGCATGCATAACAGCCGGGTTTAAAAATAATAAATCGCCCTTTTGAAGAGGGATTTGAACATAATTTTGAGTGAAATAGTCCTGAAATTCAGGACGGTTGAAGGCCAGATACCCTTCACAGAAAGTCTGTGAAAACGGTAAAAGCTGTGTTGGGCCGCTTTCAACGGGCATATCACAATGTGCTACTGCCCCTTGCAGCGTTAAAAAGGGTGAAAGGGTGTGTGTGTGAGCAGGAAAGGCTGCTGCCTGAGCAACTGTCATAAACCCCAGATGGTAATCTCTGTGTGGGTTCTGAGCTGCCCCGCCTGGATTCACACGATTGATCTGAGCTGTCATTTGATAGGCTGGTCCTAGCCATGCCTCAGCTGCCATATTTATGGCATGGGTTGCATAATAATGCGCAAAGTTCTGCGGATCATGTAGGCAGTGTTTTTCAAGCGCATTCCATACGCGGTCATTTGCGCCTGCTTTTGCAAAATGATCGCCCCCTCCGCCGGTTGCCGCTTTTTCTGTGTCGATCAGATGTTCAAATATAGATGTTGCCTGATCAATAACATCATGGTCAGACATCCCCTGTTTAATGACTAAAATCCCTGGCCCTTGAGCTAGGATGGCTGTCCATTCTGTCAGCAGACGGCGCCGCGCTGCAGGGGTTTCAGCGACCTCATTCACAAAATGGCCGTCATAGACAGGGATATTGTGCTGAATATTGGCAGCAAGAGGCGCATCTGATGCTTGCGTTGTCCGCGATGTTAGGGCACTAAACTGCGAAAGGCTGCCACTGGCCTCATTAAGCCAACCTGTTGAAAATGCGATTGGATTTTGTACTGTCATGATTTGGGTCTCCGGTCCTACACTGGATCATGGTAGCATCACTGCTAGCCACCGTCACGGTTATTTCCACTTAGTCGTGGAGCGCGCAGGCGAAAGGCTGCGCAGGCTGAACAGGCTGACCACAGCCAAGGGCAGACAAATTGCAAAAGCATAGCGGATTCCAATATATTCAGCCACAACGCCAAGCAGAGGTGGGGCAAGAAGAAAAACAACAAAGGATATCTGAGCTAGCGCTGCCACATTTACTGCTGCCGGTCTATCTTTTAGCTGTGCAGCAGCTGACATGGCCAGCGGAAAAATTACAGAAGACCCGGCTCCTAGACAAGCAAACCCGACAAGAGCCAGCGGCCAGGCAGGTGCAACAGCGACGAGAATGACGCCGGCAAGCATGATCCACAAACAGATCTTTGCTACCTTGTGAGGGCCAGATTGAACAACAAAATGGTCAGCAAAATACCGTGTGATGAACTGAAAAAACGCTGTAAGGGCAAGCGCAAGACCATTGATCAACGGCACCGTTGCAAATATATCGCGCATGTAAATCACGGACCAGTCGATTGCCGACCCCTCAGCCAGCATTGCTGATAAGGTCAAACCAACAAGCACCATAATAGCCGCTGATGGTCTAACAAAATTAGGTGTGCCCTTATTACTAGATGGGCGCGGCGGGGCCTGAGTAAAACCTAAAAAGCAAAAGATAGTCAGCGCCACAATAATGAAGCCGAAACCAGCAAAATGGAACACTACTGGAACGCCAAGCTGGGCCATGAGTGCTCCACTCAAACCAGTGGCAAAAAAGCCTAATGACCAGAAGGCATGAGAACGGTTAATAATCCGTTGTTCTAGGCCATATTCCACGCGGTCTGCTTCAAGGTTAACGGCGACCTCCAAGGGCCCAACCGACAACCCAGCCATCAGTAAGGTTAGGAAAAATAAGAATGGTTCATTAACTAGGGCAGCCGCTGTGTAGCTACACAGAATCATTATCAAGCCGAAAATCATGATCTCTGCCAGCGCTAAATAACTGATAATCCTGTTTGCCACTAGAAGAGAGAGCTGCACACCTAAAGGCAGACCAATGAGAGAAAGACCAAGCTCACTTTCACTCAGGCCCATTTCCAGTTGCAGGTCTCCTAGCCTAGGAAACAATGTGCCTAGGGCAAATGCATATAAAAAGAAGGCAACAAAAACAGGACGCCTTGAAAAAGTATAGGTAGAGATAGCAGCAGGCTCCAACAGAACGATGGCTTGTCAATTTATAAAATGAAATCAGGTTTTTGAGAATTGAAAAGATAAACAGTTCGGCTGGGAACATTTTGCTGACGTTTTGTTTTAAAGAGGCGTGCCTTGTGCCAGTTTTCTTAATTTTTCCACCATGTTTTCATATCCTTCGAGAAAAGGGTGTATCGTGGCGGCCTTCTCATAAGCTTTTAGCGCTGCGTCATAATTGCCTATATGGGTTTCAACTAGTCCAAGACCAGACCAGGCGCCAAAATGCTGTGGCTCGCGCGCGATTGTTTGAGCGATATCCTTTTTTGAGAGATCATAAGCTCCCATTAGAAAATACACTGTTGCCCGTTTATTCCATGCTTCAGCAAAATCTGGGGCAGCATTAATAACTAATGTGAAAAGCTTTTCTGCTTTGCGCAACTGGCCCGCATTCATCTGCTCTGTTCCTTGCCTGAGCAGTTCAGCAATCCGTTTATCATCAGGTTTTTCTGACCAGATACGCCAAATATCAGAAGCTGTGAGCTGTGCCGTTTTGGCATCGGTAGCACTTTTCAGGCTTTCAAACAATTTTGGCAGTCGAGGATCATTTTGGTCGGCTTTGGAAATGTTTCCGCTGAAACCCAAGGCAAGAGTAATCAGGATTGCTATGGCACGATGCAAATTTAATACTGTCATAGGTTTTACGTAGTTCGAACCGGGCGTGAGTAAAGTCATCCTTGTTTTAGGTCAGTTTCACGCCACAGCGTTAAGGCTTGAACAGGATCGCATCTTCCAGCCGGTCATCCCCCCAGAATATCTCGCTATTGATGCTAAAAGAAGGGACACCGAATATGCCAAACTGTCTGGCCTCTTTTGTGTTATTTTCATAAATTTGCTTCACCTCCGAACTGTCCACAGCGGCTAGCATAGTATCATAATCTAGCTTTAATATATTACAGCAGTGAATCAGGTTTTCAGTACTTCCAGCTTCATGTCCATTTAGGAACCATGATGAGTAAGTTTCCCTCAGATATTCGATATACCGGCCTTGGTTAACCATCACCACACCAAACAGATTTGCACGGTCAAAATGTGTTAGAGGATAGGGCGCGGGAACTTTTGGAGCAGGCAAACCATAGCCAGCTGCGCGCCGTTCGATATCACGCCACATATACCGTACCTTTTCTGGCTTGGAAGGTGGAAAAGGACTGTTATCCATTTCCTTCATAATACTGCGGATGCTAATCGGTTTGATCGAAATGTCGATTTCATGTCTGGCAATGATCTGCTCAAGCCGCAAAGCGGTCAGATAAGTGTATGTGCTGCCAATTGATAACCATGCTGTTAGCTGATTTTTCATTTTTTACCTTACCTTAATCACACAAAAATATTTTTCTCTGATATCATAGATCTTTTGGTAATGTTACCGTACGGTATTAAAAAAAATCTAATTCATTTAACAGTCCGGAAAAAGGGGAGTAAAACATGAAATTTATTGCAGTTGGATGCTACACAGCAGAAGGCCTTGCTGGGTTTATGAAAAATCCAAAGGATGACCGAAAGGCTGTTGTCGGGGGTATGGTTGCTAAAGCGGGCGGGAAGCTGGATGAGCTTTACCTGACGAGAGGCAGCCATGATGTGGTAGCCATTGGTGAGGCACCGGATTTTGAAACTATGGCCGCAATTAAAATTCTCATTATGGCATCTGGAGCTTTTGCGCATATGGAGCTTCTTGAGGTTGCTGATTTTAATGCTATTGGCGCCAAAGCAGCACAGCTTGCAGGTAGTTATAAAGCTCCAGGCCAATAGGTGTTGTTTTAGAGGAGATTTAATAGATGTCAAAAGCCTATCTGATTGCGCGTATTCGCGTTCATGATAAGGAGGGGTTTGAAACTTTCAAGCAAATGTCAACGCCGCTTATTTCTGAATATGGCGGGCGTTTGCTCGCTCGTAATCCTGAAGTGGAAACGCTCGAAGGCAATCAAGAGGGCCTAGTTGTCTTGCTTGAATTTGAGGGTATGGACGAGGCGCGGCAATTTTATTTTTCAGATGGCTATACAGCTGCCAAACTCGTCCGTGAAAAAGCCTCTGAAGCTGACCTCATTCTTGTGGAAGGGGTTTAGCAACAGACGTAGACGGCTGACAAACTTCGCCGGAACAGCATTCCATAATATTGGATTTGCACACCAAGCACTGCTCATGCCCGTGGACAAAAACGGTTGTTAATGGGGTATGGCAGCGTGGGCAGGCTGTCTGCCTATCTGCCGCACGTTTAAGGTCAATATACATTTAAATGCCTCCTTTACATTAATGAATAAGGAAAAGGGTAGGGTAACTTTTTTATTCATGGTTGCGAATGAGGATATCTCCAATCTCTTCACCTGACCAATTTTTTAAGGAGGTGCAGAAGGAACTTGCTAGTTTTGGAGGTAGATTGATGCCCAGGGTTTTTATTACATGCAGCAATGCTTGTTCTGCTGCGCGCTTTGCCCCGTCACGGACTTTCAGCATCAACCCCAAACCAAGTTTGTGGAAAGCCCCCGCATAAACTCCTTCAGCTCCTACTTTTACAGTGACAGATGGTCCTAGAGCATAATTAATATCAGTGCAAAGCCGCCTGTCACCAGCAATAAGATGAGGGGCCGCAGCAATAGAATGTGCCAGCCTCTGACATGCGTGATGGCGTGCTTCAGGTAGAGTTGTGTCTCCAGCAAACAAAGCAAAACCACGTGCCCAATTACCAAGTGGTCCTGAAATTGCTGGGGCACCGCACCCATCGATACCTGCAGGATATTGCGTTAAATCGCATCCGGTCATGGCCTCAAGACAGCCAAGGATCCGTTGTTGGGCTGGGTGTTCAAGACGATGATAGCCAACTAGAGGTGCGTTCATCAAATGAGTCAAGATCAACATGCCAGCATGTTTGCCGCTGCAATTATTATGCAACCGCGACGGCTTGCTAACGCTGCGCACCTGCTCAATCAGGCTGACCTGATCAAGGGACCAATGTGCCCCACACGCCAGATAATCATGGGCAATGCCAAAGAAAGATAACAGTTCTCCTACGACCTTAAGGTGTGCAGGCTGACCATTATGGCTAGCACAGGTCACACAAATTAGTTCATCAGATAAGTCTGCCTCCAGACCTTTATTCTGCAGCTCTTCAATCAGCGCAATTGCCTGAAGTGGTTTCATAGCCGATCGAGGAAAGACTGTTCGTTCTGTATCTCCATAACCAAGTATAACGCGACCATCACAATCAACGACAGCTATATCCACTAAATGAGAGGATTCTATACCGTTGCCTCTGCGGATATCGATAGATAAAGGGGCTTCATCAAGAAAAGGCAGGGACGGAAATAGCATCAGCGCCAGATGTCAATTAAAAACAACAGAATATTTCCACCACAAAATCAGATCCAGGGCTTATGCGCAAGTATGGAGTCTGAGTAATATGAAAAGGTACAGGTTTTGATTTTATCGTCCGGACTGACGGATATCAGCAATGTGCAATGACAGCGCTTCAGTCGACCGGCTAATTTCATAAAGAAATAAAAGAATGGCCATTGACAGGCTGGCTAATGTAGCAATGAACAGCATAGCTGACACAGAATAGGCGCTTAAAATATGCGTTCCTACAGCCAGAAGATTGAGAAGAAAGGACAGGCCAGCAAAAAATAAGCTGAATTTGACGAAAGTAATCCGCGTTTCTAGCATTCTCACTTCTCGATAGAGTATGGTGGTAGGCCGGGTTTGTTCGCCGGTGTGCATTGCCATTTGATGGATTTGTCGGATCAAACCCGCAAGCGCTGTGTAACGAAAATTGACAGCACCCATTTTTAAAGGGATCGCAGGCAATAATAAACCGAAAAAGGTGATATCTTGAATTGGCATTTTAGCACCAGTTAGCTTTGACTTTGAAAAGATACCTAATTTATTGCTGCGTAGAAGTGCTAAAAATATGCTTATGTGATGCAAAAAACGAAGCGCACTCAATGTTAGAATTTAGATATGCCATTTTTTCACCTAAATTGAATGAAAATCTAGCGAAGGTATTTGGTCTGTTGTTATTTGCTTGATAGACTTTGGGGGGGGGAATAAATAATGATTAAATTTGAAACAAAAATTTCAGATGATTCTTACTCTGTCGCTGTGGCGTCAATGGCGGAGCAGGGGCTTGAGGATTTATTAGAGACGCTTGGCAATATTGACCCTTCAGAAGTGCAGATAGAGGGCTTGCGGAAGATTGAGTTTGAAAGAGAAGGAAGAATGAAGCGGATTCTCGATCTAGCTTCGATAATTTATGATCCCGCTGTTTCTAAGACTGCTATCAGGGTTGCTATGAAGGAATTGAAGGACAAAGATTTGGTCATCGCAAATATGCGGATGGCTGGTTATAAGAATATGTCACCAGGTCCCGATGATTCGAATTTTTTTGTCGAATTACCAAAGCCGACAGCCTCTGATTTAGGCAGTTTCGAAAACCAGATCAGTATAACACAAAATAGCGCAATAAGCAAAATGGGTAAGGTGAATTTTGATGCTGCATCGAGAATGAAAGCAGCTGTTAACTCTGAATTCATTGAACCGAGAGTGACCATGCTCGCTCGAAAACAAATCGAAAAAATCTCAGACGAGACTTACCGACATATTAAAGTTTTTTGTATGATCAGGCGTCAGGCTCTTGTTGGAGGTTCGATGCGCCTCACAGAAGATGATGAGATGGTGACTTACAGACGTATGAAAGATGAGATTTATAACTTTGTTCATGAAAAACTTGGGAAATAGAGTCAACCTCTTCGCCTGCCTCATCGCTGTTTTTTTTATCATTTCGCCATCTTATGCCCATAGATGCATATTAGAGGGGAATGATGCAGCAGATATTAGCCGGTATAACAGCTGTAAGGCTGATCTAAATATTGCTGCTATTCATGCAGAATCGTCATCAGAGGTAAACGAAAATGAGCTTGAACGGCTGAGGGTTGAAAACACGCTCTTGAAAGCAAAGCTCGATCAGATGCGTCGACAGCTGTTGTCAATACTTTCTGATTTTTAGACAGACAGCTGAAATCCACCTGCAATACCTAGCCCGAACACACAATGATTTGCTAAGGCTAACATGCAGACTTTTGCCGGGGCAGGCGTATGCTTGGCCATAATGCCTTTGCCCAAAACAGGCAGGAAAAAGAACCAAGGGACAATGACAGATAAAAAGCCAAAAAGAAGCCCGTCAGATAAACTGGCGGTTAACAGGCCTTTTTGCATGAATTCAGCATAAATAAAAGCATAGCCAATGCCGACTGCATAATGGACAACCCAGCCAAAAGCGTATTCGCCCTTTATTTCATCTGTGCTTTCAACGTCAGGCTGGTAAAGGCGCGCTGTGCGCAGAACATTAAAGGCCCAACGGCCGACAACAGCCCAATTTGATGGCGGTTGGCCAGTTGCGATTAACAGAAAGCGTTGAAAAATATCCATCGCCAGGCAGGCTGTAATGCCTGCAATAATAATATCCATAATTTGTCACCCCTGCATCATCAGACCTTAATTTTAACCATATCGTCTCTGCGCATTTCGTCCAGTCCTTGGTGCAGGCAGCTATAAAATGCTATGCTCTGATGCAGAATAGCAGATACATGGAAGAGGAGCAGGCTTATGTCCCCTTTAAAAACAGAGATTCAGGGTAAAGTAGCAACACTTACACTGAACCGACCAGCGCAAATGAATACGATTGATCTGGGTATGGCAAAAGCCCTTTATGAGGCCAGCTTAAGCTTAACAGAACATTCAACGGTGCGAGCATTGATCATCACAGGTGCAGGCGAAAAAGCATTTTGCGCGGGCGGTGACCTTGCTGCTTTTAATCAGCATGGTGAGGCAGTTGGTGAGCATCTTCATGAAGTTACGCATTACCTACATGGGGCCATCAGTCGTTTTGCACGCATGACTCTACCCGTCATTACAGCTGTTAATGGTGTGACCGCTGGAGGCGGCTTCGCTTTTCTGGGGTTTCCCCAGCTTGTTCTAGCTGCAGACTCAGCTCGTTTCGTTTCAGCCTACACAAAAGCTGGGCTGAGCCCTGACGGGTCATCTACTTGGTATCTGCCGCGACTAATTGGTGTTCGACGGGCACAGGAATTTGTTTTTATGAATAGAATGCTGAAGGCTGAAGAGGCTGTTGAATGGGGTCTTGTTAACAAATCAGTGAAGGCTTCTGACTTGATGAATGAGGCAGGCAGTGCTGCAGAAATGCTCGCAGCGGGTCCACGCGCGGCTTATGGCAGGATAAAAGAATTATTCAACAACAGTTTGACAACGCCGCTGGAGACACAAATGGAGAATGAGGCGAGATATCTTTCCCTATCAGCGCAAAGTCCCGACGGGCAGGCGGGGATAAAGGCGTTCTTAACAAAAACAGCTCCACACTTTACAGAATAAACAAAGCGCGGGCAATTTTTCGCCATATGGGCAATTACTACTATTTTAAACTTTATTTTTTGCGAATGATTATTATTAACATGTTGGGGCATGTCAGAGAATAATCATGTCTTTGTCGCAGGAGTTGATGTGTTGATATCAGAGATCAGACAGCAAGGCATAAAGAGCCAATTGACCCTTCAGTTTTACCGTGTTCCTGCGGTGATGGCCGTTGTCTGTTTATTGATGATGGCACCTTTAATTTCAATTGTGCTGACGGCGACCGGGGATACAGGGAGTTTGATGCCCCATCTATTTCAGACTGTTCTGGCTAGGTATGTTGGCAATACTTTGCTGTTGATGGTTGGAGTTGGTTCTCTAGCTATGATCTTTGGGGTGTCTACAGCATGGGTTGTTTCGCGTTATCATTTTCCATTCCGTTACTTGTTTGAATGGCTTTTGGTACTACCGGCAGCAATGCCAGCTTACATCATTGCTTATAGCTACACTGATTTTCTTGAATATGCTGGCCCTTTGCAAACAGGTCTCAGACAAATGTTTGGCTGGCAAACTTCTCGAGACTATTGGTTTCCAGAAATCCGTTCGGCAATGGGGGCGAGTATTTTGATGGCCGCTGTTCTTTATCCCTATATTTATCTTCTAACCCGCACCGCATTCCGTCAAACTTCCGCGCAGATGTTTGAGGTTGCTGCACTTGCTGGTCGTCCCGTTTTCTGGTCAATCGCGTTGCCACTTGCTAGGCCTGCTATCATTGCTGGATTAGCCTTGGTGCTAATGGAAGTGGTATCTGACTTCGGGACAGTTGAATATTTTGCGCTGGAAACACTTACATTGGGGATTTTTAATGTCTGGCTGGGGATGAATAACATGCCTGCGGCTGCACAACTTGCCTTATGTGCCTTTATTTTGGTTGGGGCGTTGCTGATGATTGAAATTTTCGCGCGGTCTCGCCGTTCGTTTCAAAACGTAGGTACAGGTAAATTGGGTGTGCCCATTATCAACCCTTCCCTGGCAATGAAATGGCTGTGTTTTTTTACTTGTCTTATTCCCGTGGTTGTTGGCTTTTTTGGACCTGTAAGCATCTTGCTAAGCTTTGTTTTGTTAGATGGCCCATTTGAGGCGCGTTTATCGATGGTGAAGCTGACACAGGATTCCTTTACGCTGGCGATATCAGTGGGAATTGGGGTGATGACCTTAAGTATTCTGGTTGGATTGCTGGCCACTTACCGTTCTGGTCAGCTTGGCCAAATTCTGGCTGGCATGGCGGCATCAGGTTATGCTTTTCCGGGAACGATCCTGGCAATTGGTGTGTTGAGTTTTACCGGATTTCTTGACCAACTATTAGTGCTTTTTACATTCGATATTTTTCTAACGGGTAGTTTATTTGTGTTGCTTTTTGGTTTAATGGTCAGGTTTCATGCGGTTGGCTATGGAGCCATTACGTCTGGTTTGAAGCGAATGCCGCCCAATATGATGGAATCAGGCCGTATATTGGGGCATAGTTTTGGTGGCACCGTGCAGCGAGTTATTATGCCTATTCTACATAAATCAATAATTGCCGGAGGATTGCTGGTATTTGTTGATGTAATGAAAGAATTGCCTCTGACACTACTTTTGCGTCCTTTTTCTTTTGAGACCTATGCAACCTTTACGTATCAATATGCTAAGGATGAAATGTTAGAGGCAGCAGCAGCGCCGGCTTTGATGATCGTCTGTGCAGGTCTAATTCCTGTGTTCATTGCCAATCGGGCTCTAAAAACCTAGGCTGTTGGCATAAAGCAGACAGGATAAGGTGAAGAACGAACACATGGCAGGTAAAGAC
>OZSS01000803.1_pt1 | contig 15071 bp, 14 predicted proteins | sample 1779911 | NCBI WGS metagenome assembly OZSS01 (sample SAMEA2603589, study PRJEB24840) | metagenome | biome: Water; feature: Photic zone; material: Seawater sample | place: Mediterranean Sea | collected 2013-11-12 | depth 10 m | reverse complement strand
GAAGTGATTAATTCTCATGCCCTTGGCAATAATGAACAGATGTTAACTTTCTGAAAATGTGCGGCCGTTATGCCTGGGGTCAAAAGATACCCCTTCCTTATCCCCAAAATCTCCCCCTTTCCCCACCCCCGCCATCAGTCAGTTACAACCGTGCTCCCGGTCAAAAGCACCCCATTGTAATTCAGGGTGAAAAAGAAGCGGTCTGGGTCGAGGCTGAATGGGGAATTGAGCCTGAGCAGAATTTGTCATTTAATTGTCCCAAACCGATCAATGCCCGAATTGAGACGGTTTTGGAGAAGCCAATATTTAAAAATTCTGCAAATAAACGGCGCTGTCTCGTACCTGCGGATGGCTATTTTGAGTGGCAAAAATTAGAGGATCAAAAGTATCCGCACTTCCATTTTCTCCCGGACCGAACTCCGTTTGCGATGGCCGGTATTTGGAATGAATCATCCCGGGAGGGGGTGGCGGGACATTCTTTCGCCGTTCTCACGCACTCAGCCTCGCCCGGCTTGCTTCATGTGCATCACCGTATGCCGGTTATTCTTGAGCCCGGTGACTGGGCCGACTGGTTGTGTCCCTATGCGGAACTTGACCCCTTGTTGGATCATTATGCCCAGTGCCGGCAAGTCCCCGTTCTTCACCAGGTCAGTTCACGGGTAAACCGGGTCAGGGAGAGCGGGATTTCCCTGACCGAGGAATTTTCCGAAAAACAGTCCACCCTGTGGTAAGCAAAAGGAAATCCCCTGTTGCCCGGAGTTCCCCTGCCTCGGATCCCGTTGAATGGGGAAGGCAAGGAGTGGACAAATTCTTTCAGTCCCGGAACTGGAAGGTGTTTCCTTTTCAAAAAAAAACCTGGCAGGCCTATCGTGATGGAAAAAGCGGACTGGTTCATGCCCCCACCGGAACCGGTAAGACTTATGCAGTTTGGGCTCCGCCGTTGATTGAATGGATGGAGGATACGAAAGCGGGGACTAAGCGAGCTCCCAGGTTGAGTGTCCTTTGGCTCACCCCCTTGCGCGCTTTGGTCGAGGACACCACGCGTACCCTGCTCGAACTGGTCGAGGAACTCCAAATTCCATGGACTGTTGAATCAAGGACCGGGGACTCCTCTTCAAGTAATAAGGCAAGGCAGAGAAGGAAGTTCCCGTCGACATTAGTCACTACTCCTGAAAGCCTTTCCCTCCTTCTTTCCTATCCGGAAACCAGGGAGTCTTTTTCTGATCTTCAAGCAGTAATTGTGGATGAATGGCATGAGCTACTCTCCACCAAGCGGGGTACACAGACCGAGCTTGGTCTTGCCCGTTTGCGTAAATGGAATCCTAAACTCCGAATCTGGGGACTGTCCGCCACTTTGGGGAATTTGGAGGAGGCGAAGTCCGTGCTCCTGGGTAAATCTGATACCGGCGTGCTGATTAACGGGGACATCCGGAAAAAGTTTATCGTTCAAACCCTGATACCTCAAAATATGGAAACTTTTCCGTGGGCCGGGCATTTGGGTGGTAAACTTGTCGAACAGGTCGCCCAGGCGATTGAAGCGAAATCCACAAGCCTTGTCTTCACCAATGTGCGTTCCCAGACGGAATATTGGTACGATGCATTGCTCAGCGTTCGCCCGAAATGGAAGGATCAGATTGGTATACACCATGGATCGATTGACCGGAAGGTCAGAACGGAAGTGGAGAACCGTTTGCGCCGCGGGGATATCAAAGCAGTGGTCTGCACGAGCAGCCTGGATTTGGGGGTTGATTTTTCACCGGTGGAACAGGTGATTCAAATTGGCGGTCCCAAGGGCGTGGCTAGGCTTCTTCAGCGGGCCGGTCGTTGTGGGCACCAGCCCGGAGCGGTAAGTAATGTGCTCTGCGTCCCCACGCAGGCCATGGAATTAATTGAGTATGCTGCAGCTCGAAAGGCAATGAAAGCAATGCGGATCGAGCAGCGCGAACCGCTTGACTCGCCCTTGGACTTATTGGCCCAGCATTTGATTACCCTCGCGCTCGGAGGCGGATTTGAGGAGAGCGAAACGATCTCTGAAATTCGCTCTGCCTGGTCCTATCGGAATTTAAGCAAGGATGAGTGGGACTGGACGATTGAATTCATTGTCCGGGGTGGAAAAACTCTCGGAGCATATGATCAGTTTAAAAGGGTCGTGAATGAAAACGGTTTTTTTTCCGTTCAATCCAGATTAATTGGTCGTTTTCACCGTATGTCAATCGGAACGATTACGAGCGATCCGGCAATTTTGGTTAAGTTTCAAAAAGGAAAAAGTCTCGGAACCATTGAGGAATCTTTTATTTCCAGGTGGGGACTCCAAGGCGGGAGAAGTCTATTTTCTTGAGCCAGTATTGAATGGTTTCAGTATCTTCCACAATAATTTTGAATTCATCCGCCCGTTCAAGATTTTCATCAAGCGGGGGGGCAAGAGATTTCGGGCTGAGCGTGATCCAATCCATCTCGCCCTTGATTGAATACGCCCCGCAGGTCTCAAGATGAATTGATAAACTGCGACTGTGCAGCTCATGGGCGAGATCGTGTAAATTATGAATGGCTGGTTCTCCACCAGTAATCACGACGATTTCACAACCCGATTCGAAAGCCTCTTCCGCTAATGTGCGGGGATCGACTCGCTCAACCTTCTCCGGCCTGTGCTTGGGGTGCCAGGTTCCGGCAGAATCACACCATGGACAATGGACTGGGCAACCATGAAGTCGAATAAAGAAAGCTGACTTTCCCGTATGTATACCTTCCCCCTGCCAGGAATGAAAGCGCTCATAGACGGGTAACTCGTTCACTTGGTGGAATCCGGCTCAAAAGTGGCGGAGTTTCTGCAATCTTCCTCGAGATGAATCTTATGAATCCAGGCACGTCCCTCAGTGTGCTTACGAACAAGCGGGTCAAAGATACCAAAGAGATACTCCGCAATTCCTTCGCAAGAGGCCCGCTCAATTTCAGTAATTTTCAGGAGCCCGGACTTGGCAAGGCCACGAATCTCCTCGATTCTGGGATCAGACAGACAGACAATTGTGCCGTGATCAAGGTGTTCATCAATCCAGTCCGCGAGGTAGTGCAATTCACCAAAATCCACCACAAATCCATTCTCATCCAAATCGCTGGAGGCAAAAGTCAGGGTGACTGACCAGCTGTGTCCATGTAAACGGGAACAACGCCCGGGGTGATGGGGTTGACGATGAGAAAGTGGAATATCCCGGTAAGATTTACTGCAGGTCAGCATTTGGAAAATAATAAAGTTATGAAGTATAACAAGTTGGATCGGAAAGACCAACCAATTCAAATGCTTCCTTTCTTTCGACACAGGTTCCACATTTCCCGCAGTGTTTCTCCCCCCCCGCATAACAGGACCAGGTATGCTCAAAAGGAACCCCAATTTCATTCCCTCTTTTCACCAAGTCCGCCTTACTCCAATTTACAAAAGGTCTAAAAAGGGAAATGCTTTCCCAGTCCGCTAATTTGAGGGCTTGCTCCATTGCATCCGCGAAAACGGGGCGACAATCCGGATAGATTGTATGATCACCGGCATGAGCGGCATAGGCGACGGTGTCATATTGGATTGAGATTGCATGCCCGGCAGCGAGAGACAAAAGTATCATATTTCGGTTTGGAACCACAGTTGCCTTCATTGTTTCCTCTGCATAATGGCCTTCCGGCAGATTCACCGAATGATCAGTAAGCGCATTTCCTCCGAGCAGGCTGCTCAGACCGGGCAAGCTCAGGATTTGGTGAGGAGTACCAAGAAGACCGGCAATGTGACGAGCCGAAGAAAGTTCCTTTTTATGCCTTTGTCCATAATCAATCGAAAGGAGTGTGACCTCAACCTGATCACGAAGAAGATGGCAGGCGAGCACCGTTGAATCGAGTCCGCCGGAGAACAGGACAACTGCTTTCATTTTAAAAAGTGATGATGCATGGTGGAAGAGAGGAATTGATACGGGTCCTTATTGCGGAACCGAAACATAGAATGGAAGATCCATTTTATTCTGTTTTTAGAACGAATCGATATCATGACTGGCGTACTTTTCTACACTATAGATCCGGTCGTGGAAAAACTTTTCGATGGATAGTGTAAATTCGCTCCAATTCCTCGATCGGATTGCGGTGATCATCAACCCGAAGATCACGAAATCGGTCGTTTAACCCACCATACCCCCATTTTTTTCGGACAACTAATAGTGCTGCCGACTGCATTCCTCTTTTATCCCCACCAGCAGATTGTCCAGCCCTGAGGGCATCAATTAATCTTTCAGAAAGAACCCCCCTGCTTTTTTTAAAGCTTGCGGCCATAGCTTCCACCACCTCCGGACCGGTAAGCAAATTGCCCTGCACCGAAAAATCTTCTCCGCGCTTGGACCCGGCCCAGCTTAAACACCTTTTCCCGGTATGACTCGAAGCGTTTCCCTCAAGGCCAATGACGGCTACCTGGCGATGACCTTGCCGAGGGTCTGAATTAATTAGCAATTGAATGACATCCGCAGCTTTCTTACCTTGCGACAACAACTTAAGCCCATTTGGACCATATTCCACATTTCCCCATGCCTGTGTGGCCACCGCACCGACACCAGCTTCAGCATAGGGAACGACGCTCCCCACTGCGACAAACTTAGACTGCACCGCCACCCCAATCTCGCCTGTTTTCACATCCCTCGCAATAATGGAAAAGGTGGACACAGGTAGGGCAGGGAGGGCTGTTTTTGAGTATACCAAGGGAAGAATACCCCAAAAAATTACTGCGCACTTATAAATCATCACAGCATTTTACAACTCGTTATATTTATTATCAAATACAATACATGAGAATCAATGTTCTGACTTATCCTTCAATATTTGAATTCAAAAAACAATGATCTGATTCAAGGGAACAAATCAATTACAGTTGAATTGACAACCCAGCACCTCTAATCCATAAAAGTTGGCTATTGCATCAAATCCTGGGGGTGTAACTCAGTTGGTAGAGTAGCGGACTCTTAATCCGTTTGTCGGGGGTTCGAGCCCCCCCGCCCCTACGATTTTCTTCCTTAAGTCAAAGCGATGATATTGCCGGTGCCAGACGGAAAAGTATTTTTCGTCATGGAGCCAGGAAGTAGGGAATGAATGATCAACGCCTTCAAATTGTTCATTTGCTGCGGGAATTAGAATATCAATAACTCCAAGAATCCCACACAATTTCATTTTTTATTCTCAGGGGATTCCTTGTAGCCTCATCGGACCGATTTTCTACTTTGATTGGGATTACCCAAATCTCCACCCTTCGCGATCATTTCGGGAAAAAGATTATCCCACCATGTATCGTAAGCCGTGGATAGCGTCCTGATCATATCTGGCTTTTGCGGGGAAAGGTCATTTTTACAACCTGGGTCCTTTTTGATGTCATAAAGGACCCAGTGTTCTCTGGGACTTACTCCCCAATGATACTGAGCCGTGCCGTAGGCATAAGTCATATTTTTACTTCCTCTTGAGACATTTTGTAAGCCCTTGCACTGGCTCATGTATTGAAGGCATTCCGGATTTCCGCAATCATGACTACGGAGCATGAGGTGATTGTCTTGCCGAACACTGGCCATGGCATATTTATGGTGTTTTGCGTACCCGCTCGGCCATCGGGCAACATGGTGAAAAAGAATACGATCCGGGTTCCACTTGATTGATTTGTGACTTTCTAGCAATGGACGCAAGGTAAACCCTTCGAGTTTCTTTTTGAGACTGGGAGGGAGCGGAGTATCCGTTATATCACACAGAGTAGGTAAAATATCAAGATGAGCGGCCAAATGTTTGATTATTTTTGGTTTCCATGTCCCTTTCCAACGCCAAAACGAGAAGGCCCGAGTTCCTCCCTGCCAGGCAGTACACTTGGACCCACGCATATTTGCATTATAAACATCCAAGCCCTCCGTCACACCGTTATCATTGAGCATAATAATGATTGTATCCTGTTCCCGATTTGTGTCGTTAAGAAATTTCATTAACCGTCCAAGATTATAATCAATATTTTCAATCATAGCCAAATAAGTGGAATGGGTATCGTTCAATCCGGCATCCCGAAATGGTTTAATTAAATTTTCGGGAGCGGCTAGGGGAGTATGGGGAGAATAAGTGGCAAGGTAGCAAAAGAAGGGTTCATTCTCGCATTCCTCAATAAATGTCATGGCTTCGTCAAAAAAAACATCCTCACGGAACCCCTTGGTCGCCATTCGTTTTTGGTTTCGAATAAAGGTTGCATCAAAGTGTTTTAATGGGCCTCCCACATTAGTCGAACACCAGTTGAATCCCATTTGCTCCGGTCCGGGCTTGTTGCCCAAATGCCATTTCCCAATAAATCCAGTTCTATATCCGCCCGTTTTCAAGAGCTGGGGCAAAAGAACAGCATCTTTGTGAAGTTGCTGCCTGGGAACAATTGTATGGGTGACTCCGGACCGGAATTCATGCAACCCGGTTAACAACGCCGCCCGGGTAGGAGAGCAGGAAGGACTGACATAAAAATTATCAAAGCTCACGCTTTCTGAACGCAGTTTATTGGTGTGAGGAGTTTTGAGGTATGGGTGCCCGTGTGCATTCACATCACCATATCCCTGGTCATCAGTAAGAATTAGAATTATATTTGGTTTAGTACCGGCCAGAACTGAGCAAGCAGCTAGGAGCAAAAAAACAAGCAGGGAGATTCCAATTTTCACAATTACACCTAACTCTAAAAATCCAAATAACCGCAAGAGAATTGATTCGGGGGAAATTAAGTTTTCACTGATGATTCGAATTGAACTCAGAAATGAATTGAAAACGCGTTCTTGAATTGACCCAGAAGATATTTTTTGAAAGCTGAATTGATTGAATCAGGATAAAGAAGTTTTGATTAATGAGATTGCCAGCCAGTTTTTAATGGGTGGCAGGGTACTATCCTGTGAAACTCACGGAAATGGTAATGTAAATGACACTTTTTTACTGCACTGTGAAAATGGTGATCACCCCCATCGTTTTACCTTGCAAAGAATTAATCACGATGTCTTCAGAAATCCTGAGGGATTAATGAAAAATTTTTCCCGTGTGACCCGACATCTGCAGTCCAAAATTTCTTCTGGCAATCAGGATAAGAAATGCCTTTCGTTGGTTCCCACAATCCAGGGAAATTCTTTCCATCAGGACTCAAGAGGGAATTACTGGAGAATGACCAAATTTGTCGACGGCGGTCGGTCTCTTGAAGTGCCTGACAATTTAAATCAGGCTTATGAAGCAGCCAAGGCATTCGGTGAATTCCAGGCAAGCCTAGTTGACCTCCCAACAGAGAGCCTGATTGAAACGATTCCTGACTTTCATAACACCCGGATGAGGTTTGATGATTTTCGCTCGATCGTAAAGGAGGACCCCCAAGGCCGGGCAAATGAGGTAAAGGACCTCATCGAATTCGCCCTGCAACGCGAACGACTGGCTGATACAATCATCAACCATGAATTCCCGGTTCGGATTGTACACAACGACACAAAATTAAATAATGTCCTCCTGCACAAATCCTCGGGAAAGGGAATATGCGTGGTTGACCTGGATACGGTAATGCCAGGCTGTATCCTTCACGATTTTGGAGATCTTGTGCGGACTGCAGCCTCCTCAGCAATGGAAGATGAAGCAGTTCTTGAGAAAGTTTATTTCCTGCCGGACACATTTTCTGCAATTGTGCAGGGATACCTGGAATCTGCCGGGAGTATACTGGAAAAAAAAGAAATTGATCATCTCCCCGTTGCCCCATTGGTCATCACCTATGAACTTGGATTACGGTTTCTGTCCGATCACATTAATGGAGACCGGTATTTCAAAATCAAACGACCGAACCATAATTTAGACCGGGTACGGGCCCAGTTTAAATTGCTTTCTTCCATGGAGGAAAACCTGGAAAATATAAGAGGTATTGTTTCCGAGCATAGCAAACAGATCACTGGAATCACAACTTCCTGACAAGCAACCAAAAAGTGTATTTGCGATACTATTTCTTCGCCTTTCTTCTTGGCTATGCGAGCTTTTGTTTATCGGCGGATGACCGGCCAGATCGTCCAAACATTGTGCTTCTTCTGGCAGACGATCTCGGTTGGCAGGATGTGAAATGTTATGACATTGACCAACCATCTCCCACGGAGACTCCAAACATCGATAAACTGGCAAAAAATGGCGTGCTTTTCAGGCAGGGTTACTCACCCGCTCCGACCTGTGCGCCAACTCGCTGTGCCATTATGAGTGGGCGACATCCGGCGGTGGCACAGAAGACACATGTGGTCGGGGGTAATCCCCCCACTCCCTATAATAAAACCGCTCACCCAGTTATGGACCCGTGGATCAGTGGGAGAATGCCCCTGGCAGAAGTGACGATTGCAGAGGCACTCCAAAAAAACGGGTATGTTAGCGGACATTCAGGAAAATGGCACATGGCAATTGATCATAATGCCTTTCCGCAACCGCGAGACCAGGGCTTTGACTTCACCTGGAACAACCTCGGAGAGAGCAGGGCAATGCGCCCGCACAGACTGACTGGGTTTGCCGGAAAAAAAAGGGACGATCCCTACAGATTGAATCAGGGTGGCTTCCCCAAGGACCAAACTACCCTGGACGCAATTCAGTTCATTAAGGAAAATAAACAAAGTCCGTTTTTTCTCTATTACGCAGCTTGGCTGGTTCACACACCGATTCACACGCGAAGTAAGTTTTTACTCGAAAAATACTGCAAAAAACTAAAAGTCGATTATCCACAGGATCCGGCAGGGTGGAACCTGAGCGGTCAAAGAAACCCTTACTATTGTGCAATGGTTGAAATGTTTGATCATTATGTGGGGCAAATTCTATCCTATCTCACTGAAACGGAAGATCCTCGCTGGCCGGGTCACAAATTAATTGAAAACAGCTATATTATTTTAACATCTGACAATGGTGGTATGGAGCGGGTACCGGGGGAGATCATCACCGATAATTTCCCATTGGATAAAGGGAAGATTAATGCAAAGGAGGGTGGAGTGAGGGTTCCTTTTATTATTACGGGGCCTTCTATTAAACCAAACCAGGTTAGTAATGTGATGGTGAATGGCTTAGATTTTTATCCAACAATTTTAAGTTGGACGGGAACAAAAAAACCGGAGACACAAAAATTGGATGGTTGTGATCTGCGTGATTTGCTGGAAATTAACCCTCGGGGTGCGAACTTAGTAAAAAAGGAAAACGGAGAGATGAGGAATTCGATGATTTGGCATTTTCCCCATGGTGTGGCTCAACAATCAACCATTCGGAGTGGAGGATGGAAACTGATTTATAATTATATGCCCCACAAGCCAAGGCTTGAGCTTTATGAACTTTATAAAAACTATCCTAAAGAGCCCTTGCGTGCTGATATTGAGGAATCAAAAAACTTGGCGGAGAAAAGGCCGGACAAAGCAGAAGAAATGGAAAAAGAGCTTTTCCACAGACTGGACAGTATGAACGCTTCCTACCCATACTTTAATCCACACTTTAAAGGAATTTTACCCGGAATAAAAGATATTCCGTCCGGAGTAAAAAATGGCCGAAAAGGAAACGCAGTCTGGGCACAATTTAAAGATGACCGGTCAAAGGTTACTCACGGTCAGGTGGTCTATACTTTGAATGGGGGAGAAAAAAGCGAGGAATGGTATCTAGCGGATGCTCGAATTGTTAAAGGTCGACTGATCGCAGAGTTGCCCGTGGCTACCACGCACTATGTTTTTAATTTTATTGACGAGCATAATTTCCTTGTTTCATACCCCGATATGCCCGATCTGCTGACCGCTGGAAAACGAAAGGGAAAAGGACCGTACTCCCAAGAGGCTTTTTCATTTCAGGAAAATTGAAGTGATTTCCTGACTATGGAATGGATGGTGTACCCGAAAAACCAAAAAGACACCGCATTGAAACGGTGTCTTTAAGGGGCTTTAAAACAAACTTTTAACTGAAACAAAATGACTCTTGTCGATACTACAGACAAGGAAGCAATAAAAACGTTCAAAAAACAAATATAAATAAAGAAAAATTTCTGGCTTTAGGGTAATTTTTCGCCTTTCAACCAGGATTCTTCAGATTCAACCTGCCCGTTTTCATCCCAGGATATCCACTTTCCGGATTTTAACCCTTCTGAAAAAGAGCCATTCATCATGGGTTCCCCATTGGGATGAATCAAAAGAAAAGGACCGTCATCAATCCCGTCACTTAGAAAAGCTACGCCAAAAACGGGATCGCTTGACTGCGTTATCCATCCAGTGTACGGCTCACCCTTGTGTATGGCAGGTGTCCCGTCATCAGGCCAGTCAAGGTCCTCAATGGGCAGGGCTGTTGCCAAAACTTTCTCCAGGACTGACTTATTTAGAAGATCTTCTCGGGCAAGCTCGCCGTCCAGTTGCCCGGATTTGAGGGAGTCTCGCTCACTATCAGAAGCCTGCTTTTCGCAGGAGGCAAAGAGAAGAATGAAAATCAGTAAATATTGATTGGGTTGGTCCATTAAAATTTGGGTTACACACTCCAGTCGAGCATGCGCTCAATAGGAATTTTTGCTTGTTCAATTATTGATTCCTCCAGAAGAATTTCAGGTTTTCCTTCTTGCAGGCATTGTAGGAGATTGGAAATTGTATTCATTTTCATAAATCGGCAATCATTGCATGCACAATTACCCGTGGGCCCGGCAATAAATGATTTTTCCGGCAGTTCACGGGTCAAGCGGTGCATCATCCCGGTTTCGGTAAGAACAATAAACGAATGGGCCGAGTGGGCACGGCAATAGCTGACCATTTTTTCAGTGCTGCAAACCTCATCAGCTAAATCACGGACGGATTCGATACACTCTGGATGGGCAACCACCGGAGAATCGGGATGTTCCAGCCGGCACCGCTCGATCGATTCCTTGGTAAAAAGAACATGAGCGTAACAACTGCCCGGCCACAATTTCATTTCCCGCTTGGTCTGTCCCATTACCCATTGGCCTAAATTTTGATCAGGAACAAAAAGAATTTCCCGGTCTTCCGGCACATTATTAACTACCTGTACTGCATTCCCACTGGTACAGATTACATCGCTCAGTGCTTTCACCCCCGCGGAACAGTTTACATAAGCCACCACATAAATATTCGGGTTTTTCTTTTTATAATCAGCTAATTGTTCGGACGGGCAGGAGTCGGAAAGCGAGCAACCAGCATCATTATTGGGGAGAAGAACTGTTTTGGACGGGTTAAGAATCTTGGCAGTTTCTGCCATAAAATGAACCCCGCAAAAAACAATTATCTCAGCATCCGTTTCCGCTGCCTGCCTTGCAAGCCCGAGGGAATCCCCGACATAATCTGCAATTTGCTGAATGGCTTCGATTTGATAATTGTGGCATAGAATAACCGCATTTTTTTCCTTTTTCAGGGCAAGAATTTCCTTCTGCTCATTGGATAATGGAGAAGACTCAGGATGGTGACGAAAAACTTGTAAATCAAATTTTTTGGCTAAAGCCTCGCTCATTATTATTTATCCTTGCTGCATTTGCCTCCACTGCGGAAATCAGGGCACTCCGCATGCACTTGAAGTCTTTGATCTTTCACATCGAGCCCGAGTTTTTCGGAAACATTTTTTCCATACCATTCCATAAATGGAGCCTCGATATCGAAAATCTTTTCGCAATCCGAACAGACCACCTGAGCCTTGAATGTCTCAGATCTACCATTGAGTGCGTAGAATTTATTATCATGTCCAATATCAATTTTCCGAATGATACCACTCTCCACTAACAGGGGGAGGTTTCTGTAAACAGTTGCCCGGGAAACGGTGTCGTCTAAATTTTGCGCATCCTGAAGCAACTGATCTGCAGTAAAATGTCCAGTTTGACGAAAAAGAGCTGCCATCACGCCTTTTCTTTGGCCAGTAACGCGAAGCCCCTTACTGGTAAGAAAGTCCGAAAAACTCTCCCAAGTTTCCTTGTCACAAATCTCCATTATCTTATCAAACTTATCATTAATTCTTATTACTAATTAAACCCGATTCTTTACAGGGTCAATTTTATTGAGACAAAACTGAGATAAGACCCCAAGTTTTTGTGCGGGTCTGGGTTCAGTCTTGTTCTTTTCAAAAATTACAGTTAGGGAAATCATCATGTCACTCAAAGTAAATGAACACTTGATTCCGGATTGGGCAATTGAAAGACAGGCTCAGGCCCTGTTTGAACAAGTTGCAAAATCAATGCCCGGAAAGCCACGGGAGGTCATCCAAATTGCCGCCACTGATTTAGCCAGGGATCGAATGATCGATCAGTCCCTGATGGGGCAGGAGAGTCAAAAAAGGAATTACGAAATTGATCCCGAGGAAGTTAATCTGGGAATGAAGAAGTGGATCAGTCAAAATGGGGGAAAAAAAGCTTTTTCCAAAGGCAAGCACCCGGTCATCAAAAATCATGATGATCTAAAGAAAGAAATAACCAGCCAGATTCAATTCAACCGACTGCTGGAGGAGGAATCAAGCTGCGAAGCGGTAACCGAAGAAGAGGCAAGGAAGTACTATGATTCCCGTCCCGATTTATTTGAGTCCGAAGTTCTTTTTACTGCATCCCATATCTTGATAAAAGCAGTGTCCGAGGAAGAATTTGAGCTGGCCAAGGTCAGGGTCGAAACGATTCGTAGCCGAGTGGAAGCCGGCGAGGACTTTGTCGATCTTGTCAGGGCTGAATCAGATGACGCTCAAAATGACGGACATCTGGGCACATTTGGTAAAGGACGAATGGTTCCCCCTTTTGAAAAAGCAGTAATGACTTTAAAACCAGACGAACTGAGTAAGCCTGTTAAAACTCAATTCGGGTGGCATATTATTAAAATGCATGAAAGAAAAGAGCCTGAGGTTACACCTTTCGAAGAGGTAAAAGACAAAATAATAGAGTACCTCGGAGAGAGAAGGAAGGATTCAGTGTTTGAAAAATTTTTGGATGGCCTGAAAAAAGAGGCTGAAATTACTGAGGTGGCAGGGATTTAATTCCATTCAAAATCTCAACACTGGCAGAAAACTGATTGAGTGCATACAAATGAAATCCGGGGGCTCCTCCGTTCAGAAGTTCAATCACCTGCTCTCTGGCCCAATCGGAACCCACGCCTGGCTGTTTCTCGTCGGACGCATTTTGTAATTTTTCATTGAGTAATGCAGGCAGGGAGGCATCGCACATTTTGCAAAAACGCTGAACCTGCCCCAAGGATAAGACGGGTAGTAACCCCGGGATTATAGGAATTTCAATCCCTTCCGCCTGACAGTCCGCCAAAAATCTAAAATACACCTGATTGTCAAAGAAGAGCTGCGTGGTAATGAAATCTGCACCCGCATCCACTTTTTCCCTCAGGTGTAAAAGATCGATCTTTTTATTGGGTGACTCCGGATGCTTTTCCGGATATCCCCCCACGCCAATTCCAAAATGGGGAAAATATTCCCTGACCAAAGCAACCAATTCAGTGGCGTAGCAAAGACCACCCTGAACGGGACGGAATTCAGTCTCACCTTCGGGCGGATCACCCCGGAGTGCCATTACATTACAAAAACCTTCCTTGGAAAATTCTTCGAGAATTTCCAATAATTCGCTCTTTGTATGTCCCACGCAGGTGAGGTGGGGCATTACCTCAAAGCCAAAATCGTTTTTAAGGATGCGGGCATATTTCATTGTGGTCCGCCGGGTACCGCCGCCTGCACCATAAGTGATCGAGACAAAGTCGGGGTTATAAGGCTTTAACACCGAGGCCGTTTTGAGCATTCTTTCCCCCCCGGACTCATTTTTGGGAGGAAAAAATTCCAACGAGAAAAGCGGCTCTCCTTTTTTCAGAAATTCAGAAATTGATGTACCATATTCCATTATCGCATCAACATATCATGATATGTTGATATGTTGCAAGATGGATTGCTGATTAATTTCAGAGTCGGGTGCGTGAAGCCAACAGTAAGTTTCGGATTGACTCTAGGTAGCGACTCACTCGGGGTTGGGGGTCAATTTCCTGAGAACGGTCCAATAAATCAATTGCTTTTTCGTAATTGCGCATACTCACAAGCATACGCCCATGCTCAATCAGTGAAGGTGCCTCAAAATCCTTACTTTTCCCCGCCCGCTCAAAGTGTAACCCTGCCTGGACATGATCACCTTCCGCCCACGCAAGCTGGCCAAGGATCAGAAGGGCCTTTCCTTCAAGAGGGTGCTTTTCCACAAGTGATCTTAACAAGGCCGCTGCTTCAGTTGTCCTGCCTGTCGCACGAAGAACCTGTGCCTTGAGAAGCAGCACATCTTTTTGATCCTGATCATTTAAATCTCCGCCAAAGCCCTCCTCGATCTTATCCAAGTACAGAAAGCATTCGTTGTAGGAACCTCGGTTCATCAGGATACTTGCCGCCCGAACATATCTTCCAATCGACAATTTTTCCTTCCTTTCAATTGCCCGTTGGTAATTCAATAAAGAAAGCTCATAGAGATTTAGATTATGGTACAGATCACCCAGTCTGAGTAAATCCTTGGCCTTTAAATCTCCCATCCTGAAGAGTGTCTCCATCGCCACAGTTGCCTCTCTTTCCCTGCCCAATCCCTGAAGGGCGTAAACTCGGGCCCGATGACTTTGCACATCCCCCGGTTCCTTCATGAGGACCTCATCAAGAAGAGCAAGTGCCTGCCCGAATCTGCTTGTTTCAATTAGACAATTCACTAGACCGTTCCTTGCATCATCACTATCCGGAAAAAGTAACAAACCCATACGGTATGAATTCTCCGCCGACACGAATTCCTGAAGTGAATAATGACAGTAACCTAAAGCTACATAAGTCACTCCGTCTCCTTCCCCCAAACTGATTGAGCGGGAAAAATGCTGGGAAGCCTCGCGGAATTTACCGAGACTTAATTCAACGAATCCTAAATTTTTATAAGCCCTCAGGAAAGAAGGAAACTTTTCCAGGGACTCCTTATAGCTTGCTTCCGACCGGCTTAATCTTCCCCGCTGATAATACATTGTCCCGAGAGCGAAATTAAGAGCTGCACTGGACTTGGGCACAATTTTTCCCTCCAGGTATTCAATTGCCTCATCTAATTTATTTTCAGC
>OZSS01000800.1_pt1 | contig 15094 bp, 11 predicted proteins | sample 1779911 | NCBI WGS metagenome assembly OZSS01 (sample SAMEA2603589, study PRJEB24840) | metagenome | biome: Water; feature: Photic zone; material: Seawater sample | place: Mediterranean Sea | collected 2013-11-12 | depth 10 m | reverse complement strand
CTCCCTGAAGAGTGATGAAGGGTTTGAATTGCTTGTGGATCTAACCGCGATTGATCACGGAGAAGGTTCCGATTCCCGATTTTCAACTGTGATACACCTGTATTCTCTGGTCCATCGTGGATACATACGGGTTCATTCCTCATGTTTGAATAATGATGAACCTGTGATGCCTTCAGTTTCAAGCGTGTACCCCGCCGCCAATTGGCATGAGCGCGAGACATTTGATATGTTCGGGATTCGATTTTCTGATCATCCTAATCTAAAGCGCATTCTGATGTGGGACGATTATCCTTATTTTCCGTTACGCAAAGAATTCCCGTTGGCTGGGATTGACACACCTCTTCCCGCTGATGATGTGGTTGAGGTTACTCAGGCTTCAGTTGAACCCGCTCCTATGATGGGGGGGCCATTTGTATCTCCGAGTACGGGGCCGGTGAGCGACTCGGAGCCCCGGGCTAAAGATGAAAGTTGGACCGAAAGGAATGAGAAACCACTATGAGTACGACCAAGGAAATTTCGATCGGTGATATTGCTGCTCAGGGTGCCGAAGCATCTGCGAAGCTAGATGGTGATAAGATGGCGTTAAATGTGGGTCCCTCTCATCCCACCACTCATGGAGGTCAGGAAAGAAAAGAGGTGTTTATCGGAGCATTCCACAGTTAAACAATCTACTGACTTTCGCATTGAAAGATGAGAATGCTTTTTAAGCAGACTGCCGCTGAACTCTTCGTCGATCATCAACTCAGGCAGTACTAACGGTACTTTTTTTGCGGAGATTACTGACGGAAGATTCTTTTCCTATCTTGTCCTGTAATTTCATCATTGCATCAAGTAACGCTTCAGGGCGGGGAGGACAGCCGCTGACATATATATCAACTGGAACAATATTATCCACACCTTGCATTACCGCATAAGATCGATACATTCCTCCTGTGGAAGCACAGGCTCCCATTGCCACAACCCACTTGGGGTCTCCCATTTGATCGTAAATTCTTCGTACCACCTCGGCCATTTTGTAGGTAACTGTACCAGCAACAATCATACAGTCAGACTGCCTGGGTGAAAATCTCATCACCTCCATACCAAAACGTGATATATCATACCTGGAAGCAGCAGACGCCATGAGCTCAATTGCGCAGCAGGCCAATCCCATCGGCATTGGCCATACGGAATGACTACGTATCCAGTTAATCACTGCATCCGCTTTGGTGACAATAACATCACCTTCAACCTTACCATTGTACGCAACATCGCTAGCTGTCATATGCATGTTTTAAAATCTAACCAATCTTTTGAAACAAGCAAACCTCAAAAAAAAAACAGGCCAAAAAACTTACGATTTTATAAATTCATAATTAGTTTGCTGTTTTTTGATCGTTGACGAACCGAAGAGAAATCGGCAAGAAGTATAAGCTGTTTTTATTAAGGAGAGGTGACAGAGTGGCCGATTGTGCAGCATTGGAAATGCTGTGTACCGCAAGGTACCGCGGGTTCGAATCCCGCCCTCTCCGCCATTCAGCGGAATCTCGATGCAATTAAATTGCTCGAAAAATGCAGAGGTTATTCTTTAAGATTCACGAACGAAAACTTTGGCATTCCCTGAAAAAGTGGCCTCGGCTAAATCGAGCATTGCCGGAGCCGAAATTGCTTCAGCCCCCGCAGATGCGGAAGCCTGTCCCGAAACCAGAATCGCAACTTTACCATAGAGATTAACAGACTCACCATCGGTTGGTGCACTGACTTCTCCTTCGTTCAACCAGCGTCGCAGTCTCATTTGGTCCCATGAATTGTAAGGAGATTTTGTACCAATAAGATTTTCAGCAAATCGCATCGCCGCAGTTTTCCAAAGACTCCCGGAGAGTTCAGGCGATTCCGCCATGATGCCCTGCATGGATTCCGTGGTTAACCAAAGTGCGGTAACCGAAGAATCGGCGACCACATTTGCGGTTCGGGGCACCCCGGCAAGCACGGCCATCTCACCGATTACTGATCCGCGTCCCATGATATCAACCACGATATCCCCGATCGAAACCTTCACACTTCCCCGTGTGATCACAATCATGCCATCCCCTTCACCACCCTGATTCATGATGGTGTCACCGGTATTGTAGACTCTGGATTCTGATGCGTTTACAATCTTCGCAATCAAAGTGTCTGCCATACCTTTCAACCAGTTTACTTCCCTTAGAACCTCCTCCGGTTCAGGAAGCCTCAATTCCAGCGAGCTGTCCATCACATCTTTCATCCGTTCTTCAACGGCAATAATTAGACGGCTCGCTTCATCGGCTTCAAGCATGCCTTCAGACTTCAGTTTTTTAATTGTGTTACGCTCGTGATTAAGAACCGAACGTATTGCGTCCTTGGTCTCAATGCCCACGGTTGCCTCCGGATAGTTTTCATGCATGTTTCGAATAAACTTAAGACCGGACAGACGGTTTTGACGAATTTCATCTTTTAACATCCGCTGGGTTCTTTCGAGTTTTTCGGCATCTCCACTCTCATCCAATTCCTTCGACAAACTGTCCACCATTTTGGCCATGTCCTGTTGAGCAACCACAAAACCCTTTGCGGCATCATAACTGACAGTAATCCGGTCAGTGAAATGATTTTTTAAAAAGGGTAAGTCCTTGAACGCCTCGGTCAGTTTACTGACTCCACAAACTTTCTCCAGATAAGGACGGTCAGTCATGGGCACCTTCCCTTCTAAGTCAAGAAATTCGCTTAGGTTATTGTCCAACTGGGCCACTGCCTGGGCACTCAAAAGTCCAGCCCGAAACTGAGCCCAGTAACTGCTTCTTTCCCTTTCAAGCAAGCGCCTACGGGTTTCTGCAACTGTGTCCATACCCGCAACTTCATCCGCACTTAAGGGATAGGCAACAGGATCCGGTAAATACTTGCGGACTTCCCCCCAATTGGCACCGCTCAGAAAACGATCGTCCTTCAATAAGTCCATTTCCTGCTCACACCCTTTGGCCACATTTCCGGACGCATTGGAAAACATAAGTTTTTTAACTGCCGGTAGTTTAGTCAGCCCAAGATAATTTACCAACGGTCCCACCGTGGTGGCATTGACCAGCAAAGTGAGTAATACAATTCCAGATATCAGAAAAAGGAATTGATCACGAACCCGGGATGAAATCCCTACCAAACTAAATCCGGCAATATTTTCCCCTTCATCGTTCTTGCTTTTCAGTTCAAAACCAGCACCTTCCCCCACCACTAAAATTCTTTTCTTTCCAGTACTGATTGCCTCCTTCAACTCAGCCACCTGCTGGGTTGAAAAACTGCTGGCAATAAGCTTGCCATCCTGATCATACTTTTCACCAAAGAACTTCTTCTTTTGTTCTGGAGTCTGGGAAATATCGATAATCGATCCTTTACGATCGAGTATCGGTGTGGCAAAGCATTCATCTCTCGCAACAAGCTCACGCCAGTTGATATTGGTATTATCCTTGAGACCGGATTCAAATTTAGCCGCGATATCATCATTCAATAAAAGCACTGCCGTTTTCCCTTCTTGGTATCCCGTTCCACCATTCTTAATTTCAAACTTTTCAAATCTGTAATCTTCGGCGTACACAACCAGAGCTAATGCCAGTCCAATTGCACCCCGTAATGCTCCCCACCATACCACAATTGCATCCTTGCCCGGCAGCCCGTAACCGGCTTTTTTCATTAAGGGATAAAAAGTTCCCATATTGATGGCACGCACCAGATGGATACCAACATAAACCAAGGCCAGTATTAAGAAATCCATACCAGTTGGATTGGCGTTTTGGGCAATAACCACACCAACCACAATGAAAATGATCACATTTGCCACGAAAGCAACCAGTTCCCAAAATTCATGCATGAAGTGTTCAACTTCCGGACTGATTCGGGTTCTTCCAATTCCCGCCATTACAATTCCAAGGGCAACAAGTCCAAGCACGCCGGAGACATGAAAGAAATGCTCACAAATGAAAAATACGGCGTAAGAAGTCACCAAAACAACGGTTATTTCAATCATTGGATCATTGAATACTTTCTTGACCCAAAGAATCGCAATCAATCCAAGAAAAACTCCAATTAATCCACCTGCTGCCCCAATTTTACCAAATCCAATGGCCGCACTCCCGATAAAACTTCCGGTACTGGAAAAAACCTCCGCACCGGTAACCACTCCTATTAATAAAACGAAAGCCACAATCGCGGTGCCATCATTCAACAGAGATTCGCCCTCGATCAAAGTACCCAGCTTTTTACTGGCTCCCAATTCTTTGAGCAAAGCAACCACCGCCACCGGATCGGTGGCACTGACGACAGCTCCAAACAACATGGATGCGAGCCAAATAAAAGCCCCGGCCTCACTGTTCCACTCTGACAGAACACCGCCATCCCCTCCAAACACTTGAATTAATCCCCAAAATGCGACGCCCGACATTACTGTTGCCGTCACAATGCCCGGGCCTGCCAAGTAAAAGGCATTAAGAACCGATTTTTTAAAGGTATGCACATCCAAGGCAAATCCAGCTTCAAAAATTAATATAGGCAGAAAAACATAAAGAATTAAGTGTCCATCCAAATTCCCTCCCCAAGTAATGGCTCCACTCAAAGTATCAACAAATTTATCCCAAATTCCTTCGGTGTGAGAAGCATGTTCACCCTCATGCCCGTGTCCACCATGGGGCCCATATGCCCGGTTAAGGGCACCCATGGCTAATCCAATTATTAAAAGTAAAACGGTGAAGGGAAGTGGAATGCGCTGTAAAAAGTGACGGGTAGCTGCACCAATCACTAAGGCAACAATTAAGAAAAAGAGTCCGTACAGGTAATCATGTCCACCTGAAGAGGCTAATATTAAAGGGGTGAAAGTACTCATAATGTTATAGTTGAACTAAAAATTTGTTATTTTTTCAATCTTAATAATGTGCCCGGCAAAGGCCTTGAATCAACGGGGGGGGGAGTTATAACCGGATTTGGCAAAGAACCCGATCGCATGGGTGACCGACCGAGTAACTCACGGAGAGGATCCGTTTCAGGGATGTGATAAGAAGAACGGTCAATCAAGGAGGTTGAAGCTTCATTGTTGCTGACGGGGATTAAGTTTTCGGTTTGCCCTTCTTTTGCAGTAGTTAAAATTTCGAAAGTATCAGACTCTTTTGCGTCTCCGACCTCAGCGGCATAGCTTTTACTTGTGGAATCTTTCTGTACCCGAGCGATAGAAACGAGCGAATTTTGAAAACTGGTGTTATTTTTGAATGCAGATAACAAAAATGAAGTTTCCAAAACTTTGGACAGGTTAACATTTATTTTATCGCCAAATCCGGATTCCTCAGGTTTCACAAAGATTAATTCACCCGCCAACAAGTCAGTTTCTTTCGACTCTTTTCCCGCTCTCAAAATCATCCGGCCCAAAACGCCAATGACTTTTACTCCCCCATTGGTCTCCACCTCGAGCATGCATGTTCCCACTCCGGAAATACGAAGTAAGGACTCAGGAGATTGAATGACCACCTTATTTCCCATTTTTCTCGATTGGATCATAATTGAACCTTCGTGCAGATGAAGGGCTTCATCCACCAATGAAAATTTTGTGTCCGCTCCAAACCGAAATTGATACCCGGCTGATAAAGTTTCCAATCCGCTTCTTGCTGGTACAGAAATACGATAATCCAAAGGTAAAAAACTCGCTCTCCTTAAAGGTTCGATTATCCCTTGTTCCTTGGAGACGATTGCACCCTTACCGATTTGAGAAATCAACAAATGCCTGCCCTGCCCTGATAGGAAGTAATTAGAAGCACAAAAAATTAAAAATATCCAATAGTACCTTCGCATGCCTAGTAATCAAAAAGAAGGTTTTCCCTAAGGTCAAACATTCAAAACTGATAATTTCCAGTTATGGCAAAACCGAGATCAAAAGTTTTAGAACTGGATGAACTACCCAACAACTCCTCTCCCTTCTCATTGGTGGACATTTTCGAAAAATTGAGAAAGGTTTGAAACCCGAGCCATGGTTTCCACTGATAAATACCGGTTAGTCCAAGATTTAATAAATAATCAATCCGTCCGTCGTGAGTATCTTTTAGATACAATGAACGAGTTACTCCCATGCTGGGCATTAACAACAACTCATTTTCATCCCCAAAGAGCTGGACATAAGTGAAGTAGAGAGAGGACTGAAAATTGTCGCCATCGTCCGCAAAGATCCCCGGGGCCGCAAATCCAACCACTTTATCGGTGTTGGCAAGCTTTAAGGACACATCAGTCAGCAGAATCGACCGCTCATTAAAAACCGTGGCTTTTTGAACATTGATGGAAGGTGCAACCGCGTCAAACATGCGATTTCCGTTAGACTGATTTTTTAAAAGATTATACTCTATTGCTGGAGTCAGTACCCAATCGCCGGGAAAATTAATCACCAAACTTGCCTTGGCCAAGCTGAATCGATAATCGAGCAGATCACTTACTTTATTATCGCTGTAATTTGCCCACTTTACCATCAGGTCCAGTCGTGGGATCATAGTAATGTATCGCCCTAATCCCAATCCTGAATGAGAAACTCCCACTCCAAGGTTTGTTTCCACAACTCCTGATGCATCAGCATCCGTTTTCACACGGAGTACATTCGAGGTTCGGTAAATTCGCAAGCCTGCCGATGTCGAAAGTTCAATATTGTTTTTTTCACCGGGGTTTCCATTTGAAATTTGGGAGGTGTTTTCTGTAAAAAATTCACTTTCTTCAAGGGGGGTAGGTTTTAATTCATTTTCTTTCTCTGCAAGCACCCCCAGCCTCTCCACGACTGGAAAGTTTTGATTGTTTGAATGGCGAATAGGACCAAGATTTTTAGGCGTGCCAATCTGAATTATTTCCTGCACTCCAAGATTCGAGTGAAAATTTAAATAACCCGGATTTTGCGATTGCGGGGAAATAGAATTCACTGCTTGCCCATGAACAAATAGACAGAAGGTAGTGGAAACCTGCCAAAACAAAATGAGTAACTTTTTCATGGAATTTCTCAACTAGGCTATCTAAGTTATTTTTGATGACAATAATGAAAAAGAAGTAAACCCGAATCAATGCTAAGGATCTGATTTGCTCGGTAAACCTAAAAGTTTCTAGGCGGACAATGCATTGTAAAATTCCAGACTAACTAAGCTTCGAAGCAAGTGTATTTGCAAATAGTCAAGCCCTAGGAAAACTTAGGATTTCTTCTAAAAAAGCCATTTGATAACGGCTTAGAAAATATTGTTAGATAGCTACTTTGACACCTCTGCGTAAATAAGCGGGTACATCTAAATCCTCTCCCGCATAAATATTTCGGGAAGGTGAATCTCCGAAGATACCCCTCTGGTTCTCAGCTTCCATGAAATCAAATGTGTTTTGGTCTAAAGGCTCTTTTTTATTCCGGAGGGAATCAGTTGATATTTTTTTGCCTGTCTTCGGCAATTTTTTTTCTTTTTTAAGTTTGGAAGAATGAGCGACTTTAGTTTTGGGCAGTGATGTAATCACTTCCTTAGCGGACGGAGCAACATCTGCTTTGGGTGTACCCGCCTCTAGATCCGTTGCCCCCAGAACGGTAATTTGAACTCGTTCGCCCATATTCTCATCTACATGGGCCCCAAATACGATATGTTCACCTGCCTTAAACTCTTCGCGAATCTCAGTGGAGACTTGCTGAAGCGCCGCCATCCCCATACCGGTTCCGCCGGTAATTAATATTAATAAAGCATCGGCCGCTTTGGATACATCGGGAAGATGCAACATGGGACAGAGCAAAAGTTCACGAACTGCCTGCCGGATCGCATCTTTTCCATCCCCTTCTCCATAGCCAAACAAAGTTCTCCCTGCACGCCGGTTAAATGCCTTGCGAAGATGAACAAAATCGACATCGATCATCCCCCTCCGAAAGACCAGAGAACAGATGGCGGAGATTCCCTTACTGACATTCCTTCCGGCTTCAGCAAAGCATTCAAGGGCGGTGGCATCGGCTCCGCCCATTTGTAACAGCGAATCATTGGGCAATGGAACAACCGCGTTGGCGAACTTCCTTAAGTCTGCGAGACATTCCTCCGCCATACTATGCCGGCTTTTTTCCCAACTGAAAGGCAGGGGAGTAAACGCAAAAACCAGTGCCCCAGCCTCTCGTGCCAACCGGGCAATCACCGGGGCAGCACCTCCCCCTGTACCACCACCGAGTCCGGCCAATAAAAAAACCAAGTCAACCCCTTGCAGCTTTTTTCTAATATTGTCTTTTTCTTCCTCCAAAGCTTTGCGGGCTAAAGTATGCTCGCCTCCGGTGCCCATACCACGGGTATGACGACGTCCAAAGGAGAGTTTTTCTCCAGCAATACAATCCGCCAACGCTCGACTGTCCACATCCACCGCTAAGTGCTCAACACTTTGAAAATTATCAAAACGCAAACCATCCACAAGAGAAAGTCCTGCTCCCCCTACCCCTATTATTTTGGCCCGAATACCAGGGATTTCATTTTCAGGAGAAAAATTAGTTTCTTTGGGGAATAAATTGTCTTGACTCATTTCGTATTCTTTCAGTTTGGTTACAACTTCAGTGTATTTTATGATTGGGAATCAAGCCCCACCATGGTTCGGAATTTATTAATAAATCCCTTCTCCGCATCTTCCTTTTTAGGACCTGGTAATCCGTGGTCTTCCAAACCGTAGTGTAACAGACCAAGAACGGTTGCATTTTCCGGGCTTGCCAGTTCAGAATCGATTCCCGATGGAAAACTTGCCCTGCGAGTGGTGAATCCTAAAATTTTACTGGCAATCTGTTCCACTCCGGGAAGCAGCGAAGCACCACCTGTAAGTAATATCCCGCCCTTTAATTCATCCGGGTCAAGCAGCCCCTCTAATTCCTTACTCATGATTTCAAATAATTCCACGATCCGGACATGAATCACATCGGTAATTGCTTTTCGGGGAATGGATCGGTCTCCAATTGTTTTGTTCCCAATAATCCATAAATCCTCACCTTCATCCATCGGGTCGAAGACTGCTTTCCCATGCTCGATTTTCAACTTTTCAGCATACGGTTCAAGTATACGCAGCCCCATACTCAAATCTCCGGTTACATGGTCACCCCCTACCGGGATAACTCCAGTGCGGGCAACGAACCCCTGCCGATAAAGGGCAAAATCCGTTACGCCTGCCCCCATATCGATTACCAAGGTGCCCGCCCGTCTTAAGTCTGGCCCAGCCATCATCGTGGAGGAGGCGATGGAAGAAAGAATTAAATCTTTCACCTCAATACTGTAATTACTGATTACATGAAGTGCTAATTCAATGGCGTGATTATCCCCGTCGATTGACCAGTAACCGAGATCCACTTTTGACCCAAACATGCCAACGGGATCCTGGACGACCCGTCCATCCAACAAAATTGGTCTTCGGACGTGGTGAACATAGGTACGACCTTGATCCGGTTCCTTAAGCTTAGCCTCCTGTGCGGCACGTTGTACATCAGAGGCTTCCACCCGACTGTCGGAAGACGCAATGGAAGCCGACCCGCAAAGTTCATGACCGGTTAAATGGGAACCGGTCTGGGCAAGATAAACCTCATCCACCGTGGTCCCGGACATCTTCTCCGCGTCTTCTAAAGCTGAATGCACAGCAGCGGCCGCTTTTCTAAAATTGACGATTTCACCTTTCCTCATTCCCTCGTTGGGACGGGATGCCATACCGACCACATTTAGACTTCCATTCTCCGCAACTTCACCAATAAGAGCTTTCGCTTTTGAAGTTCCAATTTCGACAGCACCTATAATTTTGCTCATTTCTTGGTATGGTTAATTTTTTATTTTTCGATACAGGAAATTAATGAGTACTCAGCTTTGCGAAAACTGAGCGGTCATGTGAAAGGTCAATCGATTCGACAACTCGCGTACGCCTAAAATCGTTTTCCGAGAGCAGATATTTTAAACGACGAAGCTGATTGGCAAAATCGCGAGGTGCAAAACGCAGATTACGCACTTTTCTTGACTTCACATGAATATGAGCACCCGCATCATCCTGATGAGGTCTCTGATAGGAAATAATCTGCCAGTCCTGATAGAAACCAGGGTAGTCCTTCCGCACAAGTTCAAGCAGCGGAGAAACGGCGGCCACACCCTGAAGCTTTTCGTATCCCCCCCCTTCCAAAGGTTTAAGCATATCCGATTGTAAATTTAAAAAAGGTAAATGGATCAGACTGGCATGACTGTAACAGCTACCTTGATAAAGAAAACCGTCCGAAGCAATCAGCCATGTTTGCTCCCCTTTTGTTTTCGATCGCAGGCAAAGTCTTAAAATTGGTTTTTTCTCATGAATTTCAACCTTCAGGGTAGCAGGAAATTGTCGACTGACTTTGGCGAAAGATATTTGCGCCTCCTGCTCTAACTCAGACTGGATTTTTTCAATATCGAGATCCATTAGGGTTCGGTCACGCATGGGCCCAAACCAATTTTTAAACCAATTCTTATGTAAAACACCATCACTCTCAAACTGCAAATTTTCGATTGGTACACCTGCACCGGTTAAATCAATCGGGCCTGATTCCGGCTTTGCCTGTTGCTGTAAAAACCATCCGACAAACCCCAATGCACCCATTGCCAATACTATTCCCAAAAATCTGCTTATTCCCATAAGTCTTTTACGGCGGGCTGCTTTCGAAGCCGGTCGGCGTGATGTCTTGGGAGCGAGGTTTTTCCAATTCCCCGATCGTCTACTGGGGGTCGATTTATTTTTCTTGGTCATAAGCAAATTTTACAAGGTTACAAGTGACTTCCGGCTATGACGATCGATAGCGGGTTTGAGGAGTTCCTTGGCTAATTTCATGAAATCGTAGCCCGCACATGAAGCACTCTTGGGAAGTAAACTTGTTTCGGTAAGACCGGGTAGCGTGTTAATTTCAAGAAAATGGGCATTTCCATCCTCACATATTATAAAATCAACACGGGCAAAATCCCTGCATCCACATGCATGAAAGGAATTAAGGGCAAAGGTTTTAACTTCGCTTTCTATATCAGAGTCTAGGATTGCAGGGAAACGATACTCAGTGGAACCAGGTGAATACTTTCTCTCAAAATCATAGACTCCACCTTTGGGGATCACTTCAACAATGCCAAGCGAGCAACCGTTGAGTATTCCCACCGTAACTTCGCGCCCGAACACTCTCTTTTCGATCATCCAATTTCCCGGAGTTATTTTGTGAAGTGTTTCACGAAGCTCCCTCTCTCCATTCAATACATAGAGGGCAACGCTGCTCCCCTGATCAATTGGTTTTACCACTAAATCCTGTCCAAGCGATGAAAGTACCTCGAAAATATTCAGTTCCTTCGGATCCTTGAAACTTAACCCCGGTGCCACTCGAACGCTTGCCCGTTCAACCGCTTTTTTAGCGGCATATTTATCCATACACAAGCGACTCGATACTGAGTCGCTGCCACAATAACTAATTCCCTTTTCTTCAAGCAAACTTTGGAGACGGCCGTCCTCCCCAAAAGTTCCGTGAATTGCCGGAAAGACAACAGTTGTATCAGAATCAATTCCGGCGGGTAGCGACTCTTCATTCAATTCAATCAACTCCACAGGGAAATTCTCATTCACGGCATGGGCCAATGCATTTCCAGTTGAAATCGAAACATCTCGTTCCGGACCAATACCACCAGTCAGAATACAAATCTTAAAATTTTTATTATTTTTCATCAAATTCTAGGATAAATATTCGTTCCATGATTTGCCCATCAAAGTTACCTCTGGCTGAAGTGTCAGTCCTTTGGATTCTCGAATCCGTTCCCGCACCCTTTGAATTAAGGAAATTACTTCGTCCGCAGTTGCCCCACCTTTATTGAGGATAAAGTTGGCGTGCAGATCAGAAACCTCTGCTCCGCCTACACGCTCACCCTTTAACCCGTCCTGCTCAATTAAAAATCCGGCTGAGAAATGATCAGGATTCTGAAATATACAACCCGCACTGGCTTCTCGGGGTTGAGACGCCCGTCGACGTTTGGCCAATTTCTCAATCGCTTTACGAATTTCCCGGTGATTTGATTTGCCATCTGCTTTTAATTTTGCCCGCAGGGCTATTCCGTCAAAGGCTTCTCGGCAATATCGGTATCCCACATTTAAATCAGTGCCGGGAATTTCACGAATACTGCCATCGGGTAGCAAGAAAGAAACCCACTCAACAAGGTCGAATGTTTCCCATCCCATTGCACCGGCATTCATTCTCAGTGCACCTCCTAATGTTCCGGGGATTCCTTCCAAAAATTCAAAACCCGTCAAACCGTGGGCACAGGCGAAACTGCAAATCTCCTTTAGCTTTGCTCCCGCACCGACTACGAGTGCATGTTCAGATCGACATGTGATTTCTTTCCAAAATTCCCCCTTCAGGCGAATGACAAGTCCACCAAATCCATCATCCGGAACAATTAAGTTTGATCCTCTGCCAATCATTGCCCGGGAAATATTAAAGAGGTTACTTGCCTCCACCAGCGACCTTAAATCTTCTGAGTTACTTGGTTCGGAATACCAACGGGCGCTACCGCCCACTCTCAAAGTGGTTTTGTTTGCCAAAGGTTCGTTTTCCCGTAACACAGTTTGATTCGATAATTTATTGTTAAGATAGAAAGAAAAGGCATCTGTTTTATTACCTTTGGCCTTTTCCCACGCTGAAAATCCGTCTGCCCACCGCTCAAGATCTCCGGCACCAATAAAAAGAACTTGATCTTTCTCGGGAGCAATTGGTGTGGGTCCAAGAATATCGCAAAGATGGGAAAAATCAGAAAAGATGCGAGCACGCTGCCTCAGGCGGGGGGGCAGGTAACCGACAAGACTTTCCACTGACCCAGCTGGGTCGAATTCCTCAAAAGCCGAGTAGGTGGGGAGAAGGTGAAGTTCGTCCGCCTGTGAGAGTTCTTCCGCAAAATTTTTCGCCAATGCATGGGTTCGGGTAAATCGGTGTGGCTGAAAGACAACCTGAAGTGAATGCTTGGGCAGAAGCAAACGACGGCGACTCAAAAAAGCGTTAATTTCAGTAGGGTGATGAGCATAATCCTCCACAATTGACCGCGTTTGGCTATCATGCAAAATCGTTTCCCTCCGGTCAATCCCCGGAAAGTCACTGAAATTAACCGCGGATAAATCAACTCCTAAGACCGTCCCAGCCGCGAGAACTGCGGAAATGTTGTTTTGCCTGTATTCTGAAGGATCATTCTTTACATTGAAAGTGGACAATTTCTTTTCATTTTCTGCCCGGGCCCATTTGGAAAGCTCAGAATTATCCGGGGTAATAATAGTCGAACTCGTTCTCGAAAATAATGAACGGAAAGTTTCGCCAAGAGACTCTTTTGAATCATATTGATCCACATGATCCCACTCACAATTAAGGGCAAGCGTGACTGCGGGTGAGAAAAAATCTATGGTCCCATCACTTTCATCGACTTCCAATATAAGCCAACTGTTTTTCTCGAAGTGCCCGGGTGGCATTTGATTGTTTACAAAACTGCCCCCGACTAAATAAGAGCATTGAAACTCAACCTGGGATAATGCCCAGCAAAGCATGCCGGTTGTTGAGGTCTTCCCATGACTGCCAACAATTGCGAGAGTTTTCCTTTTCGCAGTCAACCGCGCTAAAAACTCACCTCTTTGATAGACCGGGGTTTCCATCGCCTGCCAATTCCTGACGAGTTTACTGTCCAGTGGAATCGCACTTGAACGGACTACACAGTCCGGTTTGACTAAAGGGGTTGGTTCACTGAGCACTTCAATTCCAGCATCTACCAAGTGAGATCGTAAAGGTTCGCGAAATCGGTCATCATATGCTTCCACCTGAATTCCCGCACCCTGAAGGTAAAGGGCAAGTGGAGCCATGCCCATACCACCGGCACCCAGTAAAAGTACTCGCTTGGGAGTTTTCATCCGATCATTCGCAGGACTCCACCTTGAATCGGTTCATGGGCGGCACGGTCTTTTAAGCACTGACAGATATCATCTGATATTCGACTGGCAACATCACCACAATCCAAAGCGAACAGATTACGGCGGAGAATCGTGCGGAAATCCTCGTTGAACATAACTTCACGGACTTCGTCCAATAAATTCTCGCTCATGTTATCTTCAGGACACAAAATTGAACCTCCCTTTAATTCCAGAAATTCACCGTTTAAGAATTGATGATTATCTGCGGCAAAGGGATAGGGAATAAGAATTGAGGGAATTCTACAGCGAACAATTTCCGCAATTGCACCCGCACCTGCCCTTGAAATAACTAAATCCGCCGCAGAAAGTACCGTATTCATTTCATCGGTGAATGAAACAAACCGGTTTGTGACGATTTGACCTCCTAATCCTTCTAATTGAACCACTCCGGAACTTTCATTATTCATTCCAGTAAGGCAATAGGTGGAGATTCCTTCAGCAGCAAGGCTCTCCAAATTGTCTTTGACCCACCGGTTTAAAGCAACCGCACCCTGACTGCCCCCTAGCACCACAAGTAATCGGTCATGTAAAGATATACCGAGTTGTTTGCGGGCACGTTCTTTTGGAATTCTCCGAAATTCTTTCCTCAAAGGATATCCAATATTTCGTATCACTTCGGGTGAGATACCATCGAGAAGAACACCTTCAGGGAGATACAACCGGTCCGATCTTTTTGCCAAAAATCGGACTGCTTTTCCCACTGCCCGGTTAGCTTCGTGAATAAAGACGGGAATCCCGCGTGCCCTTGCCGCCATGGCCGGACCGAATGAAGAAAACCCACCAAACCCTACCAATGCATCAGCACCCACTCTACCAAAAAATCGATAAGAACGAAGGAAAGAAAAAATAAAACCATAGACAAATCGGGCCAAACCAAGAGGGGATTTAATAAGCGGTGCTCCCGGCATGGGTTCAAAACTGAGTTTCGGGTATTTTCGGGAGAGTCGTGAATCAACCGCTTTCTGGCTGATAAAAAGCCAGGATGGATATCCTTTTTCCTCGAGATTTTGGGCAAGCGCAATTCCCGGAGTTAAATGACCACCAGTCCCTCCGCACGCAATGACTACATTTCTCATATTTCCTTGATTTCTCTTGGTTGATGAAGCTTTGGATTATCCCATTTTCGGAAAACATT
>OZSS01000799.1_pt1 | contig 15120 bp, 13 predicted proteins | sample 1779911 | NCBI WGS metagenome assembly OZSS01 (sample SAMEA2603589, study PRJEB24840) | metagenome | biome: Water; feature: Photic zone; material: Seawater sample | place: Mediterranean Sea | collected 2013-11-12 | depth 10 m | reverse complement strand
TGAACTGCTGGCACGAATGAAAGTGGGGGCGCGGTTGGTACAGCAACAGGCGTTGATGCATTCGTTGATTGATGCGTTACCAGATCCTATTTATGTGAAAGATAGTCGCGGCCTCTATTTGGGTTGTAATGATGCGTATGCAGCCTTTGCGGGCATAGACAAGGATCAGATTGGGCAGAAGCAGGCGACGGATGTGTTGCCGGATGCTCAGGCATATAAAACGCACATGGATGATTTGCGGGCGTTAGCGGCGGATGAGCCGATTGAGTCGGAAGAGTGGACGGTGGATGCGGATGGAAAGAATGTGTGCCACTACAGCATGCGAGTTCCTTTGATGGAGTCCTCTTCAGGTTTGCGTGGATTGTTGGTGTTACATCGGGATGTGAGTCATGAGAGCTTGGGTGAGAAGCAGTTGCGGTATCAGCATAAGCTGTCGTTGCTGGGTAGTATGCTGAGCAATGTGTCAAATGAGTTTAAAAATATTATTAATGCCATTATGGGATTTGCTTCGTTGGGCCTTGATTCGGTGGATAAAGAGAATGAAGCGTATGAATATCTGGATGATATTCATGCCAGTGGCGAGGGAGCAAAGAAGCTGCTTGAAAAGCTGTTGGATTTTTCTAATAAGGAAAACCAGGAGATGGAGCTGTTGGTGTTGTCGGACGTGGTGGAAGATTCGCTGGGTCTGGTGCGGATGATGAAGGCGCCTTCGGTTGCCTTAGAATTTTCGGCGGAAGCGGAGCTGCCCACCATGTATGGTGATCGGGTACAGTTGCAACAGGTTGTAACAAATCTGTGTGTGAATGCGCTCTATGCCATGGAGGGACGTGAATCGGCGGTGTTGACATTGCGAGTTGAGACAGCTTTGGCGAAGCATTCGGATGAGCCATCTATTCTCTTTTCGGTGGAAGATACGGGATGCGGGATTCCGGTTGAGGTGCAGGAAGATATTTTTGAGCCGCACTTCACGACTCGGGAGGGGGAAGGCAGTGGGCTTGGCCTCTCCATTGTGAAGACGATTGTGGAACAGCACCAGGGAACCATTGAGGTCGAAAGTAACGAGGGGGTTGGTTCTTGCTTTCGTCTTCGTTTCCCAGCCAAGGTGTAGGGTTTTTGCTAAATCGGATTGATTGACGCTTTGCTTTCGTTACCCTGTAACTAACAATCAGGAGTTAGCAATGACGGAAGAGTTACGTGTTTCAACCTATTCACCTCCCGCATCGGTTCGGGAGGGTTCGCATGTGTCGTCGATGGAGGTGTATGATGCGTTGTACCGTGAAAGCGTCCAAAATCCGGAGGGGTTTTGGGCTGAGCGGGCGCGAAAAGAGATCGATTGGATTCGTCCTTTTGAAAAGGTGTGTGAGGGGGATTTGGCAACGGGTGATGTTCGCTGGTATGAGGGGGGGCAGTTGAATGTGTCGGTTCAGTGTATCGATCGGCATTTGGCGAATCGGGCGCGAAAGACTGCGATTCTCTGGGAGGGGGATGAGCCGGCGGATGTTAGAAGTATTTCGTATCAGGAGTTGCATGATGAAGTGTGCCGGATGGCGAATGTGCTGCGGCAGCATGGTATTGGAAAAGGGGATCGGGTTGCACTGTATATGCCGATGATTCCAGCGCATCTAAAATTTCTTGATCACTCATTCCTCGTCTCCCTTCCATCGTTGACAACTAGTTTCAATATCACTACACCTTTGCCAGCTTTGCAACCCTTCTCGAAAGGCAGTTATGCATTCCATTCTCATCCAAATCCTAAAAGGTGCACTCATCGGAGCAGCCAACGTAGTCCCCGGCGTCTCAGGCGGCACCATGGCGCTGCTCACCGGCATCTTTGAACGCCTCATCAATGCGGTCAGCGCCTTCAACCCAACCGCCCTCCAACTCGCATCGAAAAAAGAGTGGAGAACGCTATGGAAGCATATCGACGGCACCTTCCTGCTCGCCATCGGCATCGGAGTTTTGCTCAGCCTTTTCTCCTTCGCCAAACTACTGGATCTACTCTTCATACAGCACAAATTATATGTATGGGCCTTCTTCTTCGGCCTCATCGCCGCATCCGTCTATTTTGTCGGAAAAACCGTCAAGCAATGGAATTTATCCGTCCGGCTGTTTTTCATCCTTGGCACACTCATCGCTGGCAGCATGGCATTCTTAACCCCCGCCACCGGCAGTGATTCAACCTTCTATCTAATGAGTTGCGGTGCCATCGCCATGTGCAGCATGATACTACCCGGGCTCTCCGGTTCTTTTGTTCTACTGCTCATGGGCAACTACGAACTTCTCATCAACGCCATCAGTCAATTTCAACTCGCCCAACTTATTCCCTTTGGCATCGGCGCCCTGCTCGGCATTCTACTCTTCGCCCGACTACTCAGCTGGATCTTTAAACATTATCACGATCAAACCATCTCGCTCCTCACCGGCTTCATTCTCGGCTCCCTCGCCATTCTCTGGCCATGGAAAACCGAAATCATCCAAACCCTTACCAAAGGGGCTGAGCTGAAAGAAAAAGTAGTTGGCTACCACTACACCATGCCACCGCTGCAGATCGAAACCGCTATCGCCATAGCCCTCATCCTTTTCGGTGTTCTCCTCATCAGCTGGATCGAAATCGCCTCCCGGCAACCATCAAAAAACACCCAAACCCATTAAGAGCCTGAGCGCTCCAGATGGTGCCGAATCACCCCCGCCAATAACCACGCATCCCGTAACGGTGCCACATGGCTTCGTTGATGCGGCGCATAAATAGTCGAAATCCGCACAGAATCAATGCGAATCCGTCGGCTTGCCGCCCGCAAGAGCACATCAAACTCAAACGCAAAACGCTGTTCAGAACTTGTCACAAATGGCAGCACATCCGCCCGATAAAATCGAAACCCACACGGTGGATCCGCCACATAAACTTTCATTAATCGATTCAATACATATGCAAAAAACCAATTAGTCCACTTTCGAATACGCGGCATTCCCTGCGTATCCGCCATTCGATTTCCAATTAAAATCGGAATTCCAGAGCGCTCATAGGTCTCCAAAAAAAACGGAATCTCACGGGGGTCATGCTGCCCATCACCATCCAGCACCACCACCGCCTCAACCTGCCGCTCAAGCATCGTCCTAAAACCCCGCTTCAGCGAACTCCCTTTTCCCAGATTCCGGCGGTTCCGCAAGACCGTTGCCCCCGCCTGCTGCGCCAATGCCGCCGTATGATCCGTGGAGCCATCATCAATCACAATCAACTCTGCCGGCTCCAATGCCGTTACGGAGCGAACAATGGAACCAATATGATCCGCTTCGTTGTGCGCACAGATTAAAACCCCGAATCGTTCAACCTTCATCGCACCGGCTCCAGCTCCTTACGTCCGAATCATCTTATCCGCTCGATAGGAAGAACGTACCAATGGGCCCGATGCCACCGCATCAAATCCAATCGCATAGGCGGCATCTTCCAGCTCCACAAATTCGCGCGGTTCCGCATATCGGTGTGTCCGCGCATGATCCCCCGTCGGCGACATATACTGCCCAATCGTCAACAGTCGAACCCCGTTGGCATACAAATCCTTAATCGTCTCCAACACTTCCTCCGTCGACTCCCCCAAGCCCAACATAATCCCCGACTTCACCTTAATATCGCTATGCTCAGATGCATATCGTAAAATATTCATCGACCGCTCATACGTCGCCCCCGAACGAATAGACCGCTGTAATCGCTTCACCGTCTCGATATTATGATTAAACACAATCGGCCCCGCATCCAACACACGATATAAATGCTCTTTCCTTCCCCAAAAATCAGGCGTCAACACCTCCACCGTGATCCCCGAAACACGCGCCTTCACCTCTTCAATCGATCGAGCAAAAATATCCGAACCCCCATCCGGAAGATCATCCCGTGTCACACTCGTAATCACCACATGTTTCAGCGCCATCTTCTCTACCGCTTCCGCCACTCGCAATGGCTCCTCCAGGTCTAATCCGGTCGGCTTTCCCGTAGCGATAGAACAAAAGCGACAATCCCGCGTGCAAATGTTGCCCAAAATCATGATCGTAGCCGTTCCATGATTCCAGCATTCATGCCGATTGGGACACTTTGCATCTTCGCACACCGTGTGCAATCCGTTCTTTTTTAACGCAGCATGCGTCTCACTGTATGATTTGTCCGTCTGTATCGGGCGTCTTAACCACTCCGGCAGACGCGTCGGGCGAACTTGTTCCGTTGAATTCACACTAACTCTCCTATGGCTTCGTATCAATGAACCCTAATCTAACACAACCCCCTCAGCGTGAAAGACCATTTTCTAACCAACCCCTGACAACCGACTAACCTGTGCTATTGGTTAGTTGTTACAAGACACGTTCAACGTCTATTTTTACAGCATGAAATTTCTCCTACAGCTACTCTTGTTAAGCACCTTACTCGCGCATGCCGAAATTTCATTCAACCGCGACATCCGTCCCATTCTCTCCGACAACTGCTACAGTTGCCACGGATTCGATCCCGAAACCAGAAAAGCAGGCCTGCGACTCGACACAGAAGAAGGTCTCAAAAAAGACCTAGGAGGCTATTTCACGGTCGTCCCCGGCGATCTTCCCAACCAATGCCGCGACATTGACCAAGCGAGCTATGGATTAATCCAAGACCTCAAGCAACGCGGGCTTTTGGACGATACACTCGTAGTCTGGAGCGGAGAATTCGGCCGAACGACCTACTGTCAAGGAGCACTCACTGCAACCAATTATGGACGTGATCACCACCCCAGATGCTTCACCGCCTGGATGGCAGGAGCAGGAAGCCAACCGGGAATAACGTATGGTGCAACGGATGAATTTGGCTACAATGTCACTGAAAACCCCGTGCACGTTCGCGATTTCCATGCTACCTTGTTGTACCAGTTAGGAATTAACCACGAGAAATTTACCTTCAAACACCAAGGACTTGATCAACGACTCACCGGCGTAGAAGAAGCTCATGTTATTCATGACATCTTAAAAAGCTGAAGGAGTTTTGCCTACCATGCCAACCGTAACGTATATCACGCCATCCAACGAAACCATCACACTCGATGCTGATGAGAAAAATCTCATGCAAATCGCCGTTGAGAATAGCATCGAGGGTATCGATGGTGATTGTGGCGGCATCTGCTCCTGCGCCACCTGCCACATTCAAGTTGATGCCGACTGGATCAAAAAGACCGGCCCTGCCTCAGCAGAAGAACAAGGCCTAATCGAATTTGAAGATGATGTTAACGAACATAGCCGACTCGGTTGCCAAATTGTACTGACCGAAAAATTAGATGGTCTGGTTGTACGCGTGATAGGACGATGAACGACTCTGTTATCATCATCGGAGCGGGTCACGGCGGCACCACATGCTCTGCCGCATTGCGCTCAAACGGGTATCAAGGCTCTATAACGTTGATCGGAAACGAATCCCACCCGCCCTATCACCGCCCGCCCCTATCCAAAACACAACTCCAACCTGATGCACCTCCAAGCACCCCATTACTCCGGGCAGATACATTTTTTGAAAAAAATAATATCACGCTCAAACTAGGAGTACACGTCACCTCGGTTGACCCAAAATTAAAACAGGTCCATACAGAATCAGAATCCCTAACCTACGACACCCTCATACTAGCCACCGGATCATCCCCTCTTCTCCCGCCCGTAAACGGTCTTCAATCCTGCCGCAAATATACGATTCAAAAATTAGATGATGTGCATCTATTAAAAAAAGCACTCATGCGCCCCAAACACATCCTCATACTCGGAGGTGGATTTATTGGATTAGAGACCGCAGCCTCTCTGCACCAGCTTGGTCACCGCGTCTCCCTTTTCGAACGAGAAGAGCGACTACTTTCAAGAGTCTGCTGCCCCACTCTTTCCGACTATTTCCAGTCCCTGCACCAACAACAAGGTGTGGCCATTCACTGTCAGACCGAAGCAACGGAAGTAAGAGAATCCGGCGAAAAAATCGAGCTGCTCACCGCAGCAGGAGATGGTTTTGTCGGGGATGAAATAATCATCGGAACAGGATCTACTCCACATGTCGACCTTGCCCGTCATGCTGGACTCACACTCAGCAATGGAATCGATGTTAACGCCTTCAATCAATCATCGGACCCCAACATCTTTGCAATCGGTGATTGTTGCAATCAATGGAGCGAACGCTATGACCATTCGATTCGCCTAGAGTCCGTTCAGAATGCCGTCGATCAGGCTAAAACAGTCGCCGCTCATCTCTGCGGCCAACCACGCAAGCACCCTATCACGCCGTGGTTTTGGACGGATCAGTATGATGTAAAATTACAGATGGCCGGCATTAAGCACGCTGTTACCCATCAGATCATTCGTGGCACTCCAACACCTGGAAATGCTTTTTCTATTTGGCACTTCAGTCACCAGCGCCTCCAAGCGGTCGATGCAATCAATGACTCCCGAGCCTATAACATTGGGAAAAAACTCATTGAAAAAGAGCTACCCGTTCCCATCGAGGCCCTCAATAATCCCGAACTTGATTTAAAAACACTACTATCCAGCGCGGAAACCCAATGATGTCAGCGAATCAGGACCCATTTAAAAAAGATCGTGAAAATAGTGGCGTTCATACAGCTCGCGTTGATGGAGAGACCATTCCTCTAATCCTTACATTGAGAGAGATCCGGAAAACAGCCAAGGACTGGCAAACCTTTAGTAGTGATAATCCTCTCATGTGTGTGCTTCATTCTGAAGCCCATGTACGCACAGTACGTCAACTCCCGCTCGAAATAGATCCCCCTGCACATACGGAATACCGTTCTATTGTTGAACCGATATTCAAACGCCCTAAATCCGATCCAGCATACGCTGTTGCTATTGAACGCATCATTAACCAAGCCCTTGATCAATGGTTTCAAGCCAACGAACCCGAAGCGGTTCGGGGCCTTGCCCTCCCCATCCAGTGCCATGCGTTGGCTGTTTTGCTTCAGATGCCCGAAGCCGCTGCGCATGAATGGATTAGTTGGGGAGTGCATGTGTTTCATGACCGCGATGACGGAAACGACGCGGGTCCAGTTCTAGAGGCTTATACACAAAAGCAGTTTGAGCGGGCAAAAGCAGAGCCCGGCAACGACTTCTTTTCCATATTGAATGAAGCCGAAATTCAGGGACGCAAATTATCGATGGAAGAAAAACAGGGCTATGCCAACGTAACGTTTGCGGGCGGTAGAGACACCATCATCAACACCCTCAGCAGTATTGTAGCTTATGTGGCTGAATATCCCGAATCCCTCCATTTCCTGCGAGAAGATGAGCAACACCTTATTACCGCAACAGAAGAGTTTGTCCGATATGTTAGTCCCTTGACAGCCATTACCCGAAAATGTCCTCATTCCACAGCTTTGCATGATCAAACGGTAGCAGCTGGCGGACGAATTGGCTTATGTTGGCCCTCAGCCAATCGTGATGAAGATGTATTTGATCAGCCGGATAAAGTGATCTTAAATCGAAAACCAAATCCCCATGTTGGCTTTGGGTTTGGCCCGCATAATTGCTTGGGTGCTCCTCATGCACGGCTTGTGATTCGCAGCTTTCTAAAACAACTCTGCAATCGCATCGAAACCATGCAACTTATTGAAGCCACACCTAAAGTTGAACAGGAAGAGACCTTCAGCCGAATGAGTGGGTATGAGTCGGTGACAGTACGCGTTACGCCCCGCTAATCATTGATATCATCTGCGAGAGCTTATCCCGCTTCGACACCAACTCAGCCTCTTTCTCCCGCTGTAGGCTGACCACATCTGCCGGAGCTTTTTCCACAAAATTTGAATTATTCAATTTGCCTTGCACCCCCTTGAGATGCCCTTCAACTGTCCCCAGTTCAGCACGCATTTTTTTCAATTCCGCTTCAATATCAATCAACCCCTCGATCGACATGTAGATGGTTCCCAATGCCGAAAGTCCACTCGGCATGGGCCCCGAAGGCTCCGTCTTAACGCCCACTTCAAGCACCTCTGCTTTAATCGCTGCCGCAATCGAATCACGATCCGCCGTAATTCGCGCAACCATCTCTTCATTGTGAGCCCGAATCATGAAGACCGCCATCTGTTTCAATGCCAGTCCGTAATCACTACGCAAAATTCGCCCTACCCGAATCAAATCGTGTTTGGCTTCCACATACTCCACTGTCGCCGCATCCAAGTCCACCTCAAGCCCCGCCGCAGGCCATGGGGCTTCAAGAATACGAACATGCGACTGGTTATAGGACATCCCTTCCCACAGTTCTTCCGTTAAAAAAGGCATAAACGGATGCAACAGTCGCAACGCCGTACTAAACACCGTGTGCATAACCATCACGGTTCGAGCTTTCTCCTCTTCTGTTCCGCGATACAAAAGCGGTTTCGAATACTCAAGATAGCGGTCACAATAGCTGTGCCAGAAAAAGTCATAGAGAGCTAACGTCGCATCATTGAAACGATAGCGCGAAAGATGTTCGTTCACTGCTTCAATCGTCTCATTCAACTTGGTTAAAATATAGTGGTCATCCGGAGTCAATACCGCTTGCTCCAACGTCAGCGATTGCCAGTCGGTCTCCTCCGAATGCATCTCCATAAAACGCGCCGCATTCCAGAGTTTCGTCATGAAATTCCGACCAATCTCAAACTTCTCATCATTGATATACACATCTTGCCCAGTAGCGGTAATCATCAGCAACGAAAACCTAAGTGCATCCGAACTGTATTTTTCAATGATATTCAACGGATCAATCGAATTCCCGAGGCTCTTCGACATTTTACGACCCTGATCATCCCGCACGGTTCCATGAATATAGATATCCTTAAAAGGTATCCGCGCTCTGATATCATCGTCCGTTAACGTTTGTTTCTCATCCCCATACAATTCGAGTCCGGCCATGATCATTCGCGCCACCCAGAAAAAGATAATGTCAAACCCAGTCACAAGAGTGGAAGTCGGATACCACGTTTGCAGCTCTTTTGCAGCGGCATCATCCGGCGTTAGCCAACCCAAATTAGCCATCGGCCATAAATACGATGATGCCCATGTATCTAATACATCTGGATCTTGCTCCCAATTTTCCGGGTCAACTGGCGGATGGATAGACACATAGACATGCTCTTTGTTGCTATAGTCCAACGCCTCTTTAGAAATCCCTTTACGATACCACACCGGAATACGATGCCCCCACCACAGCTGACGACTAATGCACCAATCCTGAATGCCATTCAACCAATGTAAATAGGTCTTTTTCCAGCGATCTGGATGAAACGTGACAATCCCCTCTTCTACCGCCCGTTTCGCCTCTTCCACTTTTGGATATTTCAGAAACCACTGCTCCGACAACCTTGGCTCGATCGGAACATCTCCTCTTTCCGAATAACCAACCGAGTTTTCATATGGTTCTCTCTCAAGTAACAATCCATCTTTTTCTAACTGCTCAACCACCCGCTGCCGTGCCTCAAAACGCTCCAGCCCATTAAACTGCTCGCCAGCCTCTTGGTTGAGAACGCCAGCCTCATCAATTACCTCGATGATTTGAAGATCATGCCGCTGCCCAATCTCAAAATCATTCTTGTCGTGCGCTGGCGTAACCTTCAAACAGCCCGTTCCAAACTCTCGATCCACATAGGCATCGCCGATAATCGGAATCATGGCCTTTGGATATGGCCGCCATATCTGCTGCCCAATCAAATGCTTATAGCGATCATCTTCCGGATGAACCGCAACCGCCGTATCACCCATGATGGTTTCCGGCCGTGTTGTAGAAATCTCTAAATGTGTCTGCTCCCCCGATGGCTCAACCAACTCATACCGGAGTTTATACAAAAACCCCTGTTGCGGCTTCATGATAACCTCTTCATCAGAGATGGCTGTTTGAGTGCTCGGACACCAATTAACCATCCGTTTGCCTCGGTAAATAAACCCGCGCTCATAAAACGTTACAAAGGCCTGCAACACCGCATTTGAATACCCCTCATCCAATGTAAACCGCGTGCGATCCCAGTCACAAGAAGCACCTAACTTCTTCAACTGATTCAGGATGATTCCCCCCGATTCATTACGGAAATCCCAAATCTTATTCACAAACGCTTCTCTACCTAAATCATGCTTCGTTTGTCCTGTTTCTTCCCGGATCAACCGTTCGACTTTCGTCTGGGTTGCAATACCAGCATGATCTGTTCCCGGAATCCAAACGGCGTTCTTACCTTCCATCCGCGCAACACGAATTAAGACATCCTGAATCGTATTATTCAGCGCATGTCCCATATGCAAAATACCCGTCACATTCGGCGGCGGAATCATAATACAAAAGGGGTCTCCTCCATCCGCAGCATCTGCGTGAAAGCAGCCCTCATCTATCCAGGTCTGGTACCACTTTTCTTCACAAACCTTAGCATCGTATGATTTCGCTAATTTTGCCATTTTCATCAATCCTCTTAAAACCCAGCGCTATTCTCAGGCATCATCTCTCTGTTCCTCATCCAGGAACAGTTTGTACTCCACACCATCCACCAGCGCTTCCCACGAAGCCTCAATAATATTTTCCGAAACTCCAACCGTGCCCCAGTTTGATGAACCATCCGTCGACTCAATCTGCACCCTTGTTCGCGCACTTGTCGCCTCATCTGGATCAAGAATACTCACCCGATAATCCGCTAGATGAACCCCCTCAATCGCAGGAAAGAACGTGCTCAGCGCCCGACGCAACGCCATATTCAGCGCGTCCACCGGTCCATCGCCTTCCCCCACCGTAAACGCCGCCTCATCATCCACGCGCAATTTGATCGACGCTTCCGACGTACACGGCTCATCCTTGCTCCGCTTCTCAACGATCACCCGGAACCCCTCTAAATCAAAAAAGTTCTTATGCTCCTTCAGCACTTTTTTGATCAACATCTTAAACGAAGCATCCGCAGACTCATACACATATCCTTCCTGCTCCATTTGCTCCATTTTTGACAAAATATCGCGAATTTCAGGCGATTTACGGTCGATATTGTCCAACCCCATCTCAAGCAGCTTCTCCATCACATTACTCGCACCCGACAACTCCGAAATCAAAATTCGGCGACTATTGCCAACCTCATCCGGCGGCACATGCTCAAAAGAAGCCGCCGCCTTACGCACCCCATCCACATGCATACCCGCCTTATGAGCAAAGGCACTATCACCAACGTAGGCCGCCCGCTGATTATCCCTCAAATTTGCCTGCTCATTCACAAATTGCGAAACCGCTTTCAACTTTTTCAACTGTTCGGGATCCGCCAGACACGTCAGCTCGGTCTTCTTTAAAATATTGGCGATCACCGAAACCAAATTGCAATTGCCACACCGCTCACCAAAACCGTTTATCGTTCCTTGAACGTGAATAGCTCCAGCCCGAACCGCCTCCATCGCATTGGCCACTCCCGTCTCAGAATCATTGTGTGTATGCGCACCCACCGGCACATTCACACGCTTTTTAACCCACTCCGTAATGGCATAGACTTCATGTGAAAGACAACCCCCGTTCGTATCACACAAAACCAACACATCCGCGCCACCCGCTGCGGCCGCTTGCAGTGTCTTTAGCGCATACTCCGGTTCATCTTTGTATCCATCAAAAAAATGTTCCGCATCGTAAATAACCTCTTTACCATGTTCTTTTAAAAAACGGCAGGTATCCTCGATCATGGCCAAATTTTCATCGGCGGTTGTTTTCAACACCTCTTCAACATGCAACAGCCAACTCTTGCCGAAAATGGTACATACTTCCGTATCCGCCTCAATCAGTGCCTGTGCTCCCCGATCCGCCTCTACCGCAATACCCGCTCGACGTGTGCTCCCAAATGCCGCAATCTTAGAATGCTTCAATGCAATGTTCTTAATCTCTCTAAAAAATGCCATATCCTTTGGATTAGAAGCCGCAAAACCACCTTCAATATAATCAACCCCAAAGGAATCCAGCATCTGTGCCACATGTAATTTGGCTGCCGTAGAAAACGTTACGCCCTCCGCCTGCGCACCATCTCGCAGTGTAGTATCATAAATAAAAACACGCTTATCTGCACTCATCAGAAGATTATCCTATTCCCGTTACCGCTTCCCGTATCATCAATCGTCCACAACCCAACTACTGGCAAAGCACTAACGCGATGCATATGAATCAGTCTGCATGCTCCTGATTCTCAAGATACCGCTCTGCCTCCAGCGCTGCCGCACAACCCGTGCCTGCCGCTGTCACCGCCTGCCGATAAATGCGATCGGCCACATCCCCAGCTGCATACACCCCCGGAATCGACGTCTTCACACCATCTGCCACCAAATAGCCCACCTCATCCGTCTCTAATGTATTCGCAAATACTTCCGTGTTCGGCTTATGTCCAATCGCAGAAAAATATCCTTTGCACTCCACCTCAAAGACCTCTTCACGCTGCGTATTCCGAATGCGCACTCCCGTCACATCTATTGTATTGGGGATGTCTCTGGCAGAATCCAACTCGCGCATGCTGCCACTTCGCAAGCCATGTACGCCGTAGAGCACGCCCTACAGGACGCAGAAAAAATTGAAGAGGTTATTATCCCCGGAGTGATTTTCACCACACCCGAAGTAGGCCTCGTGGGCTTGACCGAACAGGAAGCAAAAGCAGCCAACATTCCTTACCATGTGGGCAAACACTTTTTCCGAGGTCTCGGCAAAGCACTTGCGTCTAACGAAACCGAGGGCTTCGTGAAGATTTTGGCACACGCGGAGACCGACGTTATTATCGGAGCTCAATGTGCTGGGCCACATGCGACTGACTTAATCAGTGAAATGGTGATCACCATACGTGAAGAAATCACGGCTGAAGAATTAGGCAATACCGTTCATGGCCATCCTACGTTTGCAGAAATATGGATGGAAGCGGCCCATGCTGTTCATAAGGCGTGCATTCATGCACCGCCGGCAAAATAAATGCTACGCATCGTACCAGTTCTGATCCTTTTTGCGGGGCTATTTATCGTGCATACGGGAAGATGTGAGACGATCTTATTTAAAAATGGAGATGAGATTAAAATCGAAGATATTCAACTATTCGACAATCTTGTCGCTATCGACACTGAAAATTTCGGGCTCCTCTTTTTCACTCCAACAGATCTTACAAACATCATTCAATTCCCTGAACCCAAAAAAGCACCTGCTCCACAAGATCCACCCAAAAAGGTAACTATTAAGAAAGAAAAATCAAATTGGTCAGGCCAAGTAAGTGTGTCTCGAACCTCCCGAGATAGTAATACGATTCGGCAGCGCAACGGTAACATCCAAGAACAAAACCAGATGATTGAAGATACGCGTGTTCAAATCAAACTGCGCTATAAGCAAGACCTCAATACAATAGATTGGAGTGCAAAGCATCGATTCTATCGGATTGATGATCGAAAAATTGACGACCAATATTCGCTGTCGCAAAACTATCGAAGAGATACCACGCGGCAACGGTTATTTCTGAACGCAAGAACGCTCTATCAGCAAGATTATCGCAGAGCCCTTGATTTTGAATTTTTGCAATCTGCCGAAGTCGGTATTCAATTCAAAAAATCAAAAAAACTAATGCTATCCACCTCACTGGGTATTGCCTATCACCTTTATCAGCGAACCATTTTCTCAGAGGGAGAAGCAGAAACCAGTAACGTCACATTACCGAAAGCCGTTTTTAACCAAAATTTTCGATGGGAAATTATAGACGACCTAGTACTCATTCAGGGCTACCGGCATCAGGGCGATTTAGCAAACTATCAATTTAATTTTTCCGCGGGGGTAGAAAACCGTCTGATTGCAAAGCTGTTCTTGAAACTTGAATATAAAATTGAAGAGGATACCGAGGTCTCCTATGCCGATCGCGGATTTTATAACCGGACGTTACTCGCCAGTCTGATTTATAAATTTTAACCATGAAAAATAACCAAAAGCTATCACGAGCCTGCATTGACACCACTCCCTTCCCTACCTATATTCTAGCCTCTTTATTCAAACGCGAGGAATGGCTCAAATTATGAACGATGTAGAAATGACTGAGCTGGAGAAACTACGGCACAGTTCAGCGCATATAATGGCAGCGGCTATCTGCCGACTTTATGAAGACGTTAAACTCGATATCGGCCCCCCAACCGACGATGGCTTTTATTACGACTTCGATCTCCCCGATCGGATATCCACCGATGACTTTAAAAAAATCGAAGAGATGATGGCTAACATCATCGAAGAAGATCACCCATTCACCTGCCAAGAACTCTCACGCGAAGAAGCCACACAACGGCTGCAGGGACAACCCTATAAACTCGAGCGTCTTGCCGACATCCCATCCGGCGAGCCGATCACATTCTTCACCTGCGGCGAGTTTACTGACCTCTGCCGAGGGCCTCACGTAGAGAGCACTGGAAAAGTTAAAGCCTTTCAATTAGTCAATGTGGCTGGCTCCTACTATCGAGGCAAAGAAACGAATCCCATGTTGCAACGTCTCTACGGCACCGCTTTTCCCAATCCAAAAGAATTACGCTTGCATCTCAAACAAATTGAAGAAGCAAAAAAAAGAGATCACCGTAAACTAGCGAAAGAACTCGACCTCTTCTCCATCTCCGAGAATGTGGGTCCAGGATTAGTCAACTGGCATCCAAAGGGCGCACGCATTCGATCCATCATTGAATCGTTCTGGAAAACCGAACACTACCGTAATGGATACGACATGCTATACACGCCCCACGTCGGCAAAGCCACTCTCTGGGAAACCTCCGGACACCTTGATTTTTATCGAGAAGGCATGTATGCGGCCATGGATGTCGACGGACAAGAATACTTTACCAAACCTATGAACTGCCCTTTCCATATCGAAATCTATAAATCCGGTCTTCGTTCCTATCGCGAATTCCCTCTTCGCTGGGCTGAGCTAGGAACGGTTTATCGTTACGAAAAAGCAGGCACACTTCATGGCTTATTCCGCGTTCGTGGATTCACACAGGATGACGCCCATATTTTCTGCACCACCGATCAAGTGGAAGACGAAGTGAAAGAGGTCATTCGTTTCTGCAACTTTATCTGGAAAACATTCGGATTCACCGAAGTAAAAGCCTCCCTCCCGCCCCGCCCTGAAAAAGCAGTAGGCGATGCAG
>OZSS01000798.1_pt1 | contig 15122 bp, 10 predicted proteins | sample 1779911 | NCBI WGS metagenome assembly OZSS01 (sample SAMEA2603589, study PRJEB24840) | metagenome | biome: Water; feature: Photic zone; material: Seawater sample | place: Mediterranean Sea | collected 2013-11-12 | depth 10 m | reverse complement strand
GCTGATGCTGATGCTGATGCTGATGCTGATCCTCCCAACCTGCATATCCCACTCGATGGTAATCTTGCTCGTGTGAAGGCTGGAGAGATGCTTGGATTACCTTGGATTTCGAGGACCGTATTTCGCATGTTTGGTGTTGGAATGTGGGGAGGCGCTTTGACCACTTTGGAGAAGTGGGCGCACATAAATTCAAGCGTCCTTATCTTTGCCAACATTTCGTCCGGGTTTTTCATACTGTATCACTTCGTCTTTGGCTACCGCAAAGAGGCTTGCTATGCTCTGGCTGGGATGACTTTCATCGTCAACATGTGCCAGGTGCCGGCAGAACGCTACAAATTTTCAGACAAACTCCTCATTCCGTTCTTGCGCGACAACCAGGACAGGGTGAAGAGCAATATTAATGGTTACATTGTATGTGCATTTGGTTTCGTATTTTATTTCTTGTGGACAGGTCTGCCTCTTTTATGTTTCGTGAGAACTCAATTAATTGTTCCTCAGCAACTAAGGGACGCAGCAGCGGGTAATCAAACGATGGCTAATGGAACCTCACCTTCGCCTATAGACAGTGGGAGCGAAGAGGCTTACAGCCCTGATATGCTCCTGGGTAATTTTTTGTTATATACCTCACCTGTATGCTGCTTCATGATGACAGGCTGGTTCAACGCAGAAAGCATCTATGTGCAGTACACAACTCAACTCACGCAGGAGTGGGTCAACGAATACGCTGACTCTGTCCTTAATATTCTGCTAGATGACAGGGTGCACCCAAAAACACGTCTGAACAAGCTCTCTATGCTTTACAATCGGCGTGGCAAATGGATCGCGGAGAGTCTGGCGAAGCATGCCAACCCATTCCATGTGTTTGCAGTTCCCGTCCATCTCCTGAACTTGGTCCTTGCCATCACTCTTATGTTACCGGACGTAGTTGGTGGTCTGGATGCCGTCGAGGATGCTTTCTTGCCTTATCCAGCATTAAGAATAGGGCTCGGTATCGTCTGCTTAATCCAGGTGGCTGCCCAGCTCTTCTTTTACTCCGTGACGTCTATGGCCGTGCCAAACAAGATGTTCTTTGAAAAGATCCAGAGCACAATATTGCCAGATGCCGAGAATTTCAGCATCGCTCTGCAGTGCTTCCCATCCGGCGCGGACGACCTGTGGGCATGGCTGCGCGGCCAAGGCATCTTTCTCTGTCTTTTCGGCGTTCCTGTGGACTCTGCGCTTCCCGGCAAAGCTGTTGCTGCAGGAGTAAGTCTATTCGGAGCGATTGCCATGGTGATTGCGCGCATGCAGCTTAATGACTAGCGCTCAGCATCAGAATCATCGTCAAGTAAAAAAAAAACTTCTTTTTTTTTTTTTTTTGCACTTTGTGTACTGCATTTTGAATCCATTTTTTTTTTCAACCTTTTCTTTTTCAAAACAACTTTAAATTCAATACTGTCTTTTGTTTTGTTGGTGTTTTTCTCTTTGGGATTCTTCTTCCTTTCTTTCTTACTTCTTTCCTTTCTTCCTTTCTTCCTTTCCTTCCTTTCCTTCCTTCCTTCCTTCCTTCCTTCCTTCCTTTCTTCCTTTCTTCCTTCACTCAGTATTGCTGCTGCTGCTGCTGCTGCCGCTCCGCAATGGCCCGTCGTCCTTGGGACGGGCTAGACCCGGCTAACCGGTTCTGTCGCTCGGTAAACTCATGGATCTTCTGGGCATGTCTGGGCAGTGAGAAGGAATGGAGGAGCAGAGCGTGGTGGCAGAGAGAGACACATTGTGCTTGTTTGTTCTACTGAGATCGTTAAATTCAAAGTGACAAGAGGAAGACTCATCGACTACGAAGCATGCAGATTTTCATCAAGACTTTGACAGGCAGAAAGCAGGGGTACACTTTTGAGCCCACGGACAAGGTTGCTGCTGTCAAGAATGCCTTGCAGGAGAAGGAAGGGATCATGAAGGACCAGATTCGGTTGATTTTCTCGGGAAAGCAATTGCAGGATGATGCCGAACTCTCCAGCTATTCCATCAAATCTGGCGATACCATCCACATGGTGCTGCAGCTCAGGGGTGGATTCTAGGATGTCTGAGGAGCAGGAAAAAAAAAACATACATACAAATGAAGGAAGATTTTGTCAAGATATGGGCTCACGATGAAAAGCCAACACAGAGAACTTTGCAGAAGGTCGCTTTCTCAGATTCTTCGGCTTTCCAATTTTACACTCGCATGTTGTTCTCCATGCTGCTGTTGAAGTGGCTGCTGTCTCTCGTTGTGTGTCTTGCTCTAGGTGCACTCGTAATATCTCGCAAACATTTTCGTTCTTCTATTTCTATTTTTCTGAGTCTGCTCTCTCTAAACTCTTTGTCTATTTCAAATGTGACCATGATTCTCGTTCTCAAATGTCCAACTTCACTCTTCCAATTTCGTAGAGCAGCAGCAGCATGCATGCCGACTGTTTCATGACGTATGTACTCAGCACGCAATTGCTCCTCCGCGCGGCATCCCGCTTTCTGAGGAGGCGGGATGGGGAGTGTGATCAGACAAGAGAGAAGAAAACTTTTCACTCATTAGGGCTTCCGTTTAACGCCGTGAACTCTGTCTTAGCAAAAGGGCGTATTGGCATGACTGTTCTCACAAGTGTGGCATGGGTTGTGAGCTGTCCGCTGTTGCATGCTGCATGCCTGCGGTGGATTCTCACCAACACTAGCATTGGTCCATGCTTTGCCGTGGCCGTGGGATCAGCTCCGGCTTTTGCGGCGAGCTTGATCTTTGGCCTTTTGCAAGGACGAGGGCGGGTGGCGGCGACAGGTGTAATCGAAGATGGGCTGGACATGTCGTCATATTGCGTGCTCTCTCTGCTGACTGCTGCATTCCACATTCTTCAAGCATTTGCGCTCGGCAGTGATTTTGTTAGCGTTGGAGTCTATGCTGCCTTTACTCTTCTTGATGAAATTCTCTGTCCTTGGATCTCCTCGATGATCTTGCGCAGGCCACTCCGCCTTGGCATGATCGCTGGGGGTATGTCAGCCGCAGCAGCTATATTTTTCTCGTCGTTTGCCGCGTATCGCCCGGAAAATTGGTGGCGGATTGGAATTCGCGCGAGGCACGAGCGCATATCACTGCTGAGTATCTGCATTGCTGCTGGAGCGAGAATTGTCTATGTGCTTCGTGGTGTCCTCTCAAAACAGTTGGTCCTCGAGAGGGAGGCTAAAGCGAAGGCAAAGGCCGGGTCAGAAAAGGGTGCCAGCGTGTCTGTGGTTCCAGCCAAGTCTTCATCGCGCATCGAAATATCATCTCCGCGGATTCGTGAAAAGCATCTATTCAGGTCCAGGAGGAAGGGTAGCGGTGCTCTCAATATGAAGATCGAGGAAGCGGAGCTCAAGTCTGGAAAGATTGATTCGGCATTCGACTCCATCATGTACGATACTGAATTTGTCGACGGATGCCTGTGGAAAACGCTCAAGCTCCATGCATTCGGTGGTAATTTTGTGCTGCTTCCAATCGCAATCATCGGTGCGTTTGGAAACGGTGAAGAATTTTCTTCAGTCTCAACTTTATTCTGCAGAGACGCTGGTTGCATCAAATTCTGGGGCGTTGCTGGTGCAGCAGCATTCTGCATGGTCGTCAGACCTCTAGCCGCGTACGGAGCGATGCTGTGGGGCGGGGAGAGAAGCTTCGCAAGGGTGCGCATGATTTCAATTGTCGCTGCCATGGGTTACACAGTCGTGACAATCAATGGAAATGTCAGCCCGACGATGCTTTTAGCCCTGCTTTTTGCGCTCATCAGCATAGATCTTTCCGAATGGAATGCTTACGCTCTCAGATGGAAGAGGAGAGTTCGGCGAGAAGTGAAAGCGCTCGGAGATGCCATCGCGATGGAAGGTGAGAAAAAGAGCGCTCTTCGAGTGCACATTGATCGTGACGACCTTGATAACAATCTCTCTAAAATTGCTGCGAGGCTTGACTACTGTTCTTTTGCTGGAATCGCAATGCAGGCTGCATTGACACGAGATATTGCTTCAACGCTTTCGACGACTAACGACGCGCTGTATACGTGGAAAAAGAAGTGCTACTCCGGAAAGCGGCCCTTAAGGCCCCTCGCGCTGCCAGCACGCCACTTGGAAAATCCCACAATCAACGAGAACGGAGCCACCGCCAGTGGTTTGCAGCACCGGCATGTTGCGCACAACAGTTCAAAGCTGAATATTCCCGTGCCAAATCAAGCGCTAATGCTTGGTGGCGAGCAAAAGATGGAGCAGCCTCTGCCGCCGAGTCAACCGCCTCCTCCACCTCAAATCTCTCGACAAAGAGGCAAGGTGCGCACGGAAGGAAAAAATGAGGCGAAGGGTCGCAGCTCCATGTCCGAGGTAGAACAAGGGAGCGATTTCTATGATAATCATTGCTATGATGATGATGATGATGATGATGATGATGACAATGATGACAAAGATGGCAAGGGTGTACCAGGGACGAACTTGTCGTATGATCCACGAAGGCACAGAAAGTGGTGATTTTAAACTTTTGTACTTTAAAGCTCAGTAAAGGGGCGCTGTACTTCTAAACCAGTTTTTGCCTGAATGATACATGCGCTTCTGCGAACGGCTCTGAGGAGCAGCTCTTTGGATTTTTGTCACTTGCATTGCCGAAGTTATAGCCTTGTGTGCAATATGCCTCTCGTCCTTTGCATGTGATCGCCTCTGGTCTTCCGTGCTACGTCGAATATCTCGCTCCTTGTTCTGCTGCATATATTTGTACATTCGTTGCTGCCGTGGAGAATAACCCTTAATCCCCTTTGGATACACGCTCTTGCGACCAAAGAAGCGTGGACTCCTCATCTCGTTGACAAGGCTGCCTGACTGGAGGTCAGCCCGAGGAGAAAGGCGATTTGTTGTCCGGCTAGTATAGGCAAATGTCATCCCCGGACCAAAATTGGACTCTCTCTGATTCTCATTGACATCGCGTAAATTTCGCAGATTGTTTATGAAATCGCCAGACGTCAGTGCGGCGCCACTACTACCGCCTCCTCCACTTCCCCGAAGAGTGCTCAAAATGGATGCTGCTTCCTCCTTCGTGGGGTCAAAACCCATACTACGCAGACCATTTTGTAGGCTCTTCTCTGTAATTTTCCCGCGCTGTTTGCTCCCCTGCCCCTTTGCATTTCTACTAGAATACAGCCTGAGCGTATCTATGGGAGGTTTTTGAAGCATGTGTTTTTGCATACTTCGCAGCATGAACCCCTTATTTGTGAAAATGTACTCATCCCGCTTCATAGAACGAGCAGTGTTGGGCCTCTTTTCCTCTTTTTTTTTCCCCTCCCACATCAGGTGCAAGGGTCTTCCCTTTTGCGCTGCACTGCCACCCTGATTGTAACTCGATTTGTGCGATGGTGCCGTGCTCGGTCTCCTCCGTGCTGTGGTGAAAAAGCTTGCCGCGCCCGCATTGATCCTATCTCGCGGAGAATAGATTGGAGTCTGAGGTCTTAACGGCATCTCTCGACTTATGCTCGAGCTGCCACCACTCAGCTGTGTGCTTCTCCTGGTTAGTGAAAGATGACTTCCGTTGCTCTGAGTTTGGGGGCGATACGCTCTAAGCCCCCCTGTCCGAGGTGATAGCGGCCTCGTCTTCCTTCCCCCCTGTGTCCCACGGCTTTCCTCCGCTTTCATGGTTTCTCTCTCTGTCCTCGCTCGCGTTCGGTCAACCTACACGTCCATCAAGCTATTTCCTCAAAATGTTTTTCAATCTCTCTAGCTTTCTTTCCTTCTTTCAGTATGTATATATGCGCGTGTGTGTGTGAGTGAATGGGTGTTGGTAGGTGTGCGTGTTATATATGCGTGTGCCTATAACGTTCGACTTTTTTGTTTTTGTTTTGTTTTTGTTTTGTTTTTGTTTTGTTTTTGTTTTGTTTTTGTTTGTTTTGTTTTTTTTTTTTCCAACAAAAAGAAAAAAAATAAAAATCGATCGAAAACGCCAGGAGTTGTAACTGACTTACGCCATAGTTACGTTAGCACAAAAAATTAAAAATTAAAAAATGAAAAGAAGAAAAGAAGAAAAGAAGAAAAGAAGAAAAGGAGAAAGGTGTGTACGTGCAGAGCAGTCAGTGTGATAATAATATCCATTCATAGTCTCGTCTCCTATATATATATACTCTCTTTCTCTGAACTCCATCCTACCTCATCTCATCTCACCTGGTTTCATCTGCCCTCTTAACATTACTGTAAATATTATTTCCACAAGATGATGCATGACCGAGAGAAAGCGCGCATAAAGCGCGCAACGGCGGCGGAAAATGTTGCACGAGGAGGTTCTAAGGATCGTGCTGTGCAAATCTCAGAAAAGTTGCCTGCAATCAAGAGTATGCCGTCGCCATCCACAAGGGCAGGCGGGCTTGATACGCGCAGCAAAATCTCTCCGACGCACCTCATGCGACTCGCGGAAAGTCATGAATATGCCATTCGTGACATCTTCTCCGCGTTTGACTATGACTGCAATGGGCTCCTTGATGAATATGAGCTGCGGGAGCTTCTGAGAGTCACGCGCTACAGGTGCCATGACATCAGTAAAGAGACTAAAGATGCTGATGAAAAGCTCATTGAGGCCATTGATGTAATGGCTGGAAATTACAGGCATGGAGTTGACTTTACGCAGTTTGCTTACATTTACAATGAAGTCCTTGATATTGGCAAGCGCTTGCACATGGATTCAGCAGAAGTAGCGACCCTTTCATCATATCACTCCCCAGCTAATCTTTCGAAAATGAATAAAGTCATTGAGCTCTTGTTTTCTGAAGGAAAGATCAAAGTCAATGAACGAGTATTTTTGAGCACCCATCTTCTAGATTCTTCAGGACATCTCTCCTGCTCGGATGAGCAGGCTGTCGATCTTCAAAAAAAGAAGATGGAAATATTCAATCTCCTGAACCTCTTTTCCTCCACGAAGAGCCAAATGCATCTGTCGCGCATCCTGCGCCGCACAAAAGAGTTGATGCGTATCATTTGTGACATCGAGGCTCAGAACAAGAGAGATTTTAAACTTGGGAGAAGACATGAAACAGTGAAATCAGAAATGCTGAAGGATCCTTATTCCCAGTGCTTCTCGTTAATACAGCGTGAGATTGATCCCAATCATCTTCCAGAAATTAGTGATGAACTTAAGAAGCTATTACAGCAGCACTGCTCTTTGCTGAAGGAAGAAGGAAGTCTAAATGAAGAACAGTATCAAAAGGCAGTACGTTTAATTGATGAACGTGATCGGAAAATGGCATATGCGTTGTTTCAGTACATGAACGATTCTGATGCGCTTCGAGTGTACCTGGACTTCAAGAGAAAAAGATACGAGAGAGAACTGGATTACAGTAAGAGGGTTTTGGCCAGAATGGATTCCCATAAAAAGTTTATTCGCGAAAGAGCTGAACTGTACGCTGAGCTGTGGAATGAAAAGATTGCGCCAAAGCAATCGAAGAGGAAGACTCTGCGATGGGTCGTACTGTATATAGAAGCGCTCAATGCGTTTCGCAAGAAAGGAAAGTTTGAAGAAATATGACAAGAGTGGATTAAAAAAATTGATTGTTTGTAGTGCTGGCTGATCAGATAAGCATGTCTGCCTTTGATCTGGACTGCCCTCTGCGGCTTTCGGTCAGTACAATGAGCATATCTCCCTTTGACCATGTGTGCTGTTTATGCCTCTCCGCTCCTTTTGGATTGATGCATATCTTATCCCCACGAACCCAGCCAACAAGAATTTGCTTCCTGTTGCGAATGAATTGGAAGAGATCCCAGTAACTACACTCCCGCTCAAGCGATTCAACGCTGCACAAAGCCAAATCACATCCAAGAAAACCTAGAAGTTCTGTCAAGACACTCTTTACCTCACGCGATTCACTCACCATTGCAAGCACCTTTGAGACAGTATTGTTGGACAGGACAAAGTCTGACATGTGACTGATGGCACTATTCTGCATGATCATGATATGAGTCTGAGGATCAAGAATTTCGCATGTGACGAGACAAGTTGCATGCAGCTCCTCTTCCTGCAGTCGGCGCTTTGCCTCCCTGTTTTTTGCAGTTTTCTCCTTAAACTTGCGGATAGAAGCAAGAGTACGTTCATCCACAGACCTTCTTGCAGGCTGAACTGCTTCCTGGAAGGCGCCGATGGAAGATGAAGAAGAAGGTGAAGAAGAGTCACTTCTTTCAATTGCCAACTTTTCCAAAGCTTTGGAGACCACTCTCTTCTTCCTGAACTGCAAATCACGAATGAGAAGGAGAATTGCAAGAGAGTGTGAATCGCTATGCATCATATCTGTCTCCAGAGCTTCATCTGATAAAATCAAGACAGAGGTAAATTTCCATACCTCGACTTCCTTCAGCTTCCGCCTCACTGCTGGATTTCCAATATGATGCACAAGCTTCAAATTTTTTAGATCCTTTTCTGCACACAAGCCACCATCTTCCAGTCGCTCTTCCCTTTCTTCTATTGGCAGTTCGCTCAGCATGTGCAGCTCACTCCCTGGAGCCACAAGTTCGTCGAGAAGCACGATCACGTCATCGATATCCCTGCGCCATCCTGTCATGAGAACCTTTTCAGGCCGCTGCAACTGCGCAGTAGGACTCAGGCTAGCTTCAAGGCTCATAAATTTTCTAGTATCCATGGTGGCGAGAAGAGGCTCATATGAATCGTCATCTTCGGCAATCACGACAATTTTGTCCGTCAGACCGAGAACACGCTCTCCTGGTGGATTAAGGATGACCTTATCGGCGCCGAATGATGTCGAAGTTGCAATACCAATGGGCACCGCCGTATCGAAAGAAAGCAACACTTCATCAAACGTCTTGCCAATGAATTCTGGCCACCGCTTGATGTATATTTCATCCCCTTCAAAACCAAGGAGCTCAGCGTAGACCTCAGCGAGTCCTTTTGAGCGCGCGGCTTGGATCATGAGCCTGCCGACAATATCGTGAGAAACGATCGTCTCGACGCTCTCTCCTCCAACGAGCTCTACCAGAGAAGTATTGTCAATATCACGCATCTCTGCCACTACGTGCCCGCGCAACTCCGATTTTAGGCTCTTCAAGCTCAGAACTGATCGCAGCACAGTTGCATCAGCCTTATCGGGAGCTCCTTCAGGTGCCAGAATAACGATTGACTTTGCCAGATGAGCAGCGCATTTATTCAGGTCTCCTTGTGCAATGATAGATCCTGTCCGCACGATGACTGTTGATCCCCTCAGGGAGCACCTTTCGTTCACCTCTGCCTCGGCTTCCTTTTTTGCCTTCCCGGAGAGTAGAACGATTGTGCCACCACCATCACTCTCCATGGACTGTGTCAGTTGATTCAGGAGCTGTATCGTCTTTAATGTCCATCCTAGGACAAGAACATGACCGGCTTCGATGACTTTTGAACGCCCTGTCTCTAAGTCCTCTAGCTTCTTTTTGATGCCATCAACGACAAATCCGATGATCGCCGCACTCAGCAGAATCCCTCCAACGGTGACAAAAAACGCAACAATCCTATTGGCAACTCCATTGCTGTCTGCGTGTGTCCCAGGATCAGCAATGAATGCCCAAGAGAGCCAGATTGCCTCGGCCATTGCAATCGTCTTTTGTTCATCGCCCATCATCATCATTGTTCCATTGACGTCTGCCATTTTAGGAATGGATGCAAGGCTACCAATATGGATCAAAATGCCACCAAAAAATATTGCTGCAACAAAAAAAAAGGTGATGGACAGGGCCTGCCAAGACGGATGCTCTATTCCAGTGTTCACGCGATACTTTATCCTTTCCCAAAGTGTGTAGTATTGGCTACGCTGACCAAAGACTGGGGCGCCATTTTCGTCCACATCCGTTGAGACAGAGTCCCCAAAAAGGCTTTTCAAACTGCGCACACGTTCTATCGGTGAAGTGCTGGCCCGGCGCCGGCGTTCACCGGTCGTCGCCACCACCACATTCGTGTGCTGCTGCTCTTCGGCGTTCGCCATGGCAGTGTCTACCGGACTGGGGGGCAGAGGCACCACCCTTGTTCCACCAGCCCCCCGAGGAGTATCCACACTCATGCTCTTCGCCTCTCTGTTTCCTTTTTCCTCTCTTTCTCTTTCTCTTTCTCTTTCTCTTTCGTCTTTTTTTCTTCTTCTTCTTCTTCTTCTTCTTCTTCTTCTTCTTCTTCCGTATGATGAGGATCTCTCGTTGTCCAAAACAAAGCAGCAGCAGCGAGCAGCGAGCAGCAATCAGTAATTAGCAACCAGCAAAGCAAAGCAAAGCAAAGCAAGAAGCCCTGCCCTGTCCTGGTGTGGGGTGAACAAAGAAGTGATTCAGAGTCGTGAGAATGAGACGGTAAAACAGACAGATCGAAGAAGGAGGAGGCCGATCGTGTCCCTATTCTGTGCAGTACATCATTCCCCCCCTTGTCTGGAGTGGTCTATGATTTCCATTGTGTGTAGTATTACTATCGTCTTGCATCTGGAAGGAGGGAGAGGGAATGAGGAGAGGAGAAACGCACAACAGCGACAGACGGACACACACGCACATAGAGAGAGATAGAGAGAGAGAGAGAGAGAGAGAGAGAGAGAGAGAGGAAGAATGAAGAAGAAGAAGAAGAAGAACAGCTGCAACATTCACTCAGCGGGCAACCATGACGAAAACAGTTGGAACATGTAGACGAAAGGAGGCAAAAGAAACACTGCTGAGAGAAGAAAGTAGGTGCAAGAAGAAGAAGAAGAAGAAGAACAACAACAACAACAAAACTTGGAAAACCAAAGGACAATGAACTTGATTACGACCCGTGAAATGCAAATACTAGCTAGCGGTAGCTGCGCCTATTACCGCCGAAAGATGCTGCAAAAGGCATCCAAACTCAATGGCTCTCCTTCATCGTTCTCGAATTCAGAAGATACTTCTTTGATGCTCTTAAAGTTCTCGGCCATGTTGAGGATGTCGCCCAAAACGTTGTTGCTCTTGATGGAGAGCCATAGATCTGCCCTGGAGAGTTCCTCTTCACCAACGTCAGCGGCAACGGACTCAAAGGCAGCCTTGAGAGCCGCCTCTGCGTCTCTACCCACAGTGCCACTTGGTCCCCTTCTACACATATTCCTGAGCCAGCTCGTGTTCTCGCCAGGTTCTAGGAAACGGATAACCTCTCCAGTCTTGAAACTCCTGACCTTGCCATCCGAGACGTCAGCGTATCCATCTCCAACATCATACTGCCCCTCCTCTAGCAGAGGATCGCCCGCACGATGGTTCGTCAGCTGGCTCTCGCCAACAGGCTTGATGCCGTGTTTAATTTCGGAGTAAAACCGGCGATCATCAGCAGTGCAGTATTTCCAATTTTCGCGCTCGTAGGCAAGCCCGTCACTAAATGTGTAGGAGGAGCTCACTTCTCTGCCGTTCTGCCAGGTCGCCTTGTACTCACCGCAGCCAGGAACAATGATCTTCCCCTCACCATGAAACATACCATCCTTGAAGGAACCAACATACTCTGAGCCGTTTGGGAATTTGAAGACGCCCTCGCCCTCAAATCTTCCGCTCTCCGTCTCCCCAGTATGTGCTGACCCAGTGTATTCCATTGGCGTCAGAGGCGGCTACGACGACAGATGTAAGTAACCCTTTTTCCAGGCCACGTCTGTGCCTTCCTTCGAATACTAATTGATCGCCTGCAGTAAATTCACGAATGGTAATGGCGGAGTGATCCCGCAGTCAAAATGAAATGAAATGAAAATGGTACAACGTAGTTTCTATGTTCCAACAGTTTTGCTGTCCCACCACCACCAAACAACAAAAATTAGAACAACAACAACAACAACAACCGTTCTTACTTTTCTTCCTCCTTCTCCTGAGACACAAGAATCGAGAAACAAAGGAAAAAGAAAAAAATCAAAACGTCTCTCTTCACCCTAGTTTTTGTTTTTGGCGAGCAAGATGCTAATGAATTGAAAGGAGGAAAAACAAAAAAAGAGAAAGAGAAAGAGAAAGAGAAAGAGAAAGAGAGAAAAAAATGGTGGCACCAAGCAGAAGAGTCCTGCTTCTAATCCTTTTACTTCTGCAGCTACTGGCATCATCAGCATTTCCTTTAGATACAAATGGAATATGTTCGTGCTCGATAACAGTGGATGCCAAGGAAGAGGCACGGCCGATGAACACGGTCCAATTTTTTATCTCCAGGCCAAAGGCGAGTTTGCAACCTCTTCATATTGCTGTGAATGAGACCTTTCCCGTTGCCATAGAGCACCGAAACTTTTTCCTCAGCAGTTCGAAGAGGCCACAGCTCCTGAGTTTCAAAATGGACAATTTGTTTTACAAATTACTCGTCGAAAATTCAACGTCTGTATGGTCTCCAAGTGAGAGTTTTTCCACGAGAATCCTTGAGAAATGTAAGAGCCTATCTATCATTGATGCGCATTGCAAGGCGATGGTACCTGAACTTGTGGATCAAATAATTGCATCCAACTGTGTTTCAGAAATATCAGAAGCATGCTGCTACTCCAAGTCCTTGGATACAGAAGAGCAAATGAATCTTGGATGCCAACCATTCAATGGTAATTTTGCCATGCTCAATGTAATGATTAGATGGCCAGGAGAGTACGCCCTGAGAGTGAGGCTGAAATACTCCAGGGACGAGTGTTCACAGTGGAAGCAGTCCCACCATATCATAGACAACCCGTCGACGCGAGTTATCGTGAGTAGTGCAACGTGTCCTGTCGCAATTACCATCCTGAATCGAGTTCAAGAAATTTGGAATCCGGACAATGAGACGCGGCATCACAGAGTTCTGGTGCAGACCAACGTACTAGAGTCACACCATTTTCCAGAAGGATATGTTTGCCTCAGAGTGGATGCATCAGAACACGAGAGATGCCAAACGCTTCATCCAGACAAAGGCCAGAAGCAAATAATGCATTTTTTTGTCGTCAGTACTTCTCGTCTGATAAAACACGTGAAGCTCACGGCATGGTGGGCAGGGAAGCACGAACACTCATCTTCCTGCATACACGTTACAACAAGTACTTCAATCGAACTTTCGAACGTGCAGAATACCTCGTCATCAAAGGAAGGTGCAGATTTCGTTGTTGTAACAGCAGCAAATGAAGATTACTTTCCACGTCTTCAAAATCTTCTTGGGTCTCTAGCGCTATGGGAGCCAAAACTCAAGGTTGAAGTTGTCAATCTTGGGCTCTCAGAAAAATCTCTCAAGGCGGTGCTGCAATGGTGTAACGCAAAAGTCATTGATTTTCCGAACGATGATTACCCAGCTCATGTTCACAATTTGAAGACGTACGCCTTCAAGGTGATTGCAGTCACTGACACACTAAAACGGCACCCTCGCATCCTATGGATAGACGCAGGACTCGTAGTCCTACGGCCGCTGGATTTAGTCAAGAGAGAGCTTGAGACAAAAGGTTACTTTTTTGTGCCCTACAAGAATGGGATGAAAAGTTGGGAATTTTATCACCCTTCATTACAGGAAAAGTTTGGCGTCTCGGAGATTCCAAGTGGTCAAGTATATTGTATAGGAGGTGTACAGGGCTGGTCAATGGACAATGAACTCAGCAAGAGCGTGCTCAAACTTCTAAGAGAGTGTGCATTAGACCTCAGTTGTATTATGCCTGAGAATACTAATCGTCAAAATTTCTTGCAGGATCAATCAGTGCTCAATTCGATATTTGCAAAGTTAAAAGTGAATCCGTGCCAAGGAAATCAAGATGTTTACCACTTCTTACAAAGCACGAGTGAACTCTCTTCAGGTTTAGTGTCGCCTGATGAACCCCGTGCCTTGATGAAGTCGTTTTTCCGACGTTCGTATCTTCACTTTGATGCGTATGGAAGTAAGGTGGACAAGGAAAATAGTTGCAATGATTGAAACCACGCAGCAATTTCCATTGAAAATTTAAAGAGGAAAATATTTTTAGTGTAATAATGGTACAGACACATTTCGAAGAAATCTCAGAAGCCGAGATCTGCGAGTGAAAGTGGGGCCCGGCTCGCTCTACGCTGTCCTCCAGGATCCAAACTATGTACAGAGCTCAACCTTCTCTTGGCGTTGGTGAGCGCTCTTTTCGAGCCTTGGAATGCCTGTTGAAACTTTTCCAGGGCCTTGCCTTTATCACCGGTGGAGTCCAGCTGCGCGCCATCCGTATCAATTGTTTGCCGTTCATTTCCATCCTCATCCTCTCGAATCATAAATTCGCCATCTGCCTGAGCATCTGCCATCTCATCAATAGACACCCTGCAGCTATTGACGAATTGCTCTCGCCTCATGGAGCTTGCAAAGCTCAGACAGTAGTGGGTCTTCTCAATGTCGCTGAAAAGAAGCTCGCAAACAGAATCATCCCGCTTGTTCTTATGGATCTGTTGCAGATTCATCAAGTCCAGGGACTTCAGCAGTCTCCCGCCACCATCGACATTCCGACGGACATGCTGCCGGCTTGCTTGAAGAAGACCGCAGCATCGCCTCTTCTCGAGCATAGCATCTTGTGAAAGTGGCGTCAGCGTAAATATTTTGCACAGCCCAATGTCTATAAACAGAGTGCGCCACTGCCAACGACCACGAGAATTCTTCTTCTTTACACTGAAGACAGAATCCCGGAGCGTGTCCGAGTCAAAGTCAAAGCACAACTTTTCTCCCTTCATGACCTCATCGTGAGTCCATTTTGATGCATTTGAAAGGATGGGCGCAGTCACAATGGGCCGCGTCAATGCATGATAGGCTGCGACGAGCCCTTTCGCTGCACACCTCTCCGTAGTCTCGCCACGCCCCCCTTGCGTAACACGTTGGTGATGACATATGACATTGTGCGCGCACGCCTTGACACAGTGCTGCCTTGGATGGGTGCAGAGACCGCTGCACATAGATCGTGCTTTTTCACACCTGCATGGCACTTCATTGATGAGCAGGCACAGGCGATCTGGGCCAATGTATGAGATTGGAAGCTTTCCATCTGTGAGGCCTAATTTGACAGCCTCCTTCGCCCGCTTGTCCCACTTGGAGTAGAGATGCTCCAACCACATATGAAGATCAACACTGCGTGACTTCTGACTTCTCCCAACCTTGATCGCCTGGCTCACGGCATCAAGGTACATGACCTCAAATTTCATCTTCCAGTACTGGCGGGTAGGCGCCCATGCCCTTTCCTACGTCCACCGGGCTTCTTCATAAAATTCCT
>OZSS01000796.1_pt1 | contig 15126 bp, 9 predicted proteins | sample 1779911 | NCBI WGS metagenome assembly OZSS01 (sample SAMEA2603589, study PRJEB24840) | metagenome | biome: Water; feature: Photic zone; material: Seawater sample | place: Mediterranean Sea | collected 2013-11-12 | depth 10 m | reverse complement strand
CTGTCCTCAACTCAAAAGCAGTCAAACCATGACTTCGGTCCAGCAGGTAACAAATTACTCATGCGACTTCTTTTTTGGTATCTCATGGTTTTTGGAACCTCCGCCTTCGGGGATGGCGAAGATTGGTGGAAATGGAGAGGACCCAATGGGGATGGAACTTGGCAGGGTCCAAATATTACTAAGGACTTATCCGATGGCGGACTTGAGAGAATATGGAAGACCCCAGTTCACCCGGGCTATTCTGGGGTCACGACTCGAAATGGATTGATTTACTTAATGGATCGTCCTCCGAAGGAGAAATTTGGAGAGGTGGAGCGGGTACTTTGTTTCGACGCACAAAAGAGAAGGATTCAGTGGCAATATTCTTACCAGTCCAAATACGAAAAGCTTGGATATGGGAAAGGCCCGAGATCTTCGGTTACCATTTACCAGGGAAAAGCCTATTGCTTGGGGGCAATGGGATATGCTCATTGTTTGGATGCTTTGAAAGGGACTCTTACCTGGAAAAGAGATTTGAAGAAGGAGCTAAAAATAAAAAATCCTATTTGGGGTTTTTCTGCTGCACCCGAACCTCTTGATTTATCAATCCTTTATCATGTGGGTAGTAAACACACCGGGAATATTTTAGCTTTGGATGCTAAAACAGGAAAAACGAATTGGGCAGCAGGTAACGACTCCATGGCAGGCTACTCTCCACCACTCTTGGTTGAGGCATCGGGAATCAGGCAAATGATTTGCTGGGGGCCCAATAAAATTATGGGTTTACCGGTTGGAGGTAGGGAAGAATTCTGGAGTCTTCCCTACCAAGTAAAGTATGGGGTTTCCATTGCTAAACCAATCTATGAAGATGGCATTCTTCTGGTTTCCGGGTACTGGAATGGTTCGAAGGCAATTCGGGTTGAAAAGAATCGAGGTGCAAAGTTGCTATGGTCCAAAGAGGACGATTTGAGGGGGTTGATGGCTCAACCTTTGTATCGAGAGGGTATTTGTTACCTGCTGGACCGAAGTCATGGTTTGACTGCTTTTGAGTTGAGGACAGGGAGTATTCTTTGGCGAGACCAGCATAGGCTAACTGCAGCGAACCGAAATCCTCATGCCAGCTTGGTTTGGACCAACAAGAAAAAGGGAGATGCACTCTCGCTCAATGCCGAGGGAGAACTGGTTTTTATGAATTTGAGCGGGGAGCAATATCATGAGTACTGGCGTGAGCAAGTTGTGGGAGAGACTTGGGCCCATCCGGCTTATTCAGGGGATAAAGTTTATCTGCGTGATGATCGATGGTTAGCTTGCTGGCAGTTGCCTGTGAAAAATGAGCACTAGAGCCTTCTCTCTATAGGAGTGGAGGGTCGGTGCATTATTCTATTCCATTTCTTCCTCGACCGGATCCCATCGATTTGCCCAGCGGTTCCAAACTTCAATTTTTTCGACTTCTGCGGTAACCTCATCTTTTTTACAGGCAAAATTGAACATTTCGATGGCAGTACTAGCATTGCCAGCAGAAAAATGTTTCTCTGATACCAACTCAGTATTGGCTTCTCTATACTCGATCCTAAATTCAAGGATCTCTTCTCTTACATCTTTGTTGCTCATAATCGACTGAATAAAATATGAAAAAATATAAATCAACTAGAAAAATAACTTTATTAGTTATTTATTTTTTAACCCCTTGGGTCAGATTATTTCGGAATTAAAGGCTAAACCCAGAAGTTAGAATAGGGGACTTGCCAATTTCGAAAAGTCATCTTTGATTTCGTTTAGTGAAACCGAAAAGTCCGAAAATCAAGGTTGAAAATGAATCGATTCATTTTGTCGATCATGGAGCAAGGCTTCAACTGCTTGATTTTTTCGGGGAAAATATAGAAAATCTTTCCTTTGAAAATAGTGGCATTGCTGGGAACATCACCGAGATCATTCATGGATTTAGAGCAATGATTAAGAATGAGGATTGGCTGAATTTTATTTTAGATAGGGGAGATCCTGAGGGGGAACCGGTGCCAAAACCTGAAATGCGTTCGGTTTTAAGACCTATTGGTCCTGTCTTTATCTATGCTGAAGAGGGTTGTGTCCCCTTGTCCTTTACGATTTCACTACAGGTCTTACCTGCTTTGTTAGCAGGTTGTCCGGTTGTCTTGGCAGTTAATGGAATTCTTTGTGAGGATATAAAAAAAATCATCGAAGGGCTTGAGCATGCGATGCAAAAGGTAGGCTATTCCGCAAAATTATTTTCCATGGTGGAGCAAGCGGATTCAAAAGTATTCACAGAAATTTTTTCCCATTTCTCATTCCAAGCTTTGGTTATGGATACCTCAGAATTAGAAAATAAGAAAATATTACATTCCATCTGCGATGAGATGCTGTCTCCTTGTCCAATTTTTGAAAGGGAACAACATGGAAATATTATGCTCTTGCTTCCAGAATTTGACCAAGAAAAACAATCCGGATTGTTATCTAATTACCTCGAGTTTTCCAAGGGTTGTAAGGGAGCTGGAATTCTTCATCCGAATATTTTGCTTCTCCCGCAAGAACTGGAAACAAGCGGGTTTGAAAATTGGCGGGCTACACTCGCGCAGGAATTTACCCATTTTAATTTGAAAACATTGTCAAATTTTTGCGGAGAACAGGATTTGAATATGGAAGAGAAATCGAATGGTATCCAGGTTTTCTTCTACAACTCTTTGAAAGAATGTTCGGAGCTTTTCAACAGATTAGAGAATGTGCGTCCAGTTCAAATCTTTGGCTCCTGTATCGATGAGAAGGATATGGATGGCTTAATCGAGGAAATTGAGTTTCAATCCAATCTCCTGTCCTTGCATTGTTTTCCAACTGCCAAGGATTTAAACATTGCAGCAGTTACCACAAATTCGACCTGTGCGAATTTGAAAAGTAAACAAGACTTGGAGGCTCGTTTGCTACTTTCCCGCTTCCAACGCCCCGTTTGTTTTCAGGAGGTGCCGGATGCGTACTTGCCAAGCTAGTTTTGTCTGGGTATCAGTAATTAAAAAAAGAATTATGCGGTTCAAGTCGATGCACCTTTTGATTTTGGTAAGTTTTTCTTACCCTCTTTTTGCCATTCCCAAGAAGCAACAAGGTGAATTGCTTGGTATTCTTGATAGCAAGGGAGAGGCTTGGATTGAGGTAATTGAGGATAGTGGGTTTCGAAACCGATACTTAGCTCCTTGGCACGGAGGAAGCCCAAGTAAAGATGGTGGCTTCGACCCTTACATTCTTGGGGTTATAAAAGATACAGTAGTCGGAAACCGTATCCGTTTAAAATGGAGACATGATGGACACTTACGGATTGAAGAGCTGGATGTGGTCTTTCCCAGAGAGAGTAAAGGGGTGTTTACTGGGAAGCTCATCGAAATTGGCGACCATTGGGTTGATTTTGAAAACCCGGAAGATCGGATACCATGGCGTTTCTATCTGCGTTGGATTGGGGGCTACCCTGAAAATGGTGGAGGTTATGACGGCAAGTCCAGAGAAGAATTAGTGGAAAGAAGTGATGAGGGTTTACTTCGTTTCCGCTGGAGTTACGACCTTCGACCCCGTTTTGAAAGCTTGCTGAATCTGGAAGGATATCAAGAGCCCCTTTTTTATGAGGTTGAGGATTTACCCCCCCTGTTGAAAGAATCTGAAATGCCAATTCCCCCTCCCGTTAGCAATCCATTTGATATCGCACCCAAGCCCACGGTTAATCCATTTGATGCCGCTCCCGTACCGTCTGCTAATCCATTTGATATTCAGAGTGCACCAAAGGTTAATCCATTTGATGTCGCTCCCAAATCCACAGTTAATCCATTTGATGCCGCTCCCGTACCGTCTGCTAATCCTTTTGATACTCAGGGTAAACCAAAAGTGAACCCATTTGATGTCGCACCCAAACCCTCAGTCAATCCTTTTGAATCTGCTCCAGCTCAAGTCCCCGTACCATCAGTCAATCCATTTGAGCAGGGGTCTAAGTAAAAGGGGCTTAATAGGGTGAAGATTTCCAGGTGGTCAAAGAAGACTTGCCACGTAGAAAGAGCTTGGAGCCATTATTCATCAACCAGTCTGCTTGTGAGGAACTTCCTTCCTCCCAATCTCTCAGTATCTTAATTCGTTTGGCAAAGATTCTTTTGTCCAAGGTATCCGTAGATTCTTTACGGGGACTACTCCAAAAAATATCAATAATTTCTCCTCTTTCATTAAGACCAACAATATCGACGGATGCCCCATCTTGTATGTATGCGTCTATTCTTGGGTCCTGACTAAGATCGAGTTGAACCATCCACTCTTCAGTAAAAGGAATGACCTCATCCAAATACGCTTCATAGGTGGTCTTGAGAAATTTTTTGGGCAAAAGAAAGCCATCTAAATTTCGAACCGCAAATTCTTTTATGTGAGAGGACCAAATGGGAACAATTTCATTACCCCTGCTATCAATCGTGTAAACCAAAGCCGGTTCCTTATCTTTATTTCTGTAGGCCGGGATTTCGAGGATTGACTTGGTTGCCTCATCAATGGCCCGCGAAAACCCGTCCCTGGTGGTGGGATGAATGGTATCCAGCCTGACTTTGTCGGGGAGAATAACAACCAGACCGGAAGCACGGGGATAATAAAAACGCTGTTGCTCAATCAGTTGACCCTTACTGCGGTTCAAATCGGAGAAGAAACCATCTTCCTTTAATAATTCTTCCTGACTGAGTTGAAGATTACCTGGATGAAAAAAAGCACGATAGGGACCGACTGGAAAATCTTGATGAAATTGAGCCTCTAGTCGCAAATGGTTGGTGACCTTGATTTCTTCAGGATCAACTTTTTCGGAGGAAAATAAATTTTTCAAGCGATTCCAAGAAAAATAAGATTTTCCTGACCGGACTTCATATAGTTTCTCAAAGAATCGAGCCTTATCACTGTTAGACGCGGGATAATACAAGGTGAAATTCCCTTCCAATTTGTCATTTATAAAGCTTTTACTGTAAACGATTTCCCCAATTTTTCCATAGGCGGTGAAAAGGCCGTCCCTTTTACCCTTGGCATAGGATCCGCTTAGTTCTGGTAGCCCATTTGTTTGCCAGAATTCGACTTTTCCATCCTTTAAACCATTTACAAAACCGATCTCAAAACGGATTTGTCCGTTGTCATATTTTTCAGTCACATAAGCCCGTTTTCCTTGGCCAAAAGGTTCATCGTCATCAATGGCATAAAGGATTTCATTTCCGAAGTCATCTTTGCGATATTCCACATCATCCGATGACAGTCTTTTTTCTGAACAGGAATCAAATATAGCCAGTAGAAAGAAGCTAGCTGACAATCTCCAAGCGATAGAGTTTTGCATGGATGGAAACATGAGGATTTTTATATTAGGATGCTCACATCAGAGTCGGCAATGTTAAAACTTATTGATTTCGGGACCGGACTTGTTCTGCAATTTCCATAATATCCTCTATCGGAAGGGTAACAACCGCAGTCGGTCTTCCGGAATCCATCTTATAAACTACCACCCCTAACCACCGTCCGCGATGGTCAAATACTGGAGTTCCTGGTTCTGTGTTCTCGATCACGAAGTATGGGCGGGGTTTTTCGATTACAGCATTAACCCATCCTCTCCGTAGGGTGGATTGGCGATATAGGTTACGACCTAATTTTGAAATTGAAACTACTTCGTTCAGAATTTCAGGAGTTGGAGGGTTTTTAGCACGATTCCAACCTGGAGTAGCAGAGAAGGTGAATTTCTCGGAACTTTCTTCGGTTTCCGTGATTGGCAAGAGGAAGGCCAAATCTAAATCCATGTCTTTAAGAAGTAAGCGGGCCGGAATTTCACTGCCGTCCTGCATTAAGATCAAAACTTCAGTGTAATGAACTTGTACGGATGCTCCAGGGCTACGAAGTCGGGAGATGATATTCGAAGTTGGGTCGACTTTGGTAAGGGAAAGGACCGTAAGGCCATCATCTGCAATGATGGTTCCCAGGGCTTCAAGCTTTTGTTCCTGGGGAGGGAGGCTTCTGCCGCCAACACTTACCTCAACTCGAACGGTGGCCGATACCCAAGTTACACAATTTGCATGTTCTGTGAGCAAAGTGCGCCAAATCGTTTCAGAATTTTTCTTTTCTGCGTTTTTTCCATGACCCAAGATCGTGGTAAATAAAAAGATACAAAGAAAAAATTTCATAATCATTTAGCCCCCTTGATCCCAATCCGGTTCGAGCTCAAGAAAGAGAGTGTGGATGCCCCTGCGGATAAAGAATACTACACTTTTCTTTCGCTGAGTAATCAGTCGATTCATAATCTTTTCGAAGCCTTCTACGGAATCCACGGAATTTTTCTCTACTCGAAGGAGAAGATCACCTTGCCTAAGCCCACCTAAGGCTCCCCAGCCTGCCGGTTCAACATTTTCGATGACGAGTCCGGATTGGTTTAAGTCTAGGCGACGGTTGACACGATCTCCAAAGGAAAGCTCACGAAGGGTAAATTCAAAGGTTTCCTCTTCATACTTGGGGAGTTCATTGGGCGGTTCAGGCCGCTTATTGAGAGTTACCTGCAAATCAAATGCTTCACCGTTTCTTTGACCACTTAGTGTAATCGTGGAGTTGATTTTATATTGCTTGAGCATGTTTCCAAATACTTCTGCGTCTTCCACTCGGTAAGACTGAATGACTTGTCCATCGATTCGAAAAAGAAGGTCATCCCATTGAAGCCCAGATTGCTCGGCGGGAGATTCTGGGAAAACTTGAGCAACTCGAACGCCACGGGTGGTTCGTGGTAACCCCAGAGCGGATGAAAGATCTCGTGTGATTACTTGTGTGGATACACCCAACCATGGCTTCCATGCTTGTACGGGTTGATTTTCTTCCGCTTCCGGACCGATTTTTACAACCGTAAGAAGTTGAGCCAAATTTCTCTCGAAACGAACGATCACGGGAACGGGTTCCCTCTTGCCCCGGGTTAGTTTCCGAGTGGCTTCAATAAGATCCTTGGTATGATCAATCGGTTTTCCATTCACTTCTAAGATTACATCGCCTGGAACTAAGCCAGGCTTTGCGCTTGCTGAGGGCCCCCCCCGGTTCGTGGAGTGAACCTGAACGCCTGTTTTTTTATTTCTTTGAGCTTCTAGGGACGACATCAAGGTAAAGTTTCGGATGGTAAGGCCCCAACTTTTTAGTTCCTTTTCCTTCGCATATGCCGGTTCTCGGTGAGAGGGAGTTATTTTCCATTCTTTTTTTTTGCCATCTCGAAGGCCCAGAACTTTAACTTCTTTATTTGCCGGTTTGGAATAAACGAGCTGGTTGAAAATGGGGATATCTTCGGGGATTGTGGCCGATACTTTTTTTTGGTCGTATTGGGTAATTAAGTCACCCGCCATAAGCCCGGCTTTCTCGGCTGGAGAGCCCGAGATTATTCCAGAAACCAAAATGCCAGAAGTTTTATTTTCAATCAGTGGTTGGCATTCGAGTCCAATCCAAGAACGGGAAACATAACCTTGCGACTCCAATTTCTTAGCCACTGATTTTGCCAGATTAGAAGGGATGGCTCCACCGAGGCTTCCGATCCCGACTTCATTGATTCCGATGATCTTACCAAATCGATCTACCAGTGGTCCACCGCTATTGCCTGGGTAAATGACCGCGTCATGCCCCAGCCATCTTACTAATTCTCCGACATTTTCACCATCCAAGCGAAAGGATTGGCTCCCCGCTGAAATCAAGGCAACGTTGGAAATGATTCCTTTGGTGACCGATTGAGATAAACCGGCAGGACTACCCATGGCAAAGCAAGTATCGCCAACCTTTACCTTATGTGAATTTCCAAACTCCGCGATCTTGAGAGGTTCCGAATTGGATCCATTTTCGTTTAAACGGAGGCGTAACAACGCAAGATCAGTCATGGCATCGGCACCAAGCAAATCGGCCATTAATTCATCTCCATTGTGAAGACGACAGGTCAAACGGGAGGCTTTGCCAGCTACATGATGGTTGGTTAAAACAAGTCCATCTTTGCTAATAATGACTCCACTCCCAGTGGAGCGTGCTTTCATCATTCTTCCTCCCGACCCTTTTTCTGAAACTACTTCGATACGAACAATCGCTTGATAAACAGCCCTAACTTCATCCGTTAGAGAAAAGTTTGAATGCTCTGCTGACAGTAAAAGATTGAATGCAAAGGCTAACAGGGTAGAGAATAAGAATCGAGAGAAAGGCATTGGAGATAAAGCGTTTCTGATCTAGTGATTCGTTTGACTTGGTTTCATAGAACGGACATGAAAGGAGATATCTCTTTATAAATTCAAATGACAAGCAAACACAAGGAAACTACACATGAGTGAAGAAAATAAATCCGGTTTTTTGTTAGGTGAGCGACAAGGGCAGTTCTTGGCATTCGTACTTTGCTTTGCCGGGGTTCTTGCATTGGGATGCTTACTGACATTCGTGGTCTACATGCTGAACCAAGCTTTTACTTTTTTTTCCGGAGTAATTTGGTCGCTTGCCCTTTCCGGAATGCTTGCAATTTTGCTTCGCCCGATTGTTACTTTCCTGGAAGAAAAAATGGGAATGGGACGATTTATTTCCATTGTTACCCTTTATTTTTTGGTACTTGCTACCGCTGGCTCGGCGACTTGGTTCTTGGGAGGGAAAATTATTCGGCAAACGCAAGACTTTATTGGTTCCGCTTCGGAGTGGCCGGACCGCTTGGAAGAGAAAGGTAAGGAACACTTACCACCTGAAACTTGGGAGTCAATTTCAGGCCAGTTTGAATCTTTTAAGGAATACTGGGGGGCTACCTTAGCTCCAAGTCAGGGAACTGGTCGATTGGATCTCAATGCATCCGAAAAGAAAATATATGTCACCTTGTCTATCGAGGAGCGTACCACCTTTCGTGAACTGGGAGACTTGGAAAAAACGGAGTTTTTCTCTTACAAGACAAAGGCGGATCGCCTTGCTTATTTAGATCAAAAGAGTTTGGAAATGAAGAACCAGACCATGGAGACCCTCGAAAGCAAGGGCGGAGCTATTGCAGAAAAATCAGCGGAGGTTCTAAAATCCGCTTGGCTCGGATTAATGGGTATATTTACCAAAATGACCTACCTCGCAGTAATTCCTATTTATTTGTTCTACTTTCTTAGTTCCAACCGTAATTTACTAGAGGACTTGGAAAAAGAACTTAGGTTCATATCTGCCTCGGTACGAGAGGATATCATTTTTTTAGTGCGTGAGTTTGTAGGAATTTTGGTAGCGTTCTTTCGAGGGCAGTTACTGATCGGGTTATTGATGGGCGTAGGCTATGCCATTGGATTTAGTCTGAGTGGATTGAAGTTTGCCATTACCCTAGGTCTTTTATTTGGCTTATTAAACATCGTGCCTTATCTCGGATCTATTGTTGGGGTGATCGTGACTTTACTGGTTGCCTATTTACAACCGGATGGAATTGCCGAGAGTGGTCAATGGAACTTACTGCTTGGATGTGGCCTCTCCTTCGCCCTCGTTCAATTGCTTGAAAGTTATTACCTGACCCCCAAAATTATGGGTCAGCAAACGGGTTTGCATCCAGTGGTGGTAATTGTTTCAATTTTCTTTTGGGGAACTGCCTTGGGAGGTATTCTAGGCATGATTTTTGGCATTCCACTAACCGCATTTTTCATCATAGCTTGGCGGCTTCTTTGCCGGAAATATTTCAATCGTTCCGCTTGTTAGAAAATTTTGAGAGCAGTAAAATTCATTTTTTTGGAGTTCATCTTTGGCATTAAAGTGAAGAAAATCTTTCTTATTTTCTTTTGTATTTTAACTTTCTTAATTCCAGACCGATTTATATTTTGTAATCAGGATATCGATCAAAATTCCATAGTGGTGACCAGTAATTGGAAAGCCAGTTCATGGTTCGGTTATTATTATGATAATGGATCGGAATGGATTTACCACGAGGATTTAGAGTGGGTTTATCCATCTTCAGAAGATGGGACCTCGGTATGGTTGTTTTTGCCTTCGTTAGACTGGGCTTGGACCCAGCAGGAACATTTTCCCTGGATCTATTTCCATAAACTTCAGAATTGGAGATATTATGATTCTACCGGTGGCTTTTACAATTTTGAGACCCTTAGTTGGACACCAAAAGAAGAATTTGAATTAGAGTTAAAAAATTTAGAGGATGGAACCGGAGGGCAAGAATCCAATAGCACAAACGGAAATAATGGTACTACCGATTCGAATCAAACTTCTAGCAATTTCTTTTTATTGACGGTCCATAGTAGCACTGGAGGATCGGTGATGGGCGGTGGAATTTATCATCCAGGGGATACGGCAACCATAAGGGCAAGCCCGGATACCGGCTATGAATTCTTGAGTTGGGTGGGTGCTGAGGTTGGGGATTCGGTTGCGAAAACTACTTCCATAATAGTGGATCAAAACCTCAGTGTGACTGCTTCTTTTTCATTGGCTGACTATACCCTCGAATTAATCTCAGGCTTGGGTGGATCAGTTACCGGTGCGGGGATCTATGAATATGGGAAATCGGTTTCAATCAGTGCAAATCCAAACCCAGGGTATTACCTAGAGAATTGGACCGGTGCGACCGTGGCAGATTCCACTGCTTTAACGACCACGATTTTAATCGACCAAAATCATAGCCTAAGGGCTAACTTTTCACGAGTGCAACCGATTCTTTCTATTACCCATGGATTGGGGGGTACCGTTTCTGGTGGTGGTTCTTATGATTATGATTCCAATGTTTCGATTATTGCCACCCCTGAAAATGGATATTACTTTCTCCATTGGAGTGGAGCCCAGGTAGCAAATTCAAGTGCGGCAACCACAACCATTCATTTGACTGAAGATTCAAATTTAAACGCTACTTTCGAGGCAAATTCAACAAGCTCACTTTCTAAAATTGATCCTTATGAAATGGTCAGGCGAATGGGAAGAGGGATTAATCTTGGAAATGTCTTGAGTGCTCCTGAAGAAGGAAAGTGGGCCCCTGCAGCTACCCAGCAATACTTCATTGATTTAAAGGATGCGAATTTTAGCAATGTTCGATTGCCCACCGATTTTTATGGTACCCGTACTACTGGGGACACGAGCATGTTTTCCACCCTCTCAGGTACTTCGGCTGATTTTAATGGTTCGATGGATGATTTTGTAGTTTCCTCCGCATACCTCGACCGGATTGAAGAAATAATTACTTGGTCTCTCAATCTAGGCTTAATCACCGTGCTTGACTTCCATGGAGCAAATCTAAAATCAGAATTTCTGCATACTTTTAATCCAAGCAGTAGCGATTATATTGAACCAACTTCAGCTAGGCGGGCTGCGGATTTAGTTAAGTTCCAATCCATTTGGCGGGCCATTGCCAATCGTTTCAGGGATTATCCACCCGAACTTCTTTTCGAGGTTGTAAACGAACCCTATTTCGAGCTTTCTGCGGCAGAAATGGATCAACTGAATGCCCTGATTATTTCAGTTATTCGGGCGACCGGTGGGAATAATGCCGACCGAAATCTGATCCTTGTGGGTGGGGGTGAGAACTCTTACCTTGCACCCCAACAGATCGATGCCTCTATTTTGGCATCCGATGATCAATTGATTGCAACTTTTCATTATTATGACCCTTTTAGTTTTACCAGTTCCCAGAAAGATCAGTACGATGACAATGATTGGGGTACAGTGGAGGATATTGAAAGCATTCAAACTCACTTTGATACCGTCAAGTCCTGGTCGGAAGCCAATCAAATTCCCATCTATCTTGGCGAGTTTGGAGCGGATAATGTAGGGGGCTACGATTATGGCTCGGGTACCCTACGGAAGATAAACTCCAATACCACAGGATACGCAGATGGTGGGCCAGATTCAGAATCCCGTCTTCTCTACCATCAGCAAGTTGCTGAGGAAGCGATGAATCGCGGCTTTGCTTTTTCGGTATGGGATTCTGGTCCTACCTCAAACAAGACAATACATAAAAGAAAGGATTCGAACCTCACTTCTAATTTCGATTTTGCATCGTTCGCGGTGAGTTCCTATGAGGAGCCTACAGTCACTGTGAGCACAGTGGTGGACTCGACTACTTGGGTGTCCGAGATCAAAGATGCGATCCTGAATCATGGGACTTGGCCAGGATGTTACGGACCTTTGGGCGTGATCAAAAATCCTGGATTCGAATGCAGTCCATATGATGAGGGCTGGAGCCTAAAGCTGGTTTCCGGATCGACCGCAGAAATTTTGGATGGCGGAAGCTCGATCTCCCGAACGGGTAACTCAGCCATGCAAATAAAGGTGAGTTCAGACCTTGGTTATAACAAAGTTCTTCTGGAAAATACTGCTTTTGTTAGTGACTTAAACGGACAAAGAATCACGGTTGAATGCTGGATTAGGTCGAGTGTACCTGCCGAATTCAGAATGCAACTCAAAATTACCGAAAAGGAGGGAGTTGACTATGGCAACAAATTCCCCAGCTCGGATATTTTCTCGACCACCACGGAGTACCAAAAGTTTATATTCAGGCACACGGTCAGCAACCCAATCGATGGGGTCCAATTTAAGTTGTTACTCGGTAAAACCCCGGCGACTTTTTTCGTGGATGACTGCTCTGCCGTGGTTGAATAACAATGATCTGGTCATCCTCTCAAAAGATGAATGGCGCTTCGTGATCATTTGGAGATTCTTCCTTTCATAACGGAAGAGGGTAAGGCTTGTACCGTAAATGTGCGCAAGATTGCCTTGTAAAGCACGGGTTTGATGGTTGAAACATAGGAAACTGAAAAATTAATCATGTCGAACAAGGATAAGGATTTTGTACATTTGCATGTTCATTCGGACTTTAGTCTCTTGGATGGATGTTGCCGAATGGATCGCTTGATGGAACGGGCGGTAGAGTTGGGAATGTCTGCAATGGCTCTAACCGACCACGGGAATTTATTCGGAACCGTTTCCTTTGTTAAGCAGGCGGAAAAGCATGGGATTAAGCCTATCATCGGGTGTGAAGGGTATCTGGTTACGGACCATAAAAATGATGAAAAACCGGGCCGCGAGAATCATAAATCTTACCATTTGGGATTATTGGCAAAGAATTTTGAAGGCTACCGCAACCTTTCCAAAGTGGTCTCTGATGCCCATGTTGATGGTTTTTACTACCGACCTAGAACTGACTTGGAGACTTTAGCCGAACATGCAGATGGATTGATCGGTTTCACCGGATGTATGCAAGGATGGATTCCTCAAAAGATTTTGCATGGCAAAGACGGGGAAGCGGAAGAGGCGATGGGGCAAATGGTCGATATCTTTGGTAAAGAGAATTACTTTGTTGAATTGCACAACCACGGTATTGAAGAGCAAGCTCAGTTGGTACCTGAGCTTTTAAAATTGGCTAAGAAATTCGATCTCAAAGTAATTGCTTCCAATGATGTCCACTATGTAAAAGGGGAGGACTGGGCCCCCCACGACGCACTGCTTTGCATCCAGACTGGGTCCAAGCTCGATGACCCCAAAAGGATGCGATATGACGCCCGGGAGTTTTATCTTAAGTCAAGGGAGGAAATGGAGGATCTCTTCAAGGAATCACCCGAGGCCATCACCAATACCTTCGCAGTTGCCGAAATGTGTGATGTTAAGCTTCCATTTGGAGAAAATAATTATCCGGTTTTTACCATGCCTCCGGAGATCTCGAGCGAGGTCGAAGATAATGGTTCTTACTTACTTTCTCAATGTACGGACGGGATGAAAAGCCGCTACGGTCTTGATTATCAACCACCCGAACTTCGGGAAGAAGACACCGAGGACAAAATTCGAGAATTAAGTGAACGTTTAGACTACGAATTGGGAGTGATTGCAAAAACTGGATTTAATGACTATTTCTTGATTGTGGCTGATTTCATGCTTTGGGCCCGGGAGCAAGGAATACCGGTTGGTCCAGGTCGTGGATCGGGTGCAGGCTGTTTAGTCGCATACCTTCTTGGGATAACCGATATTGATCCTTTGAGATTCGGTCTCTTATTTGAAAGGTTTTTAAATCCTGAAAGAGTATCGCCTCCTGATTTCGACATTGATTTCTGTATGCGCCGCAGGAGTGAAGTGATTGAATATGTTCGTGAGAAATACGGTCGAGATTGTGTAGCCAATATTATAACCTTTGGAACCTTTGGTGCAAAAATGGTTATGCGCGACGTGGCTAGGGTTCGTGACCTGCCTTATGCAGAAGCTGATAAGTTGGCTAAGATGGTGCCTGATGACCTTAATATTTCTCTGGATGAGGCACTGGAAAAGAGCCCTGAATTTAGAGAAGAATATGAAAAAAATCCGATTGCCACCCAGATTGTGGATACAGGGAGGGTGATTGAGGGGATGGTTCGGAATGTGGGCACGCACGCTGCGGGTGTAATTATTGCAGACCGGCCCTTGAAGGAACTTGTGCCTCTTACTACTCAGGATGGAGTTCTTACCACTCAGTTCCCGAAGGACCCAGTTGAAGACCTTGGCCTTTTGAAGATGGATTTTCTTGGTCTGAAGACCCTTACGGTAATCGCCGAAGCAGAAAGCTATATCCGCAAAAAGAAAGGTTTTGAAGAATTTCGCGTCACGGAAGCACCATTGGAAGATGAAAAGACCTTTAACCTGCTCAATGAGGCTCGAACCATAGGAGTTTTTCAGCTGGAATCTGATGGCATGCGCCGTCTTTGTCGTCAGATGACGATTTCAAATATTGACGAAATCATTGCCTTGATTGCGCTTTACCGTCCTGGTCCAATGGATTGGATACCGGATTATATCAAGGGGAAAGAAGACCCATCCACCATCAAATTTCCCCATCCATTACTCGAGGACATATGCTCGGAAACATATGGGGTTATGGTGTATCAGGAGCAGGTAATGGAAGCGGCCCGGTTAATTGCCGGGTACACCCTTGGTGGAGCGGATATTTTACGCCGGGCCATGGGCAAAAAAAAGCCCGAGGAAATGGCCAAGCAAAGAGAAATCTTTGTCAAGGGAGCGAAGGATACGAACAAGATTGAGGTAAAGAAGGCAAATGACATCTTTAACATCTTAGAGAAATTTGCTGGTTATGGATTCAATAAATCTCATTCTGCAGCTTACGGAATCATTAGTTACCAAACTGCATACCTGAAAGTGAATCATCCTGCCACAAAGATCTAGGTAAGCTTTGGGTGA
>OZSS01000795.1_pt1 | contig 15149 bp, 12 predicted proteins | sample 1779911 | NCBI WGS metagenome assembly OZSS01 (sample SAMEA2603589, study PRJEB24840) | metagenome | biome: Water; feature: Photic zone; material: Seawater sample | place: Mediterranean Sea | collected 2013-11-12 | depth 10 m | reverse complement strand
AATATATAAAAGATATTAACACCCTATCTAATTTCTTGGTATCATAAGCATTAATAAAAAGTATGTATGATTACTACTTAAATTTTTAACGTAAACATTTAATTGATATGAAATCGTTTTTTACCCCCATTTTGTTTGTTTTTGCATTATTAATTTCTATACCATCGTTTGCGGGTGATATAGGTTATGTTGGAGAAGAAGGAACTGAAATTGAAGTTTTTCGAGTATCAAGTCCTGCTGCCGAATATCCTAGAAGAGCTATAAGACTAGGTATTGAAGGGAGTGTAAAACTTGAGTTTGATGTTGATACAGATGGTTCTGTTTTAGATCCATATGTTGTTGAAAGTAGTCCTGCTGGTGTTTTTGATAGAGCATCTATCAAAGCTGTAAGAAAATTTTTATATCAACCTCCTACATATAATGGAACATCTGTGAAAGTTAACAATGTTCAAATTAGTCTCACATTTAAACTCGCTGAATAATTTAAAATCTTAATATAGTTAGAGAATATCCATGCCAATAAGACTCCAGTTGCTGCTATTTGGAGTTATTGGCAATGTGCTTGTTGCAGCCATATTTATATTTTCCTTTGGCTATAGAGAAAATATCCAAGAAAATTCATCGAACGAGTCATTGCTAACCTTGTATGAGTCTGCATGGTATCAAACCTATAACAAATCTTTTGATGTCATGTCTAAGTGGTTACCAGTTACAGGAGAGAATGCTTCTTTTTGGGAGCCTGATTCAGAAATTTTTTTAGATGAAGTTGCTTCAAGCAATATATTCATCAATCCACTCCTTGATACTATTAGCGCTGATAGAATTGGAGACGCCCAATATTTAATTGAACTTTTTTTTGAAGAAGAATTAGATTATGGAAATTTAAGTTATGTTATGGCTTATTTTCCGTCAGGAGAAAGAATATATTGTGGTAGCGCACTTGATTTATTAGGAGTTGATCCATGCTCTCCTGCAGCTCGTCCTGATTTTTTTAGTTATCTTGATTCCTTTCTTACAGATGCATCGACAAGACCAAGACAATCAATAGTTAAAATTAAAGATAAAAATGAGGATCAAGCATCTACTTTAAATCAGGCATTAAGTTTTCCTATTAAAGTTGAAGGAGAAACTTTGGCTGTTATAGCTCTTGGTGTTGATATTAGAAAAGGATTAGAAGTATTTGAAGATGAGTTTGAAGTCAGAACAGCTATTAGTACTGATTCGAATCTAATCTCACTTAATGATTATTATCAGCAATTTGGAGACACTGAGGATGATCTTTTTGATATTGAAAATTTTAATAAGTTAACCGACAAAGCGTCAGCATTCAAAGCAATTCATGGATCGCGTCATTCTGAAAAAGATACAGAATTAGGAACCTCAGTGACCCTTCTGCCCCTTAGCACATTCTTGTCAGCGGATGAGGCACAACTTTTTGTCTTTAAGGACGAAAGAGAAAATATATTGAGAGCAGCGAACGTATTAAATCTCACATATATTGCTGCAATATCATTTGTGATTTTCATAATTTCATTAATAGCTTTCATTACTACAAGAACATTTGGTGGTATAACAAAGGCCATTGAAGTGCTTGAAGGTCTAACCAAGGGCGATCACACACAAGAGATGCCTGTGAGGAAAGGGATTCTTGCTTCTGAGACTGATGAGGTTGGGCAATTGTCTGCTGCATTAGGAACTTATAAGTCTCATTTAATTGAAATGGAATCAATTAGAGAAGAACAAGCCAAAAGAAGACATGAGCGAGATGAAGTCATTATCGAAAAAATGACAGCTCTTGCCGATCAACTCGATGGAAGTGCAAGAACACTTATTTTAAATGACATCAAAAAAATGAATGAGCTTGCAGATAGTTCAGATAGAAATTCGAGCGAAGAAGCATCCGTTGAATTAATGCTGGTTGCTTTTTCAAGGATGTCAGATGAAGTTAATGGTTTGATTGATGCAAGAACGAGCGAAATGGAGTCAGCAAGAGATGAAGCTAGAGACGCAAGTGATCAAAAAACAAAATTCTTTGCAAACATGAGTCATGAATTAAGGACTCCCCTAAATGCTATTCTTGGATATGGGGAAATGCTTTACGAGGATTGTGAAGATTTAGGCTACGATGATTTGTTGCCTGATTTAAAAAAAATTACATCCTCGGGAACACATCTTTTATCTTTAATTAATAATATTTTAGATCTTTCAAAAATTGAAGCTGGAAAAATGGAGTTATTTGTTACCAGTTTTGAAGTAGAGAATATGATCCAAACCATTAAAGATGTTTCTGAACCCCTTGCAGCTAAAAATGATAATGGATTTGTAATTAATCTTGATGGTGCTATGGGATCTATGTCTCAAGATGAAACAAAACTAAGACAATGTATAACAAATTTTTTAAGTAATGGATTTAAATTTACAAAAAATGGAACTGTAACTCTAGATGTAAAATCCAGAATGATTGATGATGTAGAGTTTATTGATTTTGCTGTAATTGATACAGGTGCAGGGATGAGTCCTGAAGGAGTTGCTAAAGTCTTTGAGGAATATACTCAGGCAGAGCGTTCTACATCTGCAAATTATGGCGGAACTGGATTAGGTCTTCCAATCTCAAAGAAATTTGCAGAGATGATGGGTGGTGACGTTGTTGTGACTAGTGAAGAAGGAGTTGGATCTACTTTTACGATGTCAGTTCCAAGAGAATGTCCTGAATACAGTGAGGATGAGGTTGATGCAAATGTTATAAATCTAGATGATCAAGATAATCTTGTTGTATTGGTAGATGATGATGTTGCAATGCATGATCTAATTAAACGAACAATTTCAAAGCTCAATCTTACTTTACTTGGTGCTACAAATAGTGAAAAAGGAATGGAGTTAATTCGTGAAGTTAAACCAAAATTAATTTTGCTTGATGTTTTGATGCCAGGAAGAGATGGATGGTCTTTACTTAAGGAATGTAAAACAGATCAAGATTTAAAAAGTATTCCAGTAATTATGATAAGCCAATTAAATCAATCAAATCTTGCTTCTTCACTTGGTGCAAATGATTATCTAACAAAACCCATTGATAGGGCTCACTTTATTAATACCGTAAAAAGAGTACTTGGGAACGAAACTCAAGATCATAAGGTTCTAGTAATCGATGATGATAAAGATGTGAGAGAATTACTTTCAAGACTTCTAAAGGATGCTGGATACAGGGCCATTGATGCAAGAGATGGTAAAGAAGGTCTTGAAAGGACTAAAGATGAGCCGTCATTAATTATTCTTGATTTAGAAATGCCTAGAATGGATGGATTTGAATTTCTAGATAATTATATTAAAGATGTTCCTAAAGACAAAAGAGCGCCAGTCTTAGTATTTTCAGGAAAAGATTTAACCGAAGTTCAGGAAGATCTTTTGAAAGAAAGAGTTGTTGGATTAGTTAAAAAAGATGATGTCTCAATGGAAAACCTTTCAAAGATGATTCAAGGTATTGTGACAAAATAATTAACCAATCAAAGACTCAATTTTTCCAAGTAACCTTTTAAAATCTACAGGCTTTGTATCAAAATCATCCGCTCCACATTCTAAAGCTTTCTGTTTATCTGATTCTAGTGCATGTGCAGTTAAAGCAATAATTGGGATTGAACTAATTGAATCATCAGCTTTAGCTTGAATTGTTGCTTCCCATCCATCTAGTACAGGCAATCCCATGTCCATTAGAACAAGATCGGGAGATTCACTCCTCATCATATCGAGACCAGCTTGACCATCAAAAGCCATAATAATTTCGTAACCCCGCCTAGAAAGTCGCCTAGACAACATATCACGATTCATTTCGTTGTCTTCAATGTAGAGTAATTTAGCCATTATTTTATTCTCCTACTAGCTCGCTATCATGTAAAGTAAATCTGTTTCTACCATTTTTCTTTGCTTCATAAAGCCTTTCATCAGCTTTATTAGTCAGATCTGCTGAAGTTTCTGTTTCTGTCGAAAAAGCAACTCCTCCACTTGAACTAATTTTTATTTCAGTGCCTTCAAAATCAACAAGGTTATTGTTAATTTTATGTATTAATTTAACACAAAATTCTTTAGCTTCATCAGGACTAAGGTAAAGAATTGCTAGAAACTCTTCTCCACCGATTCTGCCAACAATATTAGGAGAAGAAATCTCAGTTTGAAGCAATTGAGCAAACGATACTAAAACTGCATCGCCTCCAGCATGCCCATAATTGTCATTAACCTGTTTAAAAAAATCTATATCAAACATTATGGTAGCAAATTGACGATCCTTTGATTGCTTTGAGTTTTCCATAGCCTCGTCTAATGCTTCAAAGATTACTCTCCTGTTATATATGCCTGTAAGTTGATCTGTTGTTGCTTGGATGTGTAATTTGTTAACGAGTTCCTTTTCTCTCTCTCGCCAAAATTTTCTTTCCAAAGCCGCTACAACTTTAGCCAATAGGATGGTTCCATTTATTGGTTTTGGCAAATAATCTTGTGCTCCCAATTGAATACATTTGGAAATACTATCTACATCATTAAAAGCTGAAACCATTATCACAGGTAATGATTCTGCATTATGTTCCTTTCTAAAGGTTTTTAATAATTCCAAACCATTGATATCTGGCAAAATTACATCAAGCAAAATAAGATCTGGAGTTTTATTAAATACTTCAGCAATTGCGGAGTTTCCGTCATATGCTGTTCTGCATGATAATCCTTGCATTGATAAACGTCTCTGAAGAACCTCACAGTTAGTTATATTATCATCAACTATTAATATATCTGATTCTTTGATTTCGTCGTCAAGTGAAATGGAATACTCTATATCACCGAGTGATTTGAAAAGAGCCTCTGCAGATTCAAGCTGGTTTGAGTTGTTATCATCTTTTATATCAACAGCCTCGCCTCGAATGTAATCTACAAAATTTTCTATAGCGGTTTCAGTTTCGCGAGCAAGGTTAATTATTTGCTGAAAATCTTGAAGAGTTCCTTCATCTAGATCATCTTCATAATCCTCCATTAGAATTTCACTGTATCCAATAATTGCATTTAAAGGAGTTCTTAGGTTGTGGCGTAACTCAGAATATTCTTCTGGAGATTTTTTAGACGAATCCGCATTAGCCCCAGTGTTTTGAACGAACGCGACATCGTATTGATCAATTAATTTTGAGCAAGAGGATTTAATTTGCTCTATTTCATCGGTGGATTCTAATTCTGCATCATTGAGAACTTTTTCAACCATATCGATATAGTCAAAGATTGCATTAGCAGGAGTTATAAAATCTTGTTTTATTTGAGTTAAAACAATTTCTTCTGCGCCTTTTGATGTTTCCTTTGGAGTAAGCTTATCCATTTTTATGTTTTCTCAGATATAAATGATTTTAAGAAATCTGGTCGATGCATTAAATACCCCTGTCCTGTTTCACAGCCTAAGTCAATCATCATATTTTTTTCTTCTTCAGTTTCAATGCCTTCTCCAATCATTTCTAAATTAAGATCATCACAGACCTCTGAGACAAAACTAATTAATCTAGCGGTTGTCGGATCAGAGACATTAAAAGTGAAGTGCTTATCAAGCTTAACTACATCTATTGGCAGCTCCCTTACATATTTTAATGAAGCATAACCGGCTCCAAAATCATCCAAAGCTATTTTGATACCTTTGGCTTTTAAAGATTTTAATGAGTTAGAAGCAATTTTTATGTCTGACAGTTCTGCTGTTTCGGTAACTTCAAGTCCAAATTGATTATCTTTTAGATTATGCTTATCAACAAAATCTGTAAAGATTGAACAAAACTCTGGATGCATGATTGTATGCGCTGAAACATTTAAATATAAAGTTGCATCCTTAAAGCCGATTTCATCTTTAACTGCAAAGAATTTCTCTAGTTGAGCTAGTGACTCTAGAACCACTAATGAAAAAAGGCTTTCTCCCTCTATTTGGGGAATAATTTGATCATTGGGAAGATATCCTCCCTCTCCATCTTGAAGCCTTAACAAGGCTTCAACTCCAGTTACCTCATTAGTTTTTAGATTAACTTGTTTTTGATAGGCTAGCTCAATTCTATTATTCTCAATGCAATCAATGGTTTTCCTTAAGGCATCTAAACCCTCTCTGGATGAGCATAAAAGTTCGATTAGCATGATGCCCTCTGATATGTCTACCGGAATCATATGAACTCTCGTACGCATTAAAAAATTTATCTCTCTTAAAGAAATTTCAATCGGAGTATCGTAATAAAGGGCAATAGATTCCAAATCACCAAAGTTATTTTTTACTTGATCATCGATTTTTACAACAGAAATCTCATCTAGGCTCGACAAATTAAAGATGTATTTAGCTGCAAGATTTGCCCATGCAATTGAACCATCAAGTTCATAAATAATGTATGGACTAGGGTGATGCAATAATGATTTCGTAAGGTAATTTAACTCTCTATCTGGTTGCATTATTTATCCGTATATTTTACTTTGCGTAATTTGATCATCTACAAGCTCAACAAAATCCTCTGCGAAAGTAATTTTTATGAATTCCCATATTTCAAGATGTTTCGGCTCTTTGAATAGAGTTTTGAATGATACAAGCATAGCGTTCCACTCTTCCTCATCAAGCATACCTATTTTAAATTGATAAAACTGATTCTCACGAGCTCTGAGCATAACACTGAAATATGTTAGATATGCGGCATTCTCTTCTTTGGTAAGCTCCTCATTATTTCTAAGCTTTAGTTTAGTGTTTACAAGAATAGGTTTCATGCCAGCAAGGGCTACTTTCTGATGAGAGTCGGCAATATTTTGTCGGGCATTTGCACGAGCTACTCTGTTTTGCTCTTTTAATTCTGTGACTAGAAAATAGACTGTAACCAAGACCGTAAAGGGGCCAACTGTTTGTAAAATTAAGATAATATTTTCAAAACTCACTTGAATACAATATGTTTGTTTCTAATGTTTTAATATAAGGTTTTTTTAAGAGTCGGTAAAGAAACTTATGGATATAGAAAAAATTTCTAAAGTATAATTAAAGTGTGCGCCCGTAGCTCAGCTGGATAGAGTACTTGGCTACGAACCAAGGGGTCGGGAGTTCGAATCTCTCCGGGTGCGCCAGCTCCTACTTATGATTATAAAACTTTAAAGTTGAATCTTTTATTGAGAATAATCGTACTAAAAAAATATCTTTAAGGTAATTTTGATAGTTTCTCCAAGGCGCCTTAGTGCCTTGTTTTGGTAATATATCCAATGCTCTTTGGACATATCCTGAAGTAAAGTCTATATATTCATCGTCTACCATTGCTTGAGAGTCTTCCTTTGGCAAGCATACCGAAACATTTTGCTTGTCCATTTCATTGAGTAATCGACAAACATACTCGCACGTTAAATCAGCCCTAAGCGTCCATGAGGCATTTACATACCCGAATGAAAAAGCAAGATTAGGGACCCCACTTAACATCATCCCTTTATAAGAAAGTTTATTATTTGGTACTACTTTTCTATCATCCACTGAAACACTAATATCGTTAAGAATATTTAACTCAATACCTGTAGCGGTAATAATAATATCTGCTTCAATTTGCTCACCTGATTCAACCAATATTCCTTCTCTCGTGAAAGATTTAATAACATCAGTTACAACCGAAGCTTTGTTATCTCTTATTGATGCAAAAAGATTGCTATCAGGCACGAGACACATTCGCTGATCCCAAGGATTATATCTTGGAGTGAAATGTTTCTCGACATTAAAATCTTGGCCTAGCTCATCTCGCACACGATCAATTAGTCGTTTTTTTACCCAGTTAGGGTATTTTCTTGCTAGATAAAATCCTAAGCTTGTTCGTAAAATATTTTTCCATCTAATCAAGAAGTAACTTAAGCGTAAAGGTAAAATTTTATTGAGAGAGTGGCTCCATGAATCTTCTCCTGGACCAGAAACAACATAACTGGGAGAACGTTGAAGCATGGTAACGTGCTCAGCTTTTTGAGCTATTGCAGGAACCAATGTAATCGCAGTGGCTCCACTGCCTATAACTACTACCTTTTTATTTGAATAATCCATGGACTCATCCCAAAATTGTGGATGGATTAATTTACCTTGAAATTCTTCTTGATTTGGAAATTTCGGCATGAAGGGTTTGTCATAACTGTAATAACCGCCACATAAAAAGAGAAAATTGCACGTCATATGTGTCTCATTTCCATTGCTTAGAACTTTTAATTCCCAAACAGATTTATCTGAAGACCAATTGGATGAAATAACTTTTTGATTAAAACTGATTTTTTCTCTCAAGTTAAATTCATCAACGGTATCGTTTAAATATTCAAGAATAGACGGTCCATCTGCAATAGACTTTTTGTGTATCCATGGTTTAAAACGAAATCCAAGCGTATGCATATCAGAGTCGGAACGAACTCCAGGATATTTAAAAAGGTCCCAGGTGCCTCCCAATGAGCTCCTGCCCTCTAATATTGCAAATGATTTGTTTGGGCAGCTTTTTTGAAGGTTATAGCCGGCAGCAATACCAGAAATACCCGCTCCAACTACAATAATATCCTTATGCATCATTAACCCTCATTCAAATTGCGTGATAGATCTCTGATTGATTTAAATTCATTATCCTCATACCAGTTTGGCCATTGTGAACTATTTGCAAGTTCATTGCTAATGTTAAAAATTACATCAATTGTTTGATTTAATCCGTCTAAATTCCATGACTTATCATATTCGTCAGCAACACCGTGATAAGCATCTATTTGATATTGATGTATGAATAAATAGCCAGCCTCTTTTCCGCCATTGGCAAGATCAAAGCCTCCACCGGAGTAAAGGACTGGAACCCCTCTTTTTGCAAAACTTATATGATCAGATCTATAAAAAAATCCCTTTTCAGGATTTGGATCTGGATTGATATACCTTCCAGTTTTATCTAACTCTTTCTCTAAAAGATCCTCTAATTCTGATGCTCCGTAACCAATTACTACCATATCTTTAGTAAGCCCTGTTGGTAAAATAGCGTCATAATTAAAACCAGCAACAATATTTGATAATTCTACTGGGGGATATTTTGCAAAATATTCAGAACCTAATAATCCAGACTCCTCAAGAGTAAGAGCTAAAAACATAATTGATCTATCTGTCTTTATCTCAGAGAACCTTTTAGCAAATTCCATAACAGCTGCCACTCCTGTTGCGTTATCGACAGCCCCATTTGCAATATTATCAGCGCCGGGTGGCAATCCATTCATAATACCAATATGATCCCAGTGGGCCATGAATAATATATATTCATCTGGTCTTTTGGAGCCTCTTTTAATTGCGGCAACATTATGAGATTGAAAATATCTAACTTTATTATGTATTTCTGAGCTTAAGGTTAGCCCTCTTAATGGAAAAGCTGAAAAAGTTTTTTCCAAAGCTATTTCTTTAAGAGATTGATAATTAAATCCAGTAAAATTTAGTACCTCATCAAGAGTAATGTCTCTTATCCAGCCCTCAAGGATTGCTCTATCAGCGCCCAAATCTTCACGCTGTAAATCTAACTGTGGTCCCTGCCAACTATTTTCAACCACTGACCAGGGATATGCAGCCGGTTCTTCCTCATGAACAATAATCGCAGCAGCAGCTCCCTGACGTGCAGCTTCTTCAAATTTATATGTCCATCTTCCGTAATAAGTCATTGATCTACCATTAAAAAGTCTTAATTTTCCAGTTGCAAAGCCAGGATCATTTACAAGTATGACAACTGTTTTACCTCTGACATCAATACCCTCATAATCATTCCAGTTATATTCAGGAGCAACGATTCCATAACCAACAAAGACAACTTCACTGTCTCTAATTTTTCTGTACTCTCTAGCCTGTTTTGTCCAAAAAACGACTTCTTGACCTGTGATCATTTTTCTATCATTACCACGAAAAGATAATGTTAAGTATGAAGAATCTTTTAAAGTTATTTCTGAGGCAGGAACTTTATGGAGATATTCTCCATTCACAGGATCAAGACTTAAATCCTGAAAAGTTTTAGAAATAAAATTTTTAGTAAGTTTTCCGCCCTCTGTTCCTGGTGCTCTGCCTTCAAATTCGTCAGATGCAAGCGTTGAAATCCAGTACCTTAATCTTCCATCAGTGGTGTCACTCAATGAATCTGAGCAACTTGAAAAAAGAACCAAATATACTGATAGCAAAAGAAATAAATGATTCTTATTAATTTTCATGTCCATGTGTATATTCAGATAAGTAAAGTATAAAATATATTTCCAAATTTATGGGATAGATACTTATGAAAAAATTAATCAAAGCCTTAACTGCTAGCTTTATTTTTATTGCAAACACTCATGCCTCTTTATTGAATGACTTGCCAGAAATAAATTATGAATCATTTACCTTAGATAATGGTCTCACCGTTGTTGTTCACGAAGACCGAAAAGTGCCAATGGTTGCGGTTAATGTTTGGTATCACGTAGGGTCAAAAAACGAAAAGGTCGGAAAAACTGGATTTGCTCATCTCTTTGAACATCTTATGTTCAACGGAACTGAAAACTACAATAGTGAATACTTTGAGCCATTCGAAAAAATAGGCTCAACCGATCAAAATGGAACTACTAATTCTGATAGAACTAACTATTTTCAGAATGTTCCAACCAATGCCGTAGACTTAGCATTGTGGATGGAATCTGATCGAATGGGTCATTTGCTTGGTGTTGTTGATCAAGAAAAGCTCGATGAACAAAGAGGAGTAGTTCAAAATGAAAAGCGCCAAGGTGAAAATCAACCATATGGGAAAGCATTCACTAGAATTTCAGAAGCTGCTTTTCCGAAAGGTCATCCCTACTCATGGACAACAATAGGATCAATGGAGGATTTAGATGCTGCATCCCTCGAAGATGTCCAAGAATGGTTTAAAACCTACTATGGTCCAAATAATGCGGTGCTTGCTCTCGCAGGAGATATAGATTTAGAAACTGCAAGAGAGAAAGTGAAGAAGTACTTTGGAGACATACCTGCTGGACCACCTTTGATAAAACCTGATGTCTGGATAGCAAAAAGAAGTGAAGAAAAACGTGACATTATGTATGACAATGTACCTCAAGCAAGAATATATAAAGCTTGGAATGTCCCACCTAGAGATACTGAAGCTGCAGCTCATTTTGACTTAGCATCAAGTGTATTAGTCGGTGGAAAGAATTCACCTCTTTTCAAAGAGCTAGTATATGAAAAACAAATCGCAACTAGTGTTTCCGCTTTTTATTACGACAGGGAAATTGCCGGAATGTTTATTGTTGTTGTTGATGTTGTTTCAGGCCAAGAGCCAAAAATAGTAGAGAAAGAAATGGATGCTGTTTTACAAACATTCATACAAAAAGGTCCGAACAAAAAGTTACTTGAAGCTGAAAAAACTAAAACATTGGCAAGTTTTATCAGAGGCACTCAACGAATTGGAGGTTTTGGTGGAAAATCTGATCTTCTAGCTACTTGTCAAACCTACACAGGAAATCCAGGCTGCTACATTAATAATGCAAGATATATCGATGAGAGTACTCCTGCTAAAATTAAATCAACTTTTACAAAGTGGATTGATGATACTCCCTATGTTCTTACTATATTACCTAGCGAAAAATTAGCTACTAATGAATCAACTATAGATAGATCCGAGGGCATTCCCTATCCTACTGAAAAAATTTCATTTAAATTTCCATCTTTGCAAACTGCAGAACTATCTAATGGTGCAAAGGTTGTCTTGGCTGAGCGCAAAAATATTCCATTAGTAGAAATTAACATTCAATTTGATTTTGGATATGCGCAAGAAGATGCTGATCAAATTGGATACACCAACTTTATGATGGACATGCTTAATGAGGGCACAAAGAAATACTCCTCATTAGAGTTTGATGAAGTTTTAGATTCATTGAATGCAAACATGGTATTTGGTTCGGATTTAGATACATCTTATGTATCCATCTCTTCTCTTAAATTAAATCTTAATGAGACTTTAGACCTTGCAAAAGAGGCAATAATGTTTCCTACATTTCCTGAAACTGAGATTGCAAGAATTAAAAATCAAACACTTGCTGCGCTTAAAAGAGCTGAGTTTCAGCCAAGCTCCATTGCCTTTAGAAATATAGGTAATCTTTTATATGGCGAAGATCATCCCTACGGAAAGCTAAGAATTGGATCTGGGCCGACCCAAACAATTAAGAGTATTGATAACAAAAAATTATCTGAAATTCATAAACTTGCTTTAAATCCAAATCATCTGACTTTTACTGTTGCAGGTGATATCTCCTTAAATGAAATTGTGAAATTGCTTGAATCTAAATTTGGAAAATGGAAGGCTGAATCAGATACTGAATTGAAAAATTTACCCACTGTAGCATTACCAGAAAAAAGAAAAGTATATTTGATTAATAAACCTAATGCCGAGCAATCCTATATTGTTGCAGGTCAGCTGTTACCTCCATCAGCGACACCAGAAGAATTTAAAATTGATTATATGAACTATGCAATTGGTGGAAGCTTTACTTCAAGGCTTAATATGAATCTTAGAGAGGATAAAAGTTGGTCATATGGAGTTAGAACTCGATTGGGGGACGCAAAAGGTCAAAGATCAATGCTTATTACTGCTCCTGTTCAAACTGATAAAACCTCTGAATCAATTACTGAAATAGTTAATGAGTATGACGCATATTTGTCCTCATCTCCGACCACTGAGGACGAATTAGCAAAAGGTAAAGCATCAAAAATACTCCGATTACCTGGTTTGTTTGAAACACTCGGCTCTTTAAGGGCAGGAGTTTCGAATATAGTAACTTATGATCGAGACTTGGATTATCTTAATCAGCTGCCTGGACTTTACGATGAACCAACTTTAGAGGATGTGAAAGCTGTGGCACAGAAGTATATTAAACCTAATCAATGGACGTGGTTGATTGTTGGTGATCTAGATAAAATTGAGGAGCCTATTAGAAAGTTAAATTTAGGCGAAATGGAGATATTAGATTAATGGGTGAACCAATATCCATTAGCAAGGATCTTGCCAAGAAAACATTTAGCTCGAATGCATATCCCCCTATCTATGATATTGGATCTAGCATTAACTTTACTGATTTAGACGTTTTTACAAACGGACAACCATTTAGCCAATTTAAGGAATTACGTGAACAGGCACCTATTTTCCTCCATCCACCTTTTTTAAACGATCCAGAGCCTGTGTTTTGGTCGCTGACTAGGTATGAAGATATATTGAAGGTTTCCTCTGATCCCAAAACGTTTTCATCTCAAGCTGGGACAGGAACTCTGATAACTTTGGGAAACGAAGATCGCAGGCATCCAAAGTTGTGGCGATCTGCAATTGATCATATGCTCAATCTTGATGGTGACGTACATATTAATCTTAGACGAGAGCACATGCCCTTTTTTAAGCCTGATTATGTTACCAATCTTCGTATCAAAGTAAAAGCAAAAGTTAGCTCCTTGTTAGATGCTATTGATACTCAAGAAGATTGCAATTTTGTAACTGCTTTTTCTCAACAGCTACCGATATTTACATTGTCTGAAATTTTAGGTATTCCTGAGTCTGATAGGCAGAAGCTAGTGACCTGGATGGAATTCTTAGAATTAGCACAATATATTCAGGTCGAGCAATTAAAAAAAGAAATGGATGGTGAAGTTTCAAATGAACCAGTCAATACTGACATGATAGATATGTTCAATGGGATGGTAGATGAGATGTTTGAATATGGTAGAGATATTCTAAACGCTAAAAGAAACAATCCATCTGATGATTTACTTTCAGCTATTGCAAATGCTGAGTTGGAAGGCCAGAAACTAAGCCCAGAGTTCTTAGATGGTTCATGGCTATTAATTATTTTTGCAGGAAACGATACCACCAGAAACACGCTAAGTGGTGCAATCAAACTTTTAACTGAAAATCCTGACCAAAAACAAAAACTAATAGAAAATCCTGAATTAATGCCTAATTTTCTTCAAGAATGCATTCGCATGGTCTCTCCAGTTATTCATATGCGCAGAACAACAACCTGTGAGACGGAGCTTGGTGGACAATTAATGGGTCCTGGTGAGAAGATTGTAATGTGGTATGGGGCTGCAAATCGAGATCCATCAATTTTTACCAATCCTGATAAATTTGACATCGAACGTGAAAATGCTGATAAGCATCTTGCATTTGGCATTGGCAGACATACTTGTGTTGGCAAGCCGGTTGCTTTGATGCAATTAGAAGAGTCATACAAACAAATATTATCGCGTTTTCCAAACATTCATATGAGTGGAAATTGGAAAGTAGCGCCAAATAACTTTGTTCATGCAATTCAAGAAATGCCAGTAAAATTTTAATATAGGTAAATCATGACTAAAAGTATTTGGTTCCAACCTATATCAATTGAAAACTTTAAAGATTCATCTGCGAAAATGGATAAACACCTAGACATTGAAGTAATTGAAGTTGGCAATGATTTTATTATTGCAAAGATGCCAGTTACAGAAAAAACTAAGCAGCCTTATGGAATTCTTCATGGTGGAGCCTCTTGTGTGCTAGCTGAAAGTGTTGGCAGTATTGCTGCGGCATTAACTATGGATGGAACAAAAAAGTATCCTGTTGGCATCGAAATTAATGCAAACCATATCTCCTCTCCTACTAATGGATATGTTTATGCCAAGGCAGTTCCAGTCCATGTTGGTGGATCAACATCGGTTTGGAATATTGATATTACCGATGATAACGATAAGCGTGTTTGCTTCTCAAGATTTACAGCCTTACATAAGACCTATCCTACTAAATAACAAACTTGTGGCCTTAAGGGATGCTTAAGGCCAATTTTTTAATGGAAATAATCTTTGGATAAAGTCATGAGTGCCTCAATTTCAGTATCTGAGAAATCCCATATCTGGTGGATCAGTCTTCCTTTGTCATCGGGCTCTAAACCCTTCAAAAACTTATAAATGTCCATCAATGATTAACCTTTACTGGCAAGTTATTTAAATAGTTATATGAATTTGATTTTAGGATGGTTGAAAATTCCTTTGGCGGGAACAACATCTCTAGATCATCAATCTCTTGACCGGATGTTATTAACTTAGACCATATCATTAAAAGAGCTGATTCATTGCGAGTCGCCGCAAAATCAGGCATTTTTTCGCAAATTAATTC
>OZSS01000793.1_pt1 | contig 15157 bp, 12 predicted proteins | sample 1779911 | NCBI WGS metagenome assembly OZSS01 (sample SAMEA2603589, study PRJEB24840) | metagenome | biome: Water; feature: Photic zone; material: Seawater sample | place: Mediterranean Sea | collected 2013-11-12 | depth 10 m | reverse complement strand
CCCCTGGACCCCACTGATCTTTGGGCAAGGTTATTTGCCCCTTAACATTCTTCGTCTGTGCGTCTTTGATTCCACACCATTTGTTGAAATCGTCTTTGCGAGAAGCGCGGCATCCCTTAAGTCCGTCGTACCACCAAACTTGATCGTCGTACCACGTGTCTGTCTTGAACGTTGCAATCTTGCCTGGCGCAGTCTTCTTCACTTTTCCGTAAAAAGACACACCAGGTACCACTGTGGCATAAGGCGTCGCCGCCACGCTGTCATCAAATCTGTAGTGGTTGCAAACACTTTTTGTTTTAATTGGTTCCATTTCATGTATAGGATTATATTTTTTTACAATTGAAAATATATATTTAGGATTATTTTTTTACTTTTTTGCATTATTTAGTTTTTGGGCTAGTTTAGTGTTTTATAATTCTTATTTACCCGAAATTGCTTTTCCTCATCAGCAAGACAAAGCCAGTGCTCAAGGTTTCTCTTATGGGTACATTGGCAGTGTTTTACTTTTATTAATCAACCTTTTAATGGTTTTATACCCGTCAACCTTTGGTTTTCATGACACAATCGAACCAATGAAAATTTCCTTTGTCATGGTCGGTTTATGGTGGGCTGGTTTTAGTCAATACACTTTTTACTATTTACCAAAAAATCAAATTCAATTGACAAATAAAAATATTTTAAAAAAATCTGTATTATTCGGTGGTTTTTCAGAGCTCAACACTGTTTGGAAAATGATAAAAAAACAAAAAGCAATAAAAAAATTTCTTATTGCTTTTTTTGTTTTTAGTTGTGCTTTACAAACAATTATTTTAATTGCAACTTATTTTGGAGAGCAAGAAATTATATGGAGAGAGGGTGAGAAGCAAATCGGATTAATAATTAGTATGCTTCTCATACAGTTAATTGCCATTATTGGAGCAATGTTAACCGCAAAATTCTCAGAAAAGTTTGGTAATATACAAACCTTAATTTTTCTCAATATCTTTTGGTTTTTCCTTTGTGTAGGAGGTTATTTTATTAAGTTTTCTCATGAATTCTATATTATTGCAGCACTAGTTGGATTAGTAATGGGTGGAATTCAAGCGTTGTCCAGATCGACATATTCTAAATTAATACCTGAAACAAAAAACACTTGTTCATATTTTAGTTTTTATCAAATGTGCATGATAGTAAGTATTTCACTGGGAACATTTATGTCTGGAATAGTTGACCAATTTACTGGAAGTTTAAGAAATTCAATTATTGTTTTTGCTGTCATTTTTATTTTTGGCGCAATACTTTTAAAGGATATAAAAATGAAAAAACTGTAATCTTGTCAATTGTTGTACGCTGGCATGGTCCTTGAAAATATTCCATCAGCAACAAAGCTTGTTCAAGTTTAATCTGTCTTAGAAATGGAAAACTTATTTGATTTAAATAAACTCTCAGGAAATATAATTAATGAAGAGTCAGAGCTTATTCCTCTTATGACATCTGATGATGAAGAAGCTATAAACAAAGAAAAATTACCAAAGTCACTATCAATTCTTCCTTTAAAAAACACAGTGCTATTTCCTGGTGTTGTTATTCCGATAACTGCTACAAGAAACAAATCTGTAAAGTTAATTAAGGCCGCCAATAAAGGAGATAAGTTAATTGGTGTTGTTTCGCAAATTAATAATAAGGTTTCTGATCCTAAAATTGGAGATATTAATAATATTGGCACAGTTGCCAAAATTCTAAGAGTTTTACAAATGCCTGATGGCAATCTAACAATCATTATACAGGGCAAGAAAAGGTTTAAAATAGAAAAAATTCTGTCCGAGAAGCCATTTATAAAAGCTGACATTTGCGAAATAAACGAAATCAAACCTCAAAAAAATGATAAAAAATATAATGCAACTATAGATTCAATTAAAGATTTGGCCTTAAAAATTATTGATGAAAACCCTAATATTCCATCTGAGGCATCGATAGCAATTAAAAATATCCACAGCAATACATTTTTGGTAAATTTTGTATCATCAAATATGAATATTAGTGTTTCAGATAAATACAAAATTTTAGAAACTGATAGTCACCAAAACAGGGCAATTGAATGTTTAAAGTATATGAATATTGAATTTCAGAAACTATCATTGAAAAACGATATACAATCAAAAGTTAGAAATGATCTTGACCAACAGCAACGCGAATATTATTTGAATCAACAACTTAAAACTATTCAAGAGGAGTTAGGTAGCTCATCTAGCCATAAAGATATTGAAGATATAAGAACAAAAGCAAGTATAAAAAAATGGACCAAAGATGTTAAAAATCACTTTGAAAAAGAGTTAGTCAAACTCCAAAGAATTAATACTCAAATGGCTGAGTATTCGATTCAGAGAAACTATATTGATCTTCTTCTAGATTTACCTTGGAATGAATTTTCAAAAGATAATTATAAACTTGACAATGCATTGAGGACTCTAAATAAAGATCATTTTGGCTTAAAAACAGTTAAGGAGAGAATAATTGAGCAAATTGCTGTTTTAAAATTAAAGGGTGACATGAGTGCACCAATTTTATGTTTTTACGGACCACCAGGTGTTGGAAAAACATCATTAGGTAAATCTATTGCAAAAGCTTTGGGTAGAGAATATGTTAGAATATCACTTGGTGGGTTAAGGGACGAATCTGAAATAAGAGGCCACAGAAAAACCTACATTGGCGCAATGCCAGGAAGAATAATACAGAACTTAAAAAAGGTAAAGACTTCTAATCCTGTTTTTGTTTTAGATGAAATTGATAAAATGAGTATTGGAAATCAAGGCGATCCCTCATCTGCAATGCTAGAGGTCTTAGACCCAGAACAAAATATATCGTTTTATGATAATTTTTTAGAATTAGGGTTTGATTTATCAAAAGTTTTATTTATTGCCACAGCAAATAACATTAATAATATTCAACCCGCATTGCTTGATAGGATGGAATTAATTAATATTTCAGGATATAGTCTCGAAGAAAAAGTACAAATTGCAAAAAAATATTTGATAAAGAAACAAAAAGACAATCATGGTCTGGGAATTGATGCTTTTGACTTAGACAATGATGTAATAACAGCAATAATTAAGGGATATACTAAAGAGTCAGGTGTAAGATTGCTTGACAAAAAAATTTCAAAAATATCACGATGGGTTGCAAAATCAATCGTAAAAAAAGAACCTTACAAAAATAGTTTAAAGATCCATGATCTAAAAGATATTCTTGGAATCGGGTTAGATCAGACAATTTCAGAAAATAATGATATCACAGGAATTGTTAATGGACTAGCTTGGACCCAATACGGGGGGGAAATCCTTTTTATTGAATCGACAATGTCAAAAGGAAAAGGTAGCCTTTCGATTACTGGAAATTTAGGTAAGGTAATGAAAGAATCTGCCACCATTGCTCTTGAATATTTAAAATCAAACTCCAAATTATTGGGTGTAGAAAATCAAGACTTTTTTGAGAATAATTTTCACATTCATGTACCTGAGGGTGCAACTCCAAAAGATGGTCCAAGTGCAGGCATAACTATTTTGACCTCATTGGTTTCCTTGGTCAAAAATAAGAAAGTGAAATCAAGCTTAGCAATGAGCGGAGAGATTACCTTGAGAGGAAAAGTTCTCCCCGTTGGTGGAATTAAAGAAAAAATTTTAGCAGCAAAAAGGGCAAATATTAAACAAGTTATTTTACCTCTTGCAAACAAAAAACATGTAGATGAAATTGAAAAGAAATATATCAGGGGTTTAAAATTCAGGTATGTTGAAAAAATGATTGAAGTAATTAATTTTTCCCTTGAAAAAAAATAAGTTATAAATATTGAATTTCATAGTTACAATTGATGGCCCATCCTCTTCAGGAAAAAGTACACTAGCAAAGAAACTTGCAAAAAAACTATCATTTGCTCATATAGATTCAGGATCTATATATAGAGCAGTGACGTTATATGCACTTCAAAAAAATCTATTATTAAATGGAAAATTTTTAATAAATAAATTAATTAGTAGTTTATCAGCATCAAATATTTCATTAAAAGAAAATAAAAATGGAATTTTTAAAATGCATATTAATGACCTTGATGTAGAAGACAAAATTAGAGGGTCAAAAGTCTCAAATCATGTGAGTGAGATTGCTAAATTTCAAAAAATTAGAGAATTTGTTCTTAAAATTCAGAGAGATATCTCTAAAGATAAATCTATCGTTATGGATGGTAGAGATATTGGTTCGTTTGTTTTTCCTCACGCTGATGTCAAGTTTTATATTGATTCTTCAATCGAAACTCGTTCTATGAGACGTTATCATCAACTAAAACAATCAGAAAAAAAATTATCTATAGATGATGTTAGGTATGATCTTTTAAGCAGAGATCAAATTGATAAAACTAGAAAAAACTCCCCTTTAATTATTCCTAAAAATTCGCTTTTCATTAATAATGATGACAGATCAATTGGAGATGTTTTAAACCAAATGTTAGATCACGCAAAAAGTATCATCAATAAAAAAATGCCTTAACATTTGCTAAAAATAATTATTGATATTAAATTCGCTTGCCTTTTAAGGGTTTTGTGGATAACTAAAAGGCATTAATTAAAATAACTTCTTCTATAATTTCCCTAAGTCCATAAAATTATAGAATACAATTTGTAAATATGAGTCCTCAAAAAAAAGATGATGAATCTAAATCATCAAAAACTACCAAAAAGGTTACAACAAAAAGACCTAGCGCAGCAAAGAAAACGACAGTAGCGAAGAAAACAACAGCAGCGAAGAAAACAACACCTGTAAAGAAAACAACAGCTACAAAGAAAACAACAGCTGTAAAGAAAACAACAGATGCAAAAAAAACGACTGCAGCTAAGAAAACAAAAGCATCGAATAAAACAACAGCTGCAAAGAAAGCAACAGCTGCGAAGAAAACAACCGAAACAAAAAAATCTGCATCTAAAGGAAAAATACAATCTAAGTCTAAATCAAAAAAATTAGTAGTAGAAAGTCCTGATGATTTTGACTGGTCTACGTTTGAGGAGGGGATTGAGCTCATTGAAGAGAAAAAGATTAAGGAATTTGAAAAATTAATTGATGAAAATTTTGTTGACACTTATGATGAAAATGTAATTCAAGGTGTTGTAATTAATATTACTGAAAGAGAAGCAATTATTGATATCAACGCCAAGTCTGAAGGTGTTATTTCTTTAAACGAATTCAGATATAACCCTGCTCTAAAGGTTGGTGATAAAGTTGAGGTAATTGTAGATATACAAGAAGATAAAACTGGTCAACTTGTTTTATCACACAGAAAGGCGAGAACAATAAAAGCATGGGAGAGGGTTATTGAAGCACACGATAAAGAAACTGTTGTTACTGGATTCGTTAAATGCCGAACAAAAGGTGGGATGATAGTTGATGTGTTTGGACTAGAGGCATTTTTGCCAGGATCTCAAATTGATGTTAAACCAATCAGAGATTACGATCAATTTTTGAATAAAAATATGGAATTCAGAATTGTGAAAATTAATCATGAATTTAAAAATGTTGTTGTCTCACATAAAGCATTGATAGAGGCAGATATTGAAGAGCAGAAAAAAGAAATTATTTCACAATTGGAAAAAGGGCAAGTTCTAGAGGGAATTGTCAAAAACATTACTACATATGGTGTTTTTGTTGATCTTGGTGGAGTTGATGGATTAATTCATATCACTGATTTATCTTGGAATAGAATTAATCATCCTACTGAAATTTTAGAGTTAGATCAAAAGCTTAATGTTGTTATTTTAGATTTTGATGATGATAAATCAAGGATACAGCTAGGGGTAAAACAACTGAGTGATCATCCATGGGAAAATCTTGACTCAAAACTTAAGGAAGGAGAAAAAGTTAAGGGTAAAGTTTCCGTTTTGGCTGATTATGGAGCATTTATTGAAATTGCAGAGGGCGTAGAGGGTTTAGTTCACGTTTCGGAAATGTCATGGTCCACTCATCTAAGATCTGCCCAAGATTTTGTTAATGTTGGTGATGAGGTAGAAGCTGTTATACTTTCAATTGATAGAGAAGAAAGGAAAATGTCACTAGGTATTAAACAGTTGACATCAGATCCATGGACTGATATAACCGAAAAATACCCAACTAAGTCTAAACACAAAGGAAAGATTAGAAATTTTACAAATTTTGGGGTATTTGTGGAACTCGAAGAAGGTATAGATGGATTAGTTTACATTTCTGACTTATCGTGGACAAAAAAGATTAAACATCCATCTGAGCTTTTCCAAATTGGAGATGAAATGGAAGTTGTTGTGCTTGAACTTGATGTTGACGAAAGAAAGCTAAGTTTAGGACATAAACAAACAACTAAAAATCCATGGGTGACTTACGAAAAAACATATGCCATTGACACCTTACATGAATTAAAAATTGATTCCATAACTGACAGAGGAGCCAATATAATTTTAAGTAAAGAACTTTCAGCTTTTGTTCCCAAAAAACATATGACTAAAGAAGATGGTTCATTACTTAAAAAAGGAGATGTTACAAACTTTAATGTTATTGAGTGTAATAGTGAATTTAAAAGAATAGTTCTTTCTCATTTAGCAACACACTCAAAGAAGAAAGAAACATCTAGCAAGGTTAAGAAAGAAAAAGTTGATAAATCAACCTTAGGTGATTTAGACGTGTTGGTTGATTTAAAAAAGAAAATGGATGATGAAATTTAAAATTTAAAATCACATATACTTTTGACAATCCAATCTCCTAATTCACTTGTTGTAACGAAGTTTTTATGAGATAAATCCCTTGTTAACTTTCTGCTTTTGATTGACTCTCTGACACTATAATCAATTAGATTCGATTCTTCAATCAAACCAAAGTCTCTAAACATCATAGAACATGATAATATAGTAGCTATAGGGTTGGCAATATTTTTTCCAGTAGCTTCTGGGTATGAACCATGAATTGGCTCATAAACAGATGTTTTTTCTCCAATTGATGCAGAGGGCATCAACCCTATAGATCCAGAAATCACTGATGCTTCATCTGTCAAAATATCCCCAAATAAATTACTGGTTATTAAAACATCATATTCAGAAGGATTTTGAATAAGTCTCATAGCAACTGCATCTACAAATTCGTATGTAGTTTTGACTTCAGGATAGTTTGATTCCATTTTTTGAATTGTTTCCCGCCATAATCTTGAAGATTCTAGAACATTAGCTTTGTCTATACAGCACAGTTTTTTAGACCTTTTCATTGAGAGATCAAATCCAACTTTTGCAAGCCTCTCAATTTCTTCTTTTTTATAATAACAAGTATCAAATGCAGAATTTCTATCATTTGATCTTCCTCTTTCTCCAAAATATATTCCGCTAGTTAGTTCTCTAACAAAAATAATATCAGTCCCCTCTATAATTTTTCTTTTTAAGGGTGACATGTCAATTAATTCTTTAAATGTAAACGTAGGACGAATATTGGCGTAAAGACCAAGTTTTTTTCTCATGGATAAAAGTCCTTGCTCTGGTCTAATTTTTAAATTAGGATCCATATCAAATTTTGGATCTCCAATTGCCCCAAATAAAACCGCATCAGAATTTAAACATTTAATGTGAGTTTCATCTGGGTAAGGATTCCCAACTTTGTCAATAGCATCTGCTCCAACAATTCCTTCACTCCAAATAATTTTATGGTTAAATTTTTTAGAGACAGCCTCACACACTTTTACAGCTTCATTTATGACTTCAGGTCCAATTCCATCACCTGATAATTTTGTAATCTTTAACTCCATTAAATTGTATTTAACATTTTTTCGGTTGCTTTAATTGCTGATACCGTTTGATCAGAGTCCAAACCCCTTGTTACGAACTCTTCCTTATTTGATTTTTTCCATGTTATAAAAGTCTCGCACAGGGCATCTGAATTACTGCCTGGTGGAATTGTGACTGAATAATCAACAAGAAGAGGAAGTTCTAAATCAATTTTTTTATAAAGTTTTTTTAATGCTGACATAAATGCATCAAACTGACCATCTCCTTTACCACTCTCTTTGTGGATTTTTCCATTATAACCAACCTCAATCTTTGCTGATGGTTTATTGTTTTTCTTGTGTTTAAGGTAATAGGACTTTATTTGTATTTTATTTTTAAAATTATCTGTTTTTAATACATCTGAAATAATGTATGGCAAATCATCAGCAGATACTTTTTCTTTTTTATCCCCAAGTTCTATAACCCTAGCTGTAACTTTTTTAATTTCATCATCAGATAAGTTTAAGCCTAAATTTTCTATATTCTTTTTTATGTTAGCTTTACCAGAGGTTTTACCCAAAGCATATTTTCTTTTTCTACCAAATCTTTCCGGAATTAATTCGTTGTGGTACAAGTTATTTTTACTATCTCCATCTGCATGAATACCAGCAGTTTGAGTAAAAACATTTTCACCAATAACAGGTTTATTAGGGGGTATTCTAAACCCACTAAATGTAGAAACCAACTTACTTACATTATATAAATTCTTTTCATTAATTTCTATATTAAAATCTTTTAAAAAATCGTTATTTGCTGCAATTATGCTGGCCAATGGTGTATTTCCAGCTCTTTCCCCCATTCCATTAATAGTTGAATGAATACCATCACATCCAGCCTTAATTGCTTCTAGGGTATTGGCTACACTCAAATCATAGTCGTTGTGCCCATGAAAATCAAAATGCAGATTAGGAAACTCATTACAAAGACTATATATATATGAATAAGTCATTGTGGGGTTGAGGACCCCCAATGTGTCTGGTAACATGATCCTTTTAATACTGGTTCCGCTAAGCATTTTAATAAATTCATAAATATAATCGGGTGAACTTTTCATTCCATTACTCCAATCTTCTAAATAAATATTTGAGCTTATTTCATTTTTGTCAGCTAATTCAATCATTTTTTGTATGTCATTAAAATGATCATTTTTTGATTTTCTTAATTGATATTTGAGATGATTTACAGAACCTTTTGCTAAAATATTTTGAACTTTTCCACCACATTTTTTTAACCAATCAATTGATATACCGTTGTCAATAAAAGTAAGAACTTCGACTCTTTCTATTAAATTATTTTTTTTTGACCATTTCATGATAGATTTGACAGCATCAAATTCACCAGATGAGACACGCGCTGATGCAACCTCAATTCGATCAATATTTAGCTCATTAATTAAAAGTTTTGTAATGGTTAATTTTTCACTAGCTGAAAATGACATTCCTGAGGTTTGTTCACCATCTCTCAGGGTTGTATCCATAACCTCAATATTTTTCATTTTTATATCGGACTGTTTTTTGAAAAATTAATAATTGAATCTTTAATATTTAATAAATAATCAATATCATCAAATCCATTCAGCATATTATTTTTTTTGTATTCATTTATATTAAAATTTTCAATCAATTTTGTGTTTTTAACAGAAACACTTTGTCTAGCTAAATTAACATTGACAATAGTCTCAGGATTTGCATATACAAGTTCAAAGATTTTTTCTAAAAACGTTGGGCTTACTTGAACAGGAAGAACACCAATGTTTAAACAATTATTTTTAAATATATCAGCAAAAAAACTAGAAATAACACATCTAAAGCCGTAATCGTATATAGCCCAAGCAGCATGTTCACGTGATGATCCTGATCCAAAATTTTTACCTGCAACTAGAATATCCCCAGAAAACTTCTTATCATTTAGAACAAAATCTTTCTTTTTTATATTACCATCATATCTCCAATCTCTAAACAAATTTTCGCCGAAACCAACCCTTTCCGTTGCTTTTAAAAATCTAGCTGGAATGATTTGGTCCGTATCAATATTTTCAATAGGTAATGGAACCACTGTACTACTCAACTTAATAAACTTATCGTAACTCATTTTAAATTTTTCTTGGGTCAGTGATTTTTCCAGTAATAGCTGCTGCTGCTGCAACTATTGGACTTGCTAAAAGTGTTCTTGCTCCAGGACCTTGTCTTCCCTCAAAATTTCTATTTGATGTACTTACAACATATTTTCCATTTGGGATTTTATCTTCATTCATCGCAAGACAAGCTGAGCATCCGGGCTCCCTGATTTCAAAACCAGATTTGATTAGTATATCAAAAATACCCTCCTTTACAATTTCGTTATGAACTTTGTGAGATCCTGGGACTAGCCATGCAGTGACATTTGGAGATTTTTTTTTATCCTTCACAAAGTTGGCAAATTCCCTAAAATCTTCAATCCTTCCATTAGTACAACTACCCAAAAAAACAAAATCAATTTTTTTACCAATTAAGTTATCACCCTCTTTGTAGTTCATATATTTTAAAGACTTTTCAAATGTTTCCTTATTTACATTTAAGTCTGTTGAATAAGGTATTTCATCACTTATTGAAATACCCATGCCAGGGTTAGTCCCATAGGTAATCATTGGTTCAATTTGATTACCATCAAAAAAGAATTCCTTATCAAACAAAGCATCTTTTTCAGTTCTGAGGCCAATCCAGTATTTAGATAGTTTTAAAAATTCATCACCTTTTGGAGCATACTCTTTGCCTTTTACATAATCAATTGTTTTTTGATCTGGTGCAATTATACCTCCTCTGGCTCCCATTTCAATACTCAAGTTGCAAACCGTCATTCTTCCTTCCATACTCATTTGCTCGAAAATATTACCTGCATATTCAACAAAATGACCGGTAGCACCAGAGGTGGTAATTTGTGAAATAATATAAAGAGCTACATCTTTTGGTGTCACATATTCTTTTAAAACACCATTAATGGTTATTCTCATTTTCTTAGGCTTGGGTTGTAAAACACACTGAGTTGATAAAACCATTTCAACCTCCGAAGTTCCAATTCCAAATGCAATTGCTCCAAATGCTCCATGTGTTGAAGTATGTGAATCACCACATACAATTGTAGCACCTGGTAAAGTAATTCCATTTTCTGGCCCAATAACATGAACTATACCATTTCTTTTGTGTCCCAATCCCCAATATGGTATTTTGTGTTTTTTAGCATTTATTTTTAATGTTTGTAATTGTTTTGCAGACAAAGGGTCTTTAATTGGAAGATTTTGATTTTTTGTTGGTGTATTGTGATCTGCTGTAGCGAAAGTTTTTTCGGGAAATAGAACATTAAGCTTTCGATTATTTAAACCCAAAAATGCAACTGGACTTGTAACCTCATGTACTAAGTGTCTACCAATAAAAAGGACATCTGGTCCATTTTTAATTTTTTTAACCACATGAGAGTCCCAAACTTTATCAAATAATGTATTAGACATAATTTATTTTAATGCTTTTTTTATTATAGTTGGTAAATCTGTGTCTTTAACCTCTTTGTTTATGTCGGCAAATTTTAAAAAAAACTCATAAACTTTATCTAATTCAATTTTACTTAGATTAAAACCGATTTTTTTAGCTTTATATGCTATAGCAGCTCTTCCACTTCTTGCTGTGAGAACAATTGAAGATTCGTTGACTCCAACATCATTCGGATCAATTATTTCATATGTTTCTCTGTTTTTAATTACACCGTCTTGATGAATTCCTGAGCTGTGTGAGAAAGCATTAGAACCAACTATAGCCTTGTTAGGTTGAACAGGCATACCCATAATTTCTGATACCATTTTACTTGTGTTGTAAAGTAATTTTGAATTAATTTTTGTATCAAAACCAAGTTCACTATGTTGTCTCATAACCATAACAACTTCTTCCAGAGATGTATTTCCAGCTCGTTCACCAATTCCATTTATAGTGCATTCAATTTGCCTTGCACCGCTTATAATCCCTTGAATTGAATTTGCAGTAGCTAAACCTAAATCATTGTGGCAGTGACATGATATAATTGCCTTATCAATATTTGGAACATTATTTACTAAATATTCAATTTTTTTTGCATATTGATTTGGTAGACAATAACCAGTTGTATCAGGAATATTTAAAACAGTTGCACCTGCATCAATAACTTTTTCACAAATACTTGCCAGAAAATCATTGTCAGTTCTTCCTGCATCTTCTGCATAAAACTCGATATCTTCAACAAAGTTTCTAGCATATTTTACAGCATCAACTGCTCTATTAGCTATTGATTCCCTGTTGGATTTGAATTTGTATTTAATGTGACTATCAGAAGTGCCAATACCTGTGTGGATTCTAGGTTTTTTTGCCTTTTTAAGAGCATTAGCAGCAACCTCAATATCCTTTTTGACTGCTCTGGATAAACCACAAACAGAGGAATTTTTTATAACTTGAGAAATTTCTCGAACGGATTTATAATCTCCAGGACTAGAAATAGGAAATCCAGCTTCAATTACATCAACTCCTAATTCATCCAATCTTATAGCTATTTCTACTTTTTTTTCAGTCTCTAGCTTACAGCCTGGAACTTGCTCACCATCTCTTAGTGTTGTGTCAAAAATTTTAACTATTTCTTTACCCATTTCTCAAGTAAGCCGATAAAAGTAGTAATAAAAATTTTTTTAAACTTATATTTTGGATATGAATTCATCTGGTGGCTTACATTTTAGATTCATTAATTCATTACTCACAGGATGTTCAAATTCTATTTCCCTTGAATGTAAACTAATGCTTCTATCATTTAAAGCTCTTTTTGCCCCATATTTTACGTCACCTCGAACAGGTGCTCCAAGGTTCGAGAATTGAACTCTTATTTGGTGATGTCTACCTGTTATTAAAATAACTTCTAAAAACAGGTAGTTTCTTAATTTTTTTAAGGTTTTATATTCAAGGATTGCTTCCTTTGCATTTTTAGATTTTTCTTCAACAACAAAAGATTTATTTTTCTTCTGATTTTTTCTCAAAAAATCTTTTAAAACACCTTTGTTTTTTAAGTCAGCTTTTTGAACTAACACCCAGTATTTTTTCTTAATTTTTCTTAACCTAATCTTTTCGTTCATTCTTATGAGACATTTACTTGTCTTTGCCATTATAACAATACCGCTTGTTGGTCTATCAATTCTGTTAACTAAACCTAAAAAAACATTACCCTTTTTATGATATTTTTTTTTAATATATTCTTTACAGTAATCTAGCAGACACTTGTCACCTGAGATATCTGATTGTACTGGAATTGTAGATATTTTACCAACTATTAGTAAATGATTGTCTTCAAAAATTATGTTTTCCATAAAATCTTAGTACATTTCATCATTACTTGGAAAATTTAGTTTTTTAACGTCTGAAACATAAGATTTTATGGCATCAACAATTTGATTATTGAGATCTAGATATCTACGAATAAATCGAGGGTTAAATTCAGTAGTCAAACCTAACAAGTCATGCATTACTAAAACTTGTCCATCAACTTGGTTACCAGCACCAATTCCAATCAAAGGGTATTTTACTTTTGAAGATACTTTTTTGGCTAATTCGGAGGGTATTTTTTCTAGTACAGTTGCAAAACATCCAATTTCTTCAAGAAGTATAGCATCATTAATTAGCTCATCAGCTTCATTTTTATCTTTGGCTCTCACTGAGTAAGTACCAAATTTATAAATTGACTGAGGAGTTAAACCAAGATGTCCCATTACTGGAATACCTGCTTTAATTATTTTTGAAACTGAGTCTTTGATTTCACTACCACCCTCTAACTTAACTGCATGTGCTCCAGATTCTTTCATGATTCTTATTGCAGATCTCAATGCTAGCTTTGGGTTGGACTGATAAGTCCCAAATGGTAAATCAACCACAACTAAAGCTCTTTTGACTGCTTTTACAACAGATTTAGCATGATAAATCATCTCATCTAGAGTAATTGGAACCGTTGTTTCATTACCTGCAATGACATTTGATGCTGAGTCTCCAACAAGAATAACATCGATATCAGATTGATCAATAATTTTTGCAAAAGTATAGTCATATGCTGTCAACATTGAAATCTTTTCATTATTGTTTTTCATTTCTAGCAATGTTTTAGTAGTAATTCGTTTGTATTCCATAATTAATGATGTGTCGTAAAAATAAATAAATAAAAAACATTATGACTGTCAAAGTGTCACTAATTTTCAATGGCATAGGAATTGCTTAATTGTAAAAAAATATAACTATGAGTAAAATAATTGGTATAGACTTAGGTACAACTAATTCATGTGTTTCTGTGATGGAGGGAAATGAACCTGTTGTAATTCCTAATGCTGAAGGAAAACGAACAACTCCCTCTGTAATAGGTTTTGTTGATGGAGGAGAAATTAAAGTAGGGGACCCAGCTAAAAGACAAGCTGTAACCAATCCAACAAAGACCATTTCATCAATTAAAAGATTTATGGGTAGTAAATTCTCTGAGTCAAAAGAAGATGCAAAAAGATCACCATACAAAGTTGTTAAAGGTGACAATGATACTGCCAGGGTAGATATTGACGGAAGATTATACACTCCTCAAGAGCTATCTGCAATGATTTTACAAAAAATGAAAAAAACTGCAGAGGATTATTTAGGAACTTCTGTCAACGAAGCTGTGGTTACTGTACCAGCGTACTTTAACGACGCCCAAAGACAAGCGACTAAAGAGGCAGGGGAAATTTCTGGTCTAAAAGTTCAAAGAATAATTAATGAACCAACCGCTGCAGCGCTTGCTTATGGTTTAGATAAGTCAGGTAAAGATCAAAAAATTGCAGTTTACGACCTTGGTGGAGGTACGTTTGATATTTCTATTTTAGAACTTGGTGATGGTGTTTTTGAAGTACTATCTACTAATGGTGATACAAGGTTAGGTGGTGATGATTTTGATGATGCGATCATACAATGGATGTCGTTTGAATATGAGGAAGAGGAAGGTGTAGATTTAAGAAAAGACCCTATGGCACTACAAAGGCTTAAGGAGGCTGCTGAAAAAGCAAAAATTGAACTTTCAGCTTCTACTCAAACTGAAATTAATCTTCCATATATAACAGCTACGGACTCTGGTCCAAAACACCTTGTTAAAACATTAACAAGGGCAAAATTCGAACAATTGAGTTCTGATTTAGTTAAAAGATCAATGGAACCTGTAAAAAAAGCTTTAAAAGATGCGTCTTTAAATAAAAGCGATATTGACGAAATAATTCTTGTAGGTGGATCTACCAGAATCACCTCAATATCCTTTTTGACTGCTCTGGATAAACCACAAACAGAGGAATTTTTTATAACTTGAGAAATTTCTCGAAC
>OZSS01000788.1_pt1 | contig 15209 bp, 10 predicted proteins | sample 1779911 | NCBI WGS metagenome assembly OZSS01 (sample SAMEA2603589, study PRJEB24840) | metagenome | biome: Water; feature: Photic zone; material: Seawater sample | place: Mediterranean Sea | collected 2013-11-12 | depth 10 m | reverse complement strand
TTCTTCAGCTGTCTCATTTGAAAATGGCAAGCGGGCCCCTCCAGCAGGAACGATTAAAGAATCTGAACCTCGACCATCTGTCCCTAAACGAAACCAAGACACGCCTGCACCCATTCGTTTTTCGACCATTGTTGCACTTCCCGCATCACCAAACAAGGATGCGGTCGCACGATCTTTAGGATGCACTAATCGACTGAGAGTATCCCCTGCTAAGACTAAAACTCTCTGCGATGAACCATTTGAAATAATTGAATAAGCTAACCAAAGCGCGTAAACAAATCCCGAACACCCCAACCCTACGTCTAAAGCGGCACAATCTGTGCCACACTTTAATCGACCATGCAATAGAGTCGCATTACTCGGTTGCGAATGATCAGGCGTTTGTGTCACATATAAAATTCCATCCAAGTCACTAGGATCTATATTTAATTGATCTAAAAGGATTTGCGCTGCTTGTGTGCACAAATCTAAGTTAGTTAGCTCATTTGATGCGAATCGTCTCTCATTGATTCCAAGCGTCTTTTTTAAACGTTCGATTTGTCGAATATTTCCTCCATATAAATCCACATCTTCTTCAATGGAACGGATTTTTGGTGGTACTACTGTAACTGAACCAGTCAAACTGACATCCACGAATTGATTTGCAGGCATAGCTCTAAGTTGACACTAATCGTATTAAAGTAAATATTGTTTTAATCAAAAAAACATACTTTAATTTAAATTATCAAAAAACAAACAAAGTCATTGCACCCAAACAAAAAACTTTAAAGATACTACATTTTTAATCAACGAAAGGACTATTTTGGATCTTAAAACAATCAAACAAGTAATCGATTTAATGAAACGCTCCGAGCTCTCAGAGTTCGAATTCGAGGAGGACGGGTTTAAGCTACGCCTTAGCAGAGAATCAAATAACTCTGTAGCACCTATCATTCAAAGCATTGCACCAGTCAACCCAGTGGCAGCCACTCCAGCTACTCCTGCTCCAGCATCCTCTGCTGAAAAAGAAAAAGCTGAAGACCCTAATGTTGAAACCATTAAATCCCCTATGGTCGGTACTTTTTATCGTGCCCCTTCTCCAGATAGTGCAAACTTTACTGATGTAGGTAAAAAAGTCGATGTCGATTCGATCGTCTGTATTATAGAAGCAATGAAAGTGATGAATGAGATTCAGGCTGAAGTTAAAGGGACTATTACAGAAATCTTAGTTGAAGATGGAGATGCCATAGAGTTTGGTCAGCCATTATTTAAATACAAAAAAGCGTAATCGCATTCGATGATAAAAAAAGTTCTTATCGCAAATCGAGGAGAGATTGCTCTCCGTATTGTTCGAGCCTGTAATGAATTAGGGATCAAAACCCTAGCCGTTTATTCAGAAGCCGATGAACAGTCCTTGCACGTTCAATTAGCGGATGAAGCAATATGCATTGGTCCTGCCGTAAGTAGCCAAAGTTACCTAAAGGCCGATCGCATTATTGCAGCAGCAGAGATAGCAAATGTAGATGCGATTCACCCTGGTTACGGATTTTTAGCAGAAAATGCTGATTTCGCTGAACAATGTTCAGACTGTAAAATTAAATTTATTGGGCCTTCCTCTGATGCCATCGTCAACTTTGGGGATAAGGCTAAAGCAAGAGAAATGGCATCTAAGGCTAAAGTACCGGTAATTCCTGGTAGTGAAGGGATTGTCGATAATGAAAAAAAAGCACTGAGCGTAGCTAAAAAAATTGGCTTTCCGGTCATTATTAAAGCCGTAGCTGGTGGTGGAGGTAAAGGAATGCGTGCTGCTCACAATGCCGTAGCCTTTGCTAAAGAATATAATAGTGCGCGTAACGAAGCCGAAAAAGCCTTTGGAAATGGAGATGTCTATATCGAAAAATTTCTTGAAGCACCAAGGCATATTGAAATCCAAGTCTTAGGCGACCAATACGGAAATGTTATACACTTAGGGGAACGTGACTGCTCAGTCCAGCGCCGTCACCAAAAATTAATTGAAGAAGCCCCTTCCCCTTTTATATCGGATGACACACGAAAAAAAATGGGGCGTGATGCTGTTAAATTAGCTAAGTCCGTAAAATATGAAGGAGCTGGTACTGTAGAATTTTTGGTCGATGATGAGCAAAACTATTACTTCATTGAAATGAACACTCGTATTCAAGTTGAACACGGAGTCACTGAAGAGGTCACTGGCGTTGATTTAGTGAAAGAGCAACTGCTTATTGCTAGTGGTGAAAAATTAAACTACGAACAAAAAGATATTAAATTCACTCGCCATGCAATTGAGTGTCGTGTCTGCGCCGAAGATCCTTCGAGAAACTTTGCACCCTGCCCTGGTGAAATTAGTGTTTATTATTCTCCCGGAGGTCATGGCGTAAGAATCGACTCTCACGTTTACGGTGGTTATACAATTCCTCCACACTATGATAGTATGATTTCAAAAGTGATCACCTATGGACGCAACCGAGAGCTAGCATTAGATCGCATGGATCGAGCACTCAAAGAATATATTATCCGAGGAATCGCTTCTAATATATCATTTTCACGTGCAATAATTAAAGACCCTACATTCCGTTCAGGTAAAGCAACCACTAAATATATTGAAGAATTTTTAAAACGAGCACCTAAGAATCTTTACAGCTAGGATTTAACGCTTTATATTAACTAACATGAACAACGAAAATTCAGAAACAAATGTCCCTCTCGTTTCCGAAGAAACAAATACCTTAGGCGATATCCAAATTAATTTCAATGTGGTCGCTAATATCGTTCGAATTGCTGCCCTTGAAGTACCAGGGGTTGCTACAGTTGGTGGCGGATTAGTAGACGGTATTGCAGATATGTTTCCTCAGAAAAAATTTGATCGTGGAGTACGCGTCAAAGCTGACGAAGTAGGCGACTATATTATAGATATAAAAGTCATACTTAAGTTTGGGGTTGAACTCGCCCATGTTGCAGAACAAGCACAACATAGAATAATTGAGCAAGTGGAGAAAATGACCAGTCGCTCAGTTTCTCGAGTCAATGTCATTGTTGATGGTGTAAAAACCACAGAACAAACTCAAAATGATGACTGGGATGAGGAAACTCATACCGACTAATCCATATAGTTTAGAGGTTTGATGTTAACTCAACAACTTCTATTCAAGTGCATTTAATGCTATGACCTTGATCGATACACTTTTAAATTTATTAAAAGAAATAGGCATTACAAATGCGTTAGTAGCCTATTTAATCTTAGGGGTCTGCGCATTTATTATACTGCTCATTGTTTTGAATTGGTTCACTTCTTTGTTCAAAAGCCCACGGCTCATAGCTTATAAAACAGAAAAAGGAATCGTACAAGTTAACAGCGGTGCTATTTCTGATTTAGTGCAGTCTATTTGCAAAAAAGAGAGGCATATTTCCCAGTTAAGAACCAAAATTGTTTCTAAACGAAAAAAACTCAATATACAGATTCGTTTACGAATTGAGAGTGGTAGCCATTTGAAAAGCATTGAGGAATCTCTGCAAAGTGATATCAGAGAAGCACTTCATGAAAGTTTAGGCATTGAAAATATTGGCTACATAGACATTATTGCTACTGGAATTAAAGATTCTAAAAATATTCAGCCTAGCTCCGAAAGCTTTGATTGAATCCCGACTAAATAGATAGCGAAGAAAATGAAACGACACGTTGGGCTATTAGTCATTTTATGTATATTGCTGTCAGCTTGCTCTGATACTTTTATTTACCAAAAGAGCCTAAGTCAATTTTCAGAACGTTTCGCAAAAGCTAATTCCGATGAAGATATGGATGCGATGCTTAGCTTGTATGCCACAGGAGGCCTAGAAGAAACAGATTTAGCTATTCTAGAAACTGCATTGAGCTTTGAGATTGGCCTCCCTATACAATCTATAAGTTTTCAAGAACTTTCAGGTGCCCCAGAAGAATCTATTGCCTACGAACATGAAGGGATTGAATATAAGGCAAGCTTGGCTCCGAAATTACGAATGCTTGTTGAATACTCAGATGAAGGCCAGCTTAGGTCTAAATTCAGCATTGGGCGAAATCCTAAAAAAGAATGGAAAATCATCACTGCCATTCCAAAAAATAAAAATTAAAATTAGAACGGTTCACCCAGTTGACAAAATATAAATATTTTGCACACTAGTGGTTATGAAAGTTATTGCATATTTAAAACCAACTTGCGGATGGAGCATGGGCGTTCGTGCTATAATGAAAAAATATAATTTAAGCTACGAAGATAGGGATATTATCAACCAACCAGATCAATATGCAGAAATGGTAGAAAAATCAGGACAAGCACTTTCACCTTGTGTTGAGATAGATGGTGTAATGCTTGCTGATGTCAGTGGTGAGGAAGTTGAGAACTATCTTCTCAGCAATGCGCTAGTCAAAACCAATAATGAAATCCCGGATGCACCGATTGATGCTCCGTGTACTGACGAAGAACATGAAGCGATGCGAACCAAAACTATCCGATTTTTTTAACTTTGACTCATATTGATCCCTTTAAACCGAGTCTTTACTCGGTTTTTTTAACTTATTTTTTAATTTATCACTCATTTTCTCATAGACATTCATTTTCTTTAAATTAAATTTCAAACTCTTTTGATTCTTCAATAAATTTGATTATATAAAGAACTAATAGTAACTCACACGCACATTTAGATTACAATCGATGCCAAATAGATACAGTAGACCAAAAAAACAAGGGCTTTATGACCCTCAATTTGAACATGAAAATTGTGGAATAGGACTCATTGTTGATATGAAAGGACGCAAGTCCCATAGCATTATTCAAGACGCTCTCGCCATTTGTGTGAATCTTGATCACCGAGGCGGATGTGGCTGTGATCCAATTACTGGAGATGGTGCTGGTCTATTTATCCAATTGCCACACTCATTTTTCAAAAAAGTATGTCCAAGTGAATGTGGTTTTGAAGTTCCTGAAGAAGGTGATTACGGCGTGGGCTTTGTTTATTTATCCCAAGATGACGCAACTCGCAAAAAAGAAGAAGCGACTGTAAGTTCAATAATTGAAGAAGAAGGCATGAAGCTTTTGGGCTGGCGCGATGTACCTGTAAGAAGTGAAATTCTCGGGAAAGCATCTTCTGAATGTGAGCCTGTCATGCGTCAATTTTTCATTCAGCGTAATGAATCAGTAGAACGTGGCCTCGCTTTTGAAAGAAAGCTCTACATTATTCGCCGATTAAGTACTTATAAATTACGCTACGCGGAAAATGCCGATGACTCCGATTTTTACATCAGTTCTTTGTCCAGTAGAACAATGACCTACAAGGGTATGCTCACGACAGGGCAACTAGAGCATTATTTCCCTGATCTCTCTCATGAGTCCATGGAATCAGCCCTAGCACTTACTCACTCTAGATTTTCGACCAATACATTTCCAAGTTGGCCACGAGCACAACCCTTTCGATACATTTGCCACAATGGCGAAATCAATACCGTAAGAGGAAACGAAAATTGGCTCTACGCTCGTCAAATGCAATTAGCCGGTGACGTCTTTGGTGAAGACTTAAAGAAAATTTTACCGATTATTCGTGAAGATGGATCTGATTCTCAGAAATTTGATAACTGCCTAGAATTTTTGGTGTTATCAGGACGTAGCCTTGCACAAGCTATGATGATGATGGTACCTGAACCATGGGAACGCCACAAAAACATGCCTGATTACAAGCGGGACTTCTACGAATATCATGCATGCTTAATGGAACCATGGGACGGCCCTGCGTCTATGGCAATCTCCGATGGTATTCAAGTCGGCGCAACTTTGGACCGAAATGGATTAAGACCTTCTCGCTATTATGTCACTTCTGACGATAAAGTTATTCTAGCCTCTGAAGTAGGTGTTGTTGGAAATATCGACCCTAAAACAGTAATTAAAAAAGGTCGATTAGAGCCAGGAAGAATGTTCTTAATCGACATGGAGGAAGGTCGAATTATCAATGATTCAGAATTAAAAGAAGCGATTGCTAAAGAAGAGCCCTATGGAGAATGGCTCAAAGAAAATCGCATCAATCTAAGTGATCTTCCTGCTGCTACCTCAGAATTTGAGGACGACTATGAAAACATTGAAGATAGACAGAAAGCCTTTGGATTCACTTTTGAAGATATCCGCTTTCTAGTTTCTCCAAGTGCGAAAACTGGCAAACAGCCACTCGGATCTATGGGTAACGATGCCCCGCTAGCCGTTCTTTCTGATCAGCCACAGCTGATCTATAATTATTTCAAACAACTTTTCGCACAAGTGACCAATCCTCCGATTGACCCAATCCGAGAAGAATTAGTTACTGCAAGTATTTCTTTCTTAGGCTCAGAGGGCGACTTAACGAATCCTAATGCAGACTCTTGTCGAATGATCAAGCTCGAGTCTCCATTAATAGACAGTGCTCAGCTAGCTCAAATCAAAGCCGTTAAAGAAAGTGGATTCCAAGTCAATTCACTACCAATTACATTTTCTGTATCCGATTCTGACGCAATCGATGACGAGTCGCTCAAGAATGCACTCAATAATTTATTCGCATCAGCCGATAAAGCTATTGAAAATGGTGACAATTTATTAGTTCTTTCCGATCGTGATGTTTCGCCAAGCAAAGCACCGATCCCGACACTGCTTGCAGTATCTGGATTACACCACCATCTCATCCGTCAAGGAACTCGCACCAAGGTATCGCTAATTGTTGAATCCGCAGAACCGAGAGAGGTGCACCACTACGCCTTGCTGATTGGTTACGGTGCTGATGTCATTAACCCCTATCTTGCACTCGAATCCGTTCGATATGCGATCGCTAAAGGTGACCTAGATATGGATGCTGATACTGCTTGCTATAATTTCCTCAAAGCAAACCTAAATGGCGTTATTAAAACCATGTCTAAAATGGGCATCTCAACTATTGCTTCCTACCGAGGTGCACAGATCTTTGAAGCGATCGGGCTCAACCAGAGTTTAGTTGATACCTATTTCACTAAGACAGCATCTCGTGTTGAAGGGATTGGACTTGATGGAATTTCCAAAGATATCAAAACACGTCACTTGAAAGCCTATGCAAAAAGAGACGATAACCGAAATGAAGCACTAGACCCAGGGGGAATTTATCAATGGCGTTCTGGTGGAGAGAAGCATCTTCTCAACCCAGTAACGATTCATAAATTACAGAAAGCGACTCGCCTTGGAGACTACGCAATCTATAAGGAATATTCTGAAGTCATTAACAACCAATCTAAAGAGCTCTATACGCTAAGAGGGTTGATGGAATTTAAATTTGATGAATCTAAATCGATTCCAATTGAAGAAGTGGAACCAGCTGAAGCGATTGTAAAACGCTTCAAAACAGGAGCGATGTCTTATGGGTCGATCTCAAAAGAAGCGCATGAAACACTCGCTATCGCAATGAATCGTATTGGCGGAAAATCCAATACAGGTGAAGGTGGAGAAGAAATTGAGCGTTTCACTCCAGACGAAAATGGCGATAGCCGCCGTTCTGCGATCAAGCAAGTGGCTTCAGGTCGTTTCGGTGTGACTAGTTATTACTTGGCTAATTCAGATGAAATCCAAATCAAGATTGTTCAAGGAGCTAAGCCAGGTGAAGGCGGTGAGCTACCTGGACATAAGGTCTTACCTCAAATTGCAAAAACACGAGGCACCACTCCAGGTGTTGGATTGATCTCCCCTCCTCCTCATCACGATATTTATTCAATCGAAGATTTGGCTGAGTTGATTCATGATCTCAAGAATTCAAACCATCACGCACGCATCAATGTTAAACTAGTATCTGAAGTAGGCGTTGGAACGATTGCTGCTGGTGTTGCCAAAGCAAAAGCGGATGTCATCCTAGTCTCTGGCTACGATGGCGGTACAGGTGCCTCACCACGTTCTTCCATTCAGCACGCGGGTGCACCATGGGAACTTGGTGTAGCGGAAACAAATCAAACATTACTTTTGAATGATCTTCGCTCTCGTGTGGTTGTTGAAACGGACGGCCAATTGAAAACAGGTCGTGATGTTGCCATCGCCTGTCTATTAGGTGCAGAAGAATTTGGATTTGCGACTGCACCTCTCGTCACACTTGGTTGTTTGATGATGCGTGTTTGCCACTTGAATACTTGCCCTGTTGGGGTCGCTACTCAAAATCCTGAATTGAGAAAGAAATTCATGGGTGGCGCTGATGCGGTTGTTCACTTTATGAATTATGTCGCAGAAGAGGTACGAGAAATCATGGCGAAACTCGGTTACCGCTCGATTAATGAAATGGTCGGAAATGTTGATAAACTAGAACTTCGTAATGCGATTGACCATTGGAAAGCTAAAGGACTCGATTACAGTAAGATTCTTTATCGCCCTGAAGTAAGTCCTGAAGTTGGCACATATTGCCAAATGAAACAAGACCACCTTCTCGACAAATGTCTCGATGTGACTAAAATTTTAGATTTAGCCAAACCAGCACTTGAAGACGGAACACCCGTTGAAATCAATTTACCTGTGATCAATACCGATCGTGTAGTTGGTACAATGACGGGTGCAGAAGTGAGTCGCAAATACGGACTCGAAGCATTGCCAGAGGATACAATTAAAATCAATCTCACTGGCTCTGCTGGTCAAAGCTTAGGAGCTTTCTGTCCTAAAGGCATGACCTTTACGGTCATTGGTGATACAAATGACTACTTGGGCAAGGGTCTATCGGGAGGAAAAATCATTGTTCGCCCTGATGATGAATCACCTTTTGTCGCTCATGAGAATATCATCACTGGTAATGTTTGTTTCTACGGAGCTACTAATGGCGAAGCATTTATTGCAGGTATGGCAGGTGAACGCTTCTGTGTAAGAAATTCTGGAGTGAAAGCTGTCGTTGAAGGCATTGGCGATCACGGATTAGAGTACATGACTGGCGGTCTTGTTATCAATCTTGGTTCAACTGGAAGAAATGTTGCTGCTGGTATGTCTGGCGGTGTTGCCTATTTCTATGATGAAAAAGACGAGCTAGTTCGTCATTCACTTAATCCTGCAATGGTCAATGTTTATCAGTTAATTGAATGTGGAGACGAAGAAATCAATTCCGTTAAATCACGCATTGAAAAACATGTAGCACTCTCCGGTTCAAAACGCGGACAATCGATACTCGATAATTGGGAATCTGCGTCGGCTAAATTCATGAAGATTATGCCGCAGGATTATGAACGAGTTTTAGAAGCACAAGAACGTGCCAAAGAACGAGGACTACAAGGGGATGATGCGATTCTCGCAGCATTTGAAGAAAACGTCAAAGCAGGTCACTAATTTTTTTAAAGGAGATAATATTATGGGAAAACCAACAGGATTTTTAGAAGTCAACAGAAAGACCATTCCAAATCGCACACCTAAAGAGCGACTTAAAGACTGGAATGAGATTCATAAGCATTTTGAAATCGAAAAGATTCAAGAACAAGGATCACGTTGTATGGACTGCGGGACTCCTTATTGCCACACAGGCATGACCTTGAGCAATATGGCGAGTGGCTGCCCTATTAATAATCTAATTCCTGAATTTAATGACTTGGTTTACAAAGGCCGATGGGAAGAAGCTTATTTACGACTTAGCAAAACAAATAATTTTCCTGAATTTACTGGACGAGTCTGCCCTGCACCTTGTGAAGGCTCTTGTGTACTTGGTATTATTGAACCACCAGTAACCATTAAAAATATCGAATGTTCGATTATCGATAAGGCATGGGAATCTGGATGGGTCACTCCGAACATTCCTACAAATCGTACTGGCAAAAAAGTAGCTGTTGTAGGCTCAGGCCCTGCTGGACTCGCTGCTGCCGACCAACTCAATAAGGCAGGTCACCTTGTAACGGTTTATGAACGTGCTGATCGACCTGGTGGATTACTTATGTACGGCATCCCCAACATGAAGCTAGAAAAAGATACGGTAATGCGTCGTGTTCATTTAATGGAAGACGAAGGCATCACCTTCAAATGTAGCGTAGAGATCGGAAAAGATATTTCATCCAAAGATCTTCTTAATGATTTCGACTCAGTGATTCTTTGTTGCGGTGCGACTAAACCAAGAGACCTGCCAATTGAAGGTAGAGAACTTAAAAATATTCGCTATGCTATGGAATTCCTCGGTCCTAATACAAAAGAAATTTGGGACATCAAAGAAGGTAAAGCAGAACAATTTTCCGAATTAGCTAAAGGTAAACACGTCGTCATTATTGGCGGAGGTGATACCGGGACTGATTGCGTAGGAACTTCACTCCGACACGGATGCGAGCAAGTCAGCCAATTAGAAATCATGCCAAAGCCTCCCGAAGAGAGAGCGGCAAACAACCCATGGCCCGAATGGCCAAAAGTCTACAAAATGGACTATGGTCAAGAAGAAGCTGCTGCTGTTCAAGGCGAAGATCCAAGGCAGTATCTTGTCAGTGCGAGTAAATTTGAAGGTGATGAAAATGGTAATGTAACAGCTGTTCATGTACATGACATCGAATGGGTCAGTGAAAACGGACGATTCATGCCTAAGAAAGTTGAAGGAAGCGAACGCGTACTTAAAGCGGATTTAGTTCTTTTAGCCATGGGTTTTCTTGGACCCGAGAATACCATTGTTGAAGAGCTTGGACTCGATCAAGACCCTCGTTCAAATATCAAAGCTGAATACGGAGAATTTAAAACTTCTGTGGATAAAGTATTTGCTGCGGGTGATGTTCGTAGAGGACAGTCCTTAATCGTTTGGGCAATTAATGAAGGCCGGGCTGTTGCACGTGAATGTGACCGCTTCCTAATGGGTGCAACTCAGCTTCCTTAGGCAAAAGCTATTTATTGGGTTCATCGGAATCCTTGAAGAAAGTTGATTTCTTGTATTTCAATGAAGTCACCTTCTCCCTGTCTCTGAACGAGCAAACTGATCTTTGCTTTCTCTGCCACTTCGGGTGCAATTAAAGGAATCTCTAATTGAAGAAGCCCATTTGACTCACCATTCGGTAGCTGAATTATTCTAAGAGATTCAAATTTAATTCCAGCTTCATTCACCCAATCCAATCGTAATTGTGCACGACAATCTGGACTGATTTTAGATCTAATTTTTGCCGTTAACATATAGTCTCTTTGAGGTGCTAAAAGTGATAAGGTATAGAGCTGAAAGGCATCTGCATTCGTGATACGTAGTCCTTTAGCTTGATCTTCCATTAGAGAAAATGGCTCAATCGTAAAAGCTTCAGCTGGACGAAAATCCACCTGCCAATAGTTTATCTCTGGAATTTTGGGTCCGAGGAAATCTCTTTCCTTGGCATTCTCGAAAGAAGCCTTTAGCAGAGGATTTCCAATGCGAGTTTCGAATAATTGAGATGCATTTATCCAATCGTTGGCAATTGATAGCTCTTTCTCGTACTGTTTTTTAAAGACCTCTTCTATTGTATCTTGTTCTCTAAGTATAGAAACCATGCCGCACGGAATAGGATCAGTCTGCCCTAACTTCAAAAAATAATTAAAATGTTTATGCAGAGGGTTATTAATGAGTTCTTCAGTTCTCTTTAGATATTGCTCCCTCTTTAACTCTAAATTTCTTACTTTTTCAATGCCCCCTGTTGCTTCTTTATCGGCTATATAAGATAATAAATCAAGTCGTGCAGAGTGATAATCATGATAGACTTCCGTCAATTCAAATGCCTCCGACACAATGGCTAATCTTTGGTAATAACGACTTGAAGAAGGCACTCTGCTTTTGGCGATTTCGATATGTGAACGCATTTTCTCTAAGACCGATTTTGAAAATAACTCGATGCCTGATTCATCTAAATAAAACTTTATCCAATTCGCATCGCCTTCATTTTTATTTCTATGAGATTCAGCTTTCTCATAGAACGCTCTTATTGCTTCAGACGCATCGCCAAAAAATTCATCATAAAATTCATTCAATAAATCCTGTGCATCACGATCCACATTCCAAAGTAATTGAGTTGCCAGCCATCCTTTAGGTCCATCCAATCCCCACATTGAAGGTAATTGTGAAAAAAAGACATCCACTCGGTTTTTATGCAAATAAGGTACACTTTCACTTATCCATTGAGTAAATTGCCTAGGATAAGGATACGGTGCACCAAAGTAATAATCCCATGCGCCTATTTTTTCTGCTTTAGTTAGCCCCCAACGCTCAATCAATGCTTTGTCTTCTTCACGATAGCGAAAGTCTTGCCATTGAGAGCGGTCCGATGTTAATACGGGTAAAATCCTCGGATGCAAAGGGATGCTCGGAGATTGTTCCGTCCAATAATAAGCTAACATACCTAAATAACGATCCTCTCCCTGATCAGTCTTCCATAACCCAGCTTCATTGAAGACCTTGTGGGCGACTTGATTTGCAAACTGGAATGTCAGGTCGGTATAGTTAGGTCGCTTTCTAAAATAGCTTATTGGTGAGACTGCCTCTTTTGTCGCTTCAGTTGTGTCGTAGAGAATATTATCATTAGGCGATAAAGAAAAGCTTTTCGCTGATGGATTCTTATTAAAATAATGAATTGCGGCGAGTGCTGTTAATTCTACGGCACCCCCATGAGTCAAATTAGGCTGAGGATCACGAGCCGCATTACCTTTATGTTTTATATGCCTATCCCCTAGATCAGCAAAAATATCGGGAACTATACTTTGAATTTCGGGCTTAAAAATCCTAGCTAAGTTATGGTTAAACGAATACCCTCCTACTAAACGATTTCTTAAACTATACTCAGTATCCGAACCATATAAATTTCGCATACTGAAACTCGGTTCAATTATCCTCTCAGCGATTCTCCACGTTTCAGGAATATTTCCAACCCATTCAAAACCAAGTGGCGTCGGCCAATACCATCGAGCCCCAAGCATATTATGCGCAAGATAATATAAGGCGTTCGCTAAGCCCTCTTCATTCCAAGCATCCACCAGTATCCCTTTGCCTTTTTTGCGAAGCGAAAAAGAGCCCACTTTTTTAGATTTTAAGCGATTACTTTGCCTTAAATAAATTCCCCTTAGTTTCCCAAAGCTCGGTGCTTCCAGTTCAAGTAAATAACCCACTCGGTAAGTCCATAGTGCGTTGAAATCTGCAACTGCTTTTCTCAGCTTTGGCCTTTCAATCGGTTCTTCGATAATGATTGATTCAAGCTCTTTCAATACTATCAGATTAGAATCTCTGACATCCAAAAACCCTAGCCCTACTAATTTAGATGACGAAGTAAACAGCAGTATGAAAAAAAATGATACGAATGCTATTAAGAAACGATTCACCTTAATATGTTTAACATCCTATTTCAGCTTTGCAAAGACTGAAACACCTCCACCCATTGCTTAGCTAAAGAGCCTTGTCCGAATTGTTCATGGGCAACTCGATAGGCATTCTGCCTTTTTTCTAAAAGTAAATTCTTATTCGATTGAATTACGAGAAGACACTCTTGAAATCCCACAATATCCCTAGGGGCTACCCACCAACCACAGTTTGTAGCTTTTATTAAATCCACTAAATCTGAATCTTCTGGAGCCACCGCCAAAATTGCCTGCCCTGCCATCATTGCACTGTAAGTCTTACTAGGCATCACAACTTCTTGAGAGCCTTCCGACATTGTGACTAAAGCAATCTGAGAAGATTGCATCACTTTAATCCCCACTTCATTAGTAAGGCCTTCATTGACCTGCAGGCGATTACCCAATTCAGCCTCGTGGCTTTTCCGAAAATACTCTAACTCCTTACGCTTTGGCCCACTACAATGGAATAGAAATTGGAATGAATTATCTATCCCAGACTCCCATGCATCAAATAAAGTTTTTGATTCATGCATATTACCGAAATTGCCACAGTAAAGAACCTTAATTTTTTCAGTATCTTCAAGTAACTCAAGTTTAGTGAATGGAGTTTCATCTGCACCTACGGCTATAATTTTGCTGTTAGGCAAACTACCGTGAATAGATTCTACATAATTCTTTAAGCGTTCGCCCAAAAATATATTGGTCGCTGAACGCTTTAAGCTCATACCAACGATCCAACGGAAAAACTTAACTCTCAGCTGTCCCTCTTGCCACTTCCCTGAATGAATCATCGCTTCAGGAAATAAATCATAAACCAAATGAATCACTCGCTTGTTAAAGAAAGTTGCCAAAAGCGGCGCAAAAAAAGTATTGGTCGCCACTACAACAGGTCGCTTTGAATTTCCTGCAAGTGCCTCGTAGAATAAATTAAAGGATAGCTGAATCGGGTAAATAATGTATTGTCTAAAACGCAGAAGTAATCGTTGTGGACTACTGCGAGCAGAACGATAAATTACTTCTGAAATATTAAACCTCTGGTTTGCTTGGATACCCTCATCACGCAGCTCAGACATCAAGGCATTCATAAAGCCCCCATACTCAGTCGATGTCCAAAAATTAATTCTCATTTCAAATGAATTTTTGAATCCTTTAATTCTTTTATTTTTATGTCGATTTGATACTCATAAGAGGAGCGCATAACACTATAATGAAATCCTGCTACACCATCTAAAATTCCTAACTTAAAGAAATATAAAAAGATGAATGTAAGAATTGGACGGCACGGCATTTTATAAGCTAAGCTCTTAAATATTTTTCGCCTAATCATGGGGTCTTTATTAAAGAAATCTTTTAAGTCTGCCCAACAAACCGATTCGTCTAATAATCGCATTGCTTCCATAGATGAGTATTTATTATGACGTTCAAACCAATATTCCACACCTTTGTTAAACGGATAATGAATAAGGTGTTCTTTCAAAAATCCAACTTCTCCATCCGTATAATATTCTTCATTGATTTCCCGTTTAACTTCAACTCTACCCTTTTTCATTAAACGCCCAAACCATGTAGGATAGCCACTTGAGTGCTTAATCCATTTGTTCATAAAATAATCTTTTCTTCTCAGGCGATATAAAGTCTTCAGATTTTCCGGCTTATTGATAACTGATTCAATTTCATTAACAAGTTCTGGGCTCACCCTTTCATCAGCATCAATCATTAATATCCAATCATATTTAAAATCTAAACTAAGTCCGAAATTTCTTTGTGATGCATAGTTGTCAAACTTACGCTGAAATATATTAGCTCCTAAAAGTTCAGCTTTTTTCGAAGTATTATCTTGGGAAAATGAATCTAAAACAATGATGTTATCAGAAAAAGTGCAGCTTTTAATGCACCCCTCTATATTTTTTTCTTCATTGAATGTCAGTATAAGTA
>OZSS01000784.1_pt1 | contig 15244 bp, 11 predicted proteins | sample 1779911 | NCBI WGS metagenome assembly OZSS01 (sample SAMEA2603589, study PRJEB24840) | metagenome | biome: Water; feature: Photic zone; material: Seawater sample | place: Mediterranean Sea | collected 2013-11-12 | depth 10 m | reverse complement strand
GCGGTCTGGACGGGACTCGAACCCGCGACCCCATGCGTGACAGGCATGTATTCTAACCAACTGAACTACCAGACCTTAGTTATTCGGGATGCAAATATACATTGCATTTTGATTTTGCCAAACAAATGACTTTAAAAGAAATTTATGATTTTGTAGAAAAAGAATTATATTTCATTAAAATAGCTTTTCAGGGAGTTAAAAATCAACCCTTAATCTTAGGCTTTAGTATAAAGAAATTCGTGATCGCAGCAAATCCCAATACAATCATCAGAAAGAGATCCGTTCTCAAAGAAAAAATCTGTTTTGGAAACCATCCCAAATTGGACAATATAAAAATAAAAAGTGCCAAAGCGGATAAGACAATTATGGTCACTCCTTGAGGTCGCTTAGAGAAAATCCCCAACATGATCATAGGGCCCATCAGGGCTGTTCCAGAAAAACTCAATCGGGCCAAGAGCACCAATTCATCGGAACTCAATAATGAAAAAACCAGTGCCGACAATGCAAACAGCAAAATCACAAATCTGATGGGCCGCAGATTATCATCTTCTTTCAAACCCAAGAGGCCTTTGATCTCATTTCCCATGGCAAAAAGTTGAGAGTCGGAAGTTGACATAGCGGCAGCAAACAAGCCAATAATAATAAAGGCGGCAATCAATTCATGTTGCTCTTCCAGCAGCACCCCACCCAAGAAATCGGCAGTACTAGCATCCGCATAATAAATGGCCCCGTACATTCCGATGATGATGGTGGGAAGGATCACCAACATAGCAAAAAAACCAACTGATGTCGCCATTTTTTTTAATGCATTATAGTTTTTCATGATCACCAAGCGGGTGGACAACTGGGGCTGAGTAACCGGTATCATCAAAATGGCCAAAGCTGAGGCAATTAAAAATTGTGGACTCAGGAGTCCCTTTGGTCCTGGTGTGGACAGTAAATCTCGGTTAACTGTTGCTGCCTTCTCAAAAAGAGTTTCCCAACCTCCAACTTGATTCAAACAGTTAAAGGCCACAATCCATACCACAATCAACAACAGCGTGCCTTGAAGAGCATCGGCATAAATAATGGCTTTGAGCCCTCCCAATTCTGAATAAACCAACATGATTAATACAATACCAATAGACCATCCCCAGACGGGAATAAAGTCCGGAAAAGCAGATACTAAAAATATGGCCACACCCCTGATTTGAATAGCAATATAGGGAATCAAAAACAAGAAAACTGCGGTGAAATAGAGGTAACCAGCCGTTTTGTTTTGATAACATTTCTGCAACAGTGCGGACATCCCCTGATAGGTTGATTGACCCACCCTCTTTCTCAAGTAAAAGCCAAACCACAGAATCAAAAACACCATGATGGCATCGGAAAAAGTAAGAAAAATCCACGCGCCAACTCCGTTCGACCTCGAAAAATCGGGCATCCCCAGTAGGGTAAATGTGCTGAACAAGGTGGCAGCAAACGTCATCAATCCTATGACCACACCAATCTTTGTTCCCCCCAACATAAAATCTGAAGAAGTCTTTATTTGTTTTTTTGTCCTCCACGAGAAGAACATCAAAATACCAATGTAAACTGCGCCAATAATTAAAAGGTAAGTCAACATATTATTCTTCTTTTAATTCATCTGATTTGAGTCGAGAAAAAACATAACCGCCTAATGCGGTTAACAACACAATCAATAGGCTTATTAAAATGCCAAACCAAAGGGTAAAAGGCATGCCCAAAAAATAGGGAGCATTTGTTTTTCCCTCCAAAACCCAGGGAGAAAACTGAACAATAGAGCAAATAAAAACTGTAATAACGATAGCTCTCCAAGCGCTTTTGTAATTCATAATTAAAGGGTTTTAATGGTCATCCCACCGTCGATATTAATGGTTTGACCGGTAGCATAAGGAATCATTCCCTCTGCTAAAGCTACGACTGTTTTACCAATGTCCTCCGGGTATCCCCATCTCTTTTGTAAGGTGAGTCCTTCGGCAATCAGTTTATCGTATTTTTCTATCACTCCTGCGGTCATGTCTGTTTTGATCAAGCCAGGTTGAATTTCATAAACGGGGATGTTAAATTCTCCCAATCGCGCGGCCCACAGCTTTGTCGTCATGTTCATCCCTGCTTTTGAAATACAATAATCCCCTCTGTTAACAGAAGCCACGGAGGCTGAAACAGAAGAAACGTTGATGATGGAAAAATCATCTTCTGGTTTATTTTTCTTTTGGTCGATCATCCAATTGGCGGCGAGCTGGGTCAAAAAATAGGGCCCTTTTAGGTTGATTCCTATCAACCAATCAAAACTATCTTCCTCTGCTTCGAGTATATCTTTCCGCTCTTTTGGTGCAACTCCTGCGTTGTTGACCAGAAGGTTCAGTTGGTTCCATTTGGACTTTATATCATCGATCATTTTTTGTCGGTCGTCTCCATTACCAATATCTCCCTGACAATAGATTACTTCGCCCCCATTGCTTTTGAGCTCTTCAAGGGTTGACGCCACCAAGTTGGCAGGTCTAACACCATTGATGGCAACGCGATACCCCTTTTCCAAGAGTGCTTGAGCAATCCCCAGGCCAATGCCACGGGAGCCCCCCGTTATGAGTGCTACAGGTTTCATTATAATTCAGGGATGTTAATCCAGGCTTTTTTCTCCCAACTTTCGATGCCCAATTCGGCCAGCTGGACCCCTTTTGCACCCTCCATCATGTTCCAAGGAAAAGGCGTGTCCAATACCACGTGTTTGAGGAAGAGTTCCCATTGTGCCTTAAAGGCATTATCAAAATCTTCCTGCTCAGGAACTTTGGTCCATCCTGCTTTAAAATCGATGGGGTTGGGTATGTCTGGATTCCAAACAGGCTTTGGAGTATTCCCGTAATGTTGGGTCCAGCAATCTCTCAAACCAGCTACGGCAGACCCCTTGGTTCCATCGACATGAAGGGTAAGCAAGTCGTCTCTTCTCACCCGAGTAGTCCAAGAAGAATTGAACTGGGCGATGACCCCTCCCTCCAATTCAAAAATAGCGTATGCGGCATCATCGGCAGTACATTTATAGGGCTGTCCATTTTCATCGATGCGTTCTGGAATATGGGTAGCTCCCATACAGAAAACACCTTTTACCGAGCCAAAAATATTGTCCAAAACATACCTCCAATGGCATAGCATATCAACGATAATCCCTCCATCGTCCTCTTTTCGATAATTCCAGCTGGGTCGTTGCGCTGGTATCGTATGCCCTTCAAAAACCCAATAGCCAAACTCTCCCCTCACGGACAAAATTTCCCCAAAAAAATCATTGGCGATCAATCGCTTTAACTTCATCATTCCAGGAAGCCAAAGTTTGTCCTGTACTACCCCGTGTTTTACCCCTGCTTTTTCACATGCGCTGTACAAATCCAATGCGATTTCTGTAGAAGTTGCTACCGGTTTCTCACAGTAGATATGTTTTCCCGCTGCTACAGCCTTGTGGATGGCATCGGCTCTTCTTCCTGTGGTTTGTGCATCAAAATAGATCTGATAGTGATCTTGGTTTAAAACAGCGTCCAAGTCTGTAGTCCAGTTTTTCACTTGGGTTCGTTCTGCCAAGTTTTTTAGCTTATTCTCATTTCTCCCCACCAGCACCAAATCGGGCATTATCACTTCATTATCACTTATTTTAACACCACCTTGGGCTACAATGGCCGCCAAGGAGCGTATGAGGTGTTGGTTGGTACCCATTCTACCGGTCACCCCATTCATTATAATTCCAATCTTATGTGTTTTCATTTGTTATTTTTAAATGTAGTTCAAATATGCTTTTTTAATATCTTCCAAATATAGCTTTTGGTCCTGAGCCCACAAACGTTCTGAAAAAACTTCTACCTCATTGTAGCCGTCAAAACCTGCTTTCTCAACCCATTCTCTGATCTGTTTTACTGGAATGCAGCCTTCGCCCATTAGGCCTCTGTCGGTTAAAAAATCGGTTGTTGGCACCCGCCAATCGCAAACATGAAAAGCAAAGATATTGTCTGATTTTCCACATCGGTAGATTTCTTTTTCCAACTGATCGTCCCACCAAAGGTGGTAGACATCAATGGCAACACCTACCCATGGCGAGTCAATTTCCTCGCACAGATCGTTGGCTTGTCTAAGAGACGATATAGCAGACTTATCCCCTGCATACATGGGGTGTAATGGTTCTATTGAAAGCTTTACACCCAATCGTTCTGCTTGCGGAAGCAATGTTATAATACCTTCTTTTATTTGTTGACGGGACACTTTTAATGACTGATTCGGATCTGCGCCACAAACCAAAACTACCTGTGGAGCTCCCAGTGCAGCAGCCTGTTCCATGGCCAAACGATTGTCCTCCAATGCCAGTGCTCTTTGCTTGTCATCAACGGAAGGAAAAAAACCGCCACGAACCAGAGCCACCACTTCCATTTCGTTCTTGATCAACAGCTCTTTAATTTCAGACAAGTCTTTTCCTTCAAGTAAATGTCTCCAAATTGAAATGGCACTGATTCCTGCTGCAGCATATTGGGTGATGCATTCCTCTATGGTCCAAGGTTTATTGGTTTGGGTATGAACACAAAGCTTAGAATAATTTGTTAATGACCTCATCTGAAGCTAATTATTTAACGCAATTTGTAAACTGGTAATAGGATTCTCCAGCTATCATTTTTTGAACATACAGCGCCAATTCTCTGAAGTGATAGTCCCCCCACATACAAGATTCACCATTGGCAATTTTACTTCCTTCGGGAATGTGGTCCCATCCATTGGGTTGGTGGTAAATGGTGTGCAACAATAACCCCTGGTGATTTGCATCGGTGCTGAGATAAGGTTCTTGTAAGAGTGAATTAAAAACAGTTAATCCTGCTTGCCAATATTTATCTCCGGCGTCTTTCTGACCTTTTTTTCTGAGGTAATTTCCAAGTCTCAGCAGCCCTTGAGCTCCTATGGCAGCAGCGGAACTGTCCACGGGTTCCCAGTCGTTGTAGGGATCTGCAGGGCGATCGAGATAATCTCCTAATTTGTGGAGGTTAGGCGCTCCCGTATCCCAATAGGTGACCCCGCAGCTGGGCGTGTGTTCGATGTAAAAATCACAAGTAGCTTTGGCGCCTTTGAGCATCATTTCCTCGATTTTATCAAAGCCTCCAAGCGCAGTCAATTCGTCATTATTCACCAATTCTAAGGCTTCTAATTCCTCTGCAAAACCGAGCATGCCCCAAGCCAGTCCTCGGGTCCAAGTAGAAAATCCTGTGTAACCCTGTTGGGCATTTGGACATCGGAATTGTCCGTCATTGGTGTTGAAGATAGTCTCGTGGGCTGTTCTTCCCCAAATATCATAATGGTCTCTGCCCTCACCATAATAGATTGAATATTTGGCTGTTGCTTCAATGTGCTGCAGCGCGCGTTCTAACAATGAAATTTTTCGGTCTCCCTCACCATGAAGGGAATGACCCATCAAGTGACTGGCCACCAAAATCCTACAAGAACGGATGGTATCAACAAATAAGGAATGGGGACCATTGAAAGAGCAAATAAAACCGCCTTCGGGGAGATCAGTCCATCGCGAAGCTTGAACAGCCCCAGATATTTTAATGGCCAAGGAATAAAAATGAGCCTCCCATTCATTGTGTGGAATTTTTCCTTCATGCATCAATCGCAATAAATTTCCGTAAGTACTCAAGTTGTTGAACCCATGATCGTGCACTCCGGTATGACTGACGTGGGTTGCCATTTTATCCAGCACCTGTCTCTTCGCCAAATCAATAAATTGGTTGTCGTCAACTGCGTCGAACTGCAAAACAGCAGACCCAAACTGAAATCCATGGGTCCATTCGGTCCAGCCACGGGTAGCATATTTTCCATTTACAGTAAACACAGGAGCCCCTTGGGTCTCGTCGTATTCTGAGGCTATTCTGTTGATTTTTTCTCCAGAAAGCGTCCAGAGTTGGTTTATTTTTTCTTTTAAGTCCTCTATTTTGAGATTATTATTGATCTGAATCATGGATGATCGTTAACGAATTTATTGGTTAGTAAATAGCATATTATTTCTTGAAATGGTTGCAACCAAAGAAAATGAAAAAATAGATTGTTTCAAAAGGATAACTCAAGATATTTGAGCAAAACCTTATCTAAAAAAAGAAGATGAAAAGGGTATTGAATGCAGGAGCATACGACAAAAAATCAAGTGTAATGCTTACAGATTAGAGTACGGCATCCAAGGCATCGGCATAGGCCTTTTTTGGTGCCACACCGACTTGTCTACCCACCAACTCGCCTTTATCGAAGAGCAATACTGTAGGAATGTTTCTAACTCCATATTTTGCGGCAAATTCTTGATACTGATCTACATCGAGTTTACCAACAACAGCTTTTCCTTCATAATCTTGACTGATTTCATCGATGATGGGTCCTACCATCCTACAAGGTCCACACCATGCCGCCCAAAAGTCAACAATGACAGGTTTGTCTGCGTTTAATACCAGTTCTTCAAAATTTGTGTCGGTAATCTCTAAAGCCATTTCTATATATTTTATTGAGTCAAAATTAATCATTTTAGAAAACGTAGGGTCTTCTGATCGAATTAAATTTACTTATCTGATTATTTTCAAATTCTATGGATAATCAGTTCAATTTGTAGTGCCACTGATTTTGATCTAAAACTGTCAATAATTTTTGAGAAATGGCCACTTTCTGTTTCTTGCTGGGCACTGTTAGTTTTACGGGTTTTTTGGGATCGATTACATCAAAGTATAAAGGTTTGTCCCCCCTAAAACTTTTTAGTTCATTTTTTAGATGCTTTATACGGTCCGATTCTAACTGTCGGATATCCAATTGCAAAGTCAATTTTTTTGAATTTTTTGATAACGTATCGTGAAGCATTTCAAACGCCACAAACTGAATCCGTGGCTCTCCAACCCTTCCTGTTTCTTGATTTCTCCAGCCTTCTTTCACACTGATTTTAATCCTAATAAACTGATTAATGGTGATAAAGTGTCTGAATTTTAGGTATTCTTCTCCAAAAATTCTGAACTCAAATTGATCTGTAAAGTCCTCTACGGAAAACCTCGCCCATCCTTTGCCGTTTCTGGATTCCAAGTGTTGAATATCGTTTACGATTCCCGCTACAGCAAGGTTTTTGTTGACCCAAGGTTTTAAGTCTTTTAATTGCATCATCTGGGCATTGGTAAACCACTCCATTTCTTTTTTAAAATCGTCTAAAGGGTGTCCAGAAATATAGATGCCCACCACCGCTCTTTCTTTTTTGAGTTGACTTAAGTTGTCCCATGGCTCCGCAGGTGGAATGATCAGTTCCTGATAAACCTGATCAGCAGTTTCTCCAAAGAGACTGGTTTGCGCCGAATTTTGACTTTCTTGATATTTCGCACCAAAACGGATGACTTTTTCCAAAAATAACACACCATCCCCATCTGGATTGAAATACTGCGCTCTGTGGGTTTCCTTAAAAGAATCAAAGCCTCCTGCCAATGCTAAGTTTTCCAAGGCTTTTTTATTGGCGGCCCTCAAGTCAATTTTTTTTACCAAATCAAAAATATTTTGGTAGCGCCCTGTTTTTCTGTTTTCAATAATGGTCTGTACAGCTCCTTTTCCCACTCCCTTCACGGCACCCATTCCGAATCGTATGGCATTGTCCTCATTCACGGTAAACTTGTAAAAAGATTCGTTGACATCTGGTCCCAACACCTGAATTCCCATCCTTCGGCATTCTTCCATAAAAAAGGTGACTTGTTTGATATCACTCATATTATTGGAAAGAACTGCCGCCATGTATTCTGCAGGATAATGGGCTTTGAGATAGGCCGTTTGATAGCCGATCCATGCATAGCAAGTGGAATGCGATTTGTTAAAGGCATAAGAGGCAAAAGCTTCCCAATCTTTCCAAATCTTATTCAATATTTCTTTAGGATGCTGGTTGGCCTCCCCTCCTTCAATAAACTTGGGTTTGAGTTTGTCCAAAAGGGCAAATATTTTTTTACCCATTGCTTTACGCAAAAGATCGGCTTCCCCTTTGGAGAACCCAGCCAATTTTTGTGAGAGCAACATCACTTGTTCTTGATAAACGGTGATGCCATAAGTTTCCTTGAGGTATTCTTCCATTTCTGGGAGGTCGTAGGTGATGGCCTCTTGGCCTTGTTTTCGGGCAACAAAACTGGGAATGTACTCCAATGGACCTGGCCGGTAGAGGGCATTCATGGCAATCAAATCTGCAAAAACATTAGGCTTTAAATCCTTGAGATACTTTTGCATTCCCAAAGATTCGTACTGAAAAATCCCCACCGTTTCTCCTTTTTGGAACAGTTCATAGGTTTTGGCATCATCGAGAGGAAATTCGTCCGGTATCAATTCTGTTTGGTGACGGTATTGGATTATTTTAACGGTGTCCTTTATCAGGGTTAAGGTTTTGAGCCCCAAAAAGTCCATTTTCAGTAGGCCAGCCTCTTCCACTACGGAGTTGTCGAACTGTGTAACCGATAAGTCCGAATCTTTTGCCGTTGCGATTGGAACAAACTTTGTAATATCGTCTGGGGTAATGATCACCCCACAGGCGTGGGTGCCTGTATTGCGGAGCGAACCCTCCAAAACCTTGGCCTGTTGTAAAGTCTGTCCAGCCAAGTCGTCCCCTTGGAATATTTCTTGGAGCTCTTTTACTTGTCCAAACTCATCTGATCTTAGTTTGTCTTTCAGCGCTGCATCATCGAGGCTGAAAATATTGGCCAATTTGATATTGGGTACCAACTTTGCAATGCGATCCGCATCACCAAGTGGCAGATCTAGTACTCGGGCAGTATCCCGAATTGAGGACTTCGCAGCCATTGTACCGTAAGTAATGATTTGTGCCACTTGGTTGGACCCGTATTTTTCGATTACATAATCCATGACCCTACCCCTTCCTTCATCGTCAAAATCAATATCAATATCGGGCATACTCACCCGGTCTGGATTGAGAAAACGCTCAAATAGCAAATCGTATTCAATGGGATCCAAATTCGTTATCCACAGACAGTAAGCCACTACTGAACCCGCAGCTGAACCCCTCCCCGGTCCTACAGAAACGTCCATTTTTCTCGCTGCAGCAATTAGGTCTTGGACAATTAAAAAATAGCCCGGATAACCCGTTTTAGCAATTACCTCGAGTTCAAAATTCAAGCGCTCTTCAATTTCCTTACTCAGGGTACCATAACGTTTTTTGGCTCCCTCAAAAGTGAGAAACCTGAGGTATTCATTTTCCCTCTCTTTGGAATCTTGAGTATTGGAAATGGAAAAATCCTCTGGGATTTTGTATTCAGGAAGTAAAACCTCACGAGTCAAATCAAAAGGCGTTACTTTATTAATAAGCCCAGCAATGTTGATGATCGCTTCAGGAAGATCGGCAAAAAGCGCTTTCATTGCTGACTGAGATTTGTAATAGTATTCCTGATTGGGAAAACCATATCGGAATCCTCGGCCACGGCCTATAGGTGTCGCTTGTTTTTCGCCCTCTTTTACACAGAGTAAAATATCATGGGCATTGGCTTCCGCCTTAGTGGTGTAGTAAGAATTGTTGGTGGCTACAATTTTGATGTCGTATTTTTTTGCCAACCGAAGCATTACCTCATTGGCCCTTTTTTCGTCCTCCTGCTGATGCCGCATCAGTTCTATGTACAAATCATCGCCAAATTGTTGATGCCACCATTGAAGTGCCTCCTCCGCTTGATTGTCCCCTAAATTGAGAATTTTTGAAGGTAGCTCACCATTCAAATTTCCCGTCAGAACAATTAAATCCGATTTATAGGTTTCTATAATTTGCTTGTCAATTCGGGGCACATAATAAAAGCCTTTTGTGTAGGCGATAGAACTCATTATGGAAAGGTTCTCATACCCTTTTTTATTTTTTGCAATAAAAACAATTTGATAACCATTATCTCTGCGGGATCGATCTAGGTGGTCTTCACAAACAAAAAACTCACATCCAAGAATGGGCTTTAGTGGGGGTTGTCCCTCCTCCAAAGAATCATTGTGTTTTTTAACCGCTTTTATGAAATGAAAGGCCCCCATCAAATTTGCGTGATCGGTGAGGGTAACAGCTGGCATACGATCATTGGCTGCAGCATTCACAATGTCAGCTATACTGGAGGTGGACTGCAACACGGAATACTGGGAGTGGGTGTGAAGGTGAACAAATGGGGCATCAGCTAAAGCCTCCTGCTCTAAGGGAAAATCAGGGACCAGTGTTTGCTGAGCTTCGCTGGTTTGTTGGGCCAATCGGGCAGCAGCCGATTTTAAATTTTGATGCTTGAGACCGATCAGTTCTACGGGCGCCTCCAAAGCTGCTTCAAATATCTGTAAAAGATCTGCCCTGTCTTTTATGGATGCAGGTAGGATTTGTCGTTTTCTAAAAAGCTCAAAAAAGCAACGGGCGGTAGCCTCAACGTCAGCAGTAGCATTGTGGGCCTCGGCAAAATCAGTACCAAACAAATGCGCATACAGCTCTCCTAAAGTAGGGAGTTTGAATTTTCCACCTCTGCCACCGGGCAACCGGCATAAGGCTGCAGTTTCCTCAGTACAAGTATCTATGATGGGCAGCGCCTCCAAGGGGTTGGTGTCTTGCAGCCTCAGATACTCTGCACCCATTATGTTAAGGTCAAACGATACATTGTGACCCCCTACAAATTCACATTGTTTTAATGCCACCTGAAATCTCTCCAAAACCTCCACCAACGGAATTCCATGCTTTTCCGCCAAGGCCGTGGAAATGCCGTGAATTTTTTCAGAATCATAAGGAATGGTAAAACCCACAGGGAGTATCAGGTAATCTTCATGCGCAATGCAGTGCCCTTTTTCGTCGTGTAATTGCCAGGCAATTTGGACGCATCTTGGCCAGTTGTCAGCATCTGTTAACGGAGCTTTCCAGTTGCGGGGTAGCCCCGTTGTTTCGGTGTCAAAAATTAAATACATTCCCTATTTTTCAATTACTAAAATACTGTATTGTAGTATTTGTTGGGGTTAGAATTTTCAGGAGTTATTAACTGGAAATAAAAATGAAAAATTAGCACAGCATGGCAGTTTTATAAACCAGTAAAACTATATTTGACAAAATTTATGGATATCGAACAGTTGTTTGATAAAATTTCCAAAACTCCCAGCCAAAAAGGCCTTGAAAAGGCTCTTTTAGAGAACAGTTGTTGCCAAATTAAAGGGGTCGTAGGATCCGGTTTAAACTTTAAACTGGCCACTGCTTTCAAAAATTTAGACCGTTCATTTTTAATTGTTTTCGATACCCCAGAGCAAGCAGCCTATCACCTAAACGACCTGGAGCAACTTCTCTCAAAAAAGGAAGTGATGTATTTCCCAGCCAGTTATCGTCAAGCCTACAGTCCAGAGGCTACTGATAATGCCAATGTATTGATGCGATCAGATGTACTCAACAAACTCAGCCACTCCAAAAAGAAAAAAATAATCGTTACCCACCCCCAAGCATTATTTGAAAAAGTGATTTCTCAACAAACACTAAAACGGAAAACACTGGAAATAAAAAAAGGAGATGTTTTGAGTTTGGATTTTGTAAATGAATCCCTTTTTGAGTTCGACTTCGAGCGGGTCAATTTCGTGAGTCAGCCTGGGGAATTTTCAGTGAGGGGGGGAATCATCGATGTTTTTTCCTACGCACATCAGCATCCCTATCGCATCGAATTTTTCGACGAAGAAATTGAGAGTCTCAGAAGTTTTAACGTCAACACCCAGCTTTCCATCAGTCCTTTGGAGCAAATCGATTTATTGCCCAACACTTCCAAGGTTTCCTTCACCGAAAAAAGAAAGTCATTAATTGATTCCCTACCGTCGCAAAGTAGCCTGGTTTTTGATCAATTTGATCTTTGTTTGGATCAGATCAAAAAATTTGGTGAACAGGCTAAAAAGCAATTTGAGGATTTGGCCACAACAATACAATATCCACCCGAAGTATTGTTTATGACCGAAGCAGAACTGCTGGCAGGTGTGGAAACAAAAAGCACCGTACTGATCAACCCTTCTGATCACCTAGAAGTCCAACAACGCATCAGTATAAAACAAAGTCCTCAACCTTCCATCAACAAACAATTTGATCGACTAATACAAATATTAAACAACAATCACGAGTCGGGTTTCGAAAACTATATTTTTTGTTCCAACGAAGCCCAGCGGAAGAGGTTTACTGAGATTTTGGAGGAAAACGAAGATACTGTTCATTACAAAACAGAGGTATGTCCGCTTTATGAGGGCTTTGAAGACCTGGAAGCCAAAGTGTCTTGTTTTACCGATCATCAAATTTTTGAACGCTACCACAAATACAAACTCCGATCGGTCTCTGCCAATAAAGAGGTGCTAACCCTCAAAGAGTTGACCCATCTAAAAATTGGGGATTATGTTACTCACATCGATCATGGAATTGGGAAATTTGGGGGATTACAAAAAATCGACGTAGAAGGCATACAACAAGAGGCCATAAAATTGAGCTATGGCGAGGGTGATATTCTGTATCTGAGCATTCACTCCTTGCACAAAATCAGCAAATTTAACGGTAAAGATGGGCATGTGCCCAAATTGCACAAACTGGGATCCAAGGCATGGAAGGCTCTCAAACAAAAAACCAAAACCCGAGTTAAAGCGATTGCCTTTGACCTGATTAAGCTTTATGCTAAAAGAAAAAAAAATATTGGCCATGCTTTCCCCCCCGACAGCTACCTGCAAATGGAGTTGGAGGCTTCTTTTATGTATGAAGATACCCCCGACCAAGGTAAGGCCACGGCCGCAGTAAAAGCTGATATGGAAATAGACCGGCCCATGGACCGACTGATCTGCGGAGATGTAGGTTTTGGAAAAACAGAAGTGGCCATAAGGGCTGCTTTTAAGGCCGTAGACGACAGCAAACAAGTAGCGGTATTGGTGCCTACTACCATTTTAGCATTTCAGCATTTTAAAACTTTTTCAAAAAGATTGGGAGAGCTGCCTGTAAAAGTAGACTACCTCAATAGATTCAGATCTGCCAAAGATCGAAAACGAATATTAGAAGAACTGCAGCAAGGGAGGATTGATATTTTAATCGGAACCCACCAATTGGTCAATAAATCCGTGAAATTTAAAGATTTGGGCTTATTGATCGTTGACGAAGAACAAAAATTTGGTGTTGCCGTCAAAGAAAAGCTCAGGGATTTAAAAACCAATGTAGACGTATTGACCCTCACCGCCACGCCGATTCCCAGAACCTTACAATTCAGTTTGATGGCAGCTCGGGACCTTTCTGTAATCAACACTCCACCCCCCAATCGCTACCCCATTGAAAGCGAAGTTGTACGGTTTAAAGAATCCCTTATTAGGGATGCCATCCACTATGAACTACAAAGGGGAGGTCAGGTGTTTTTTATCCACAACCGCGTTGAAAATATCAGAGAAGTAGCTGGGATGGTGCAGCGATTGGTTCCAGATGCTCGTATCGCCATTGGTCATGGACAAATGGACGGTAAGCAATTGGAAAAAACCTTACTGGGGTTTATGGAAGGGCAATCGGATATTTTGATTGCCACTACGATCATCGAAAACGGACTGGACGTTCCAAATGCCAACACCATTTTCATCAACAACGCCCAGAGTTTTGGGCTCAGTGATTTGCATCAAATGAGAGGAAGGGTTGGGCGAAGCAACAAAAAAGCATTTTGCTATTTTGTTACCCCTCCGCTGAGTGCCATGGCCGCTGATGCTCAAAAAAGAATCAAGGCGATTTCTCAATTTTCTGAACTGGGCGCTGGGATTCAAATTGCCATGAAAGATTTAGAGATCAGGGGCGCAGGCGATCTTTTGGGTGGAGAACAAAGTGGCTTTATCAATGAAATTGGATTTGAAACCTATCAAAAAATACTCGAAGAAGCCATCGAAGAATTGAAAGAAAACGAGTTCAAAACGCTGTTTGAAAATGAAAATAGATCCACACAGAAAAACTATGTAAAAGAAGTACAAGTAGATACTGATTTTGAGATCTTATTTCCTGATGAATATATAAATATAGTAAATGAAAGATTATTGCTCTACAATGAACTCAGTGCCATAAAAGATGAACCGCAATTAATGAAATTCAAAAAAAATATAGAAGATCGGTTTGGAGAAATACCCCCACCAGGACAAGAATTACTGGGCACATTACGGCTGAAGTGGTTGGCCTCTAAAATGGGACTGGAAAGACTTATAATTAAAAATAAAAAATGTGTGGGTTACTTTTTGGCTGATCAACAAAGTCCGTTTTACCAGAGTGCTATTTTTAACCAAATACTCCTTTCAGTTCAAAACCAACCCGATCAATTCAGTATAAAAGAAAAAGAAACGAGAAATGGGCTTCGACTGTTGTTGGTCGTCAATCAGGCCCAAAGTATTGAAAACCTATTGGATCAACTTCAAAAGTTACAATAGAACTACAGCAGTTTAAGGTTTTTTATTACTTCAAAAGCAACATTGACAGAATCTTCATCCATTAAAATGGTAAACTCATTGGAGGTTGAAATTACCTCGTTGATATTAACCCCTTCCCACGATAATCGTTGAAAAATAAAGTAGTAAATGCCTGGGATTTTAACATTGTCCGTCGGTAGTTTTACGGTTATTGCTGAAAGATTTTCAATTTTATCAATACAGATTTCGTTTTTAAAAACCTCCTCAATCAAGGGTGCTAAATTACTACTCACCACAATATTAGATTCTCCTACCCCACGAGAGGAGGTGTAAAATATATCTTTTTTGTCTTGGATTCCGTTGAGAAATTTGGCTTGTGACAAAAGTAAGCTCTCCGAAAGTCTAAAACAATAATCGGTTAATGCAGAGCGCACTGTGATGTCCCCCAGCTTTCTGAGTACGTTGATGATTTTGTGGGTCGAAAGGAACTCCTCGTTGTCCGAGATGCGCTTTAATGCCATCACTATGGCTCCACTTCGGGCAGGTTTTCGCAAACTCCTTTCAATCTCGGGTTGTATCTGCCTTGCTAAGGAAGTTAAATTGATGATCCCTTGCGAAAGGGCAGTGGACAAGTAGGGCTTAGATTTGACGTATTCCGAAACTTGATAAGCGATAGTTTTCAAAACCTAAATGTTTTATTTTTTTACAAAGATAGTAATCTGAAACAAATTGTTTTATTTGCAACATTTTAGCCAAATGGATAAAAAGCAGATTCAATGTGATTTTGCACCCAATCATTTCCCTTAAAAATATAGGTGATGATATCGAATCTCACTTCGACATTTAGGTC
>OZSS01000782.1_pt1 | contig 15253 bp, 15 predicted proteins | sample 1779911 | NCBI WGS metagenome assembly OZSS01 (sample SAMEA2603589, study PRJEB24840) | metagenome | biome: Water; feature: Photic zone; material: Seawater sample | place: Mediterranean Sea | collected 2013-11-12 | depth 10 m | reverse complement strand
ACCGCGTTCAGGAGGCTGCCGAGAAATGGCCGGATTTAAAGGAAACTTATCCTGATACCGAGCTGCACTTAATCGGCGCGTTGCAAAGCAATAAAGCCGCACAAGCGGTGGCGCTGTTTGATGTCATCCACAGCCTGGATCGCATCAAGCTGGCGCGGGCACTTGCAGATGAAATGAAGCGACAAGATCGGCACCTTAAAATTCTCGTGCAGATTAATACCGGTAAAGAGGGTCAAAAATCTGGCATTTCCCCCGAAGAAACCGTTGAATTTGTCCGCACCTGCCGTGATGAGTTAGGCCTCAATATTGCCGGCCTGATGTGCCTGCCTCCGCAACAGGATGTAGCAGGCCCACACTTTGCTTTGCTTCAGAAGCTATCCCAGCAATGTGATGCGCCCTTGCTGAGCATGGGGATGAGCGGTGATTATGAAGAAGCAATTAAATTTGGTGCGACGCATATTCGGCTTGGCACCGCGATTTTTGGCCCCAGAACGCAGAAGCTTTGAGAGATTTTCTTTTTTAGGCTTGAATTATTATTTTTGTGCCGGGTGTCAGCAAGGGTAAAACCTCCCGCATATGGTCATGCGAGATAGCAATGCAGCCTTCAGTCGGGCCATAATCTGGCTTGGCGAGATGAAAAAATATGGCACTTCCTGCGCCCGGCACGACCGGCATAACATTATGGTCCAATGTTATGATGACATCATATTGGTCATCTTTGCGCCAAAGCTTTTCATGTGAAAATGTGTGTGGCAGCGTGACCGGACGATTATACTCAGGATCATCCGGGTCATCTGACCAGCCGCTTGCTTCTTTAATCTTATGAGTCGGCAGTTTCTGCGGTGGAGTCAGCCATTTATCTGACCGAAACCAGCAAGCTTGTACTTTCCAAACACCGCTAGGTGTGCCACCATCACCTTCCTTCTTGTCTCGCAGGATGCCACTTCTGCCAAGCGCGCAGGGAAATTGCTTTTCTTCAATGCCTAGTTGCCCATTATGAATGTCGGGACCGTGCTGTTTGACAGTGATATCCATGTTGCGAGAGTGGTAAACATCGACTTATTTGTCGAGATAAATATCACGCAAGTTCACATTTTCGTTATGTGTTAATAAAAAGCTGTCAATTTGAACATGAAAACGCATAATGATTTTGTTAAGAGTTGAGTAATGAGTCAAAACAGAAAAATTTTAATTATTGAAGATGATGCGCTGCTGGTTGAAGAACTGAGCGAGCAACTCCTTATGCATGAGGAGTTTGATGTCATATCTGCCGGAACGGCAGGCACCGGCCTAGCCGCCGCCAAGAGTGAGGCGCCAGATCTTATCTTGTTGGACGTCGGCCTGCCTGACCAGGACGGCCGCGAAACCTGCACGCTTATGCGTAAAGCGGGGATAACCTCACCAATCATTATTCTCACGGGCGCGGACTCTGATGCAGATACGATTCTGGGTCTTGAGGCCGGGGCAAGTGATTACGTTACCAAGCCTTTCAGGTTTGGGGTATTGCTGGCGCGCATCCGCACACGGCTTCGACAGTATGAGATGACAGAGTCTGCACAGTTTAATCTGGGCGGTTATCAGTTTAAACCATCGGTTAAAACTCTTGTGCGTGGTGATGAAAGTAAAATCAGGCTAACTGAAAAAGAAACAAATATTCTTAGGCTGCTATTACGGGCCGGAGGCGAAACAGTGGCACGCGATAAACTGCTGGAAGAGGTATGGGGCTATAATGCACAAGTGACCACCCACACGCTTGAAACCCATGTTTACCGTTTGCGCCAAAAGATTGAAGAAGACCCTTCAAATTCGGAATTACTTATTACCGAGGCTGGCGGTTACAGGTTGAACATATAAAGGCGGCTTAAGCCAAGTCAATAACCACCGGCACATGATCTGAGGGTCTTTCCCAACCACGCGCTTCTCTCAGAATTTTATAGCTTTTCACCTGCGGCCCGAGTTTGGGCGTAACCCAGATATGGTCGAGCCTGCGACCGCGATTGGATACATCCCACTCTTTGGCGCGGTAGCTCCACCATGAATAAAGCTTTTCCTCAAAAGGCACAAAGGTGCGTGCCACATCAATCCAGCTATGTGATTTTCTAACCTGTTCCAGCAGCTCCACCTCTTGGGGTGTATGGCTCACAACATTTAGCAACTGCTTGTGCGACCAGACATCATTCTCATAGGGGGCGATATTTAAATCCCCAACCAATATACGCTGGGCGGTTGTTTTTTGCTTGGCTTTGGTGAAACGGCTCTGCATCTCGCCAAGAAAATCAAGCTTATGACCGAATTTCTCGTTGATTTTGCGGTCAGGCTCATCCCCGCCGGCCGGGACATAAAAATTATGCAATGATAGGGGTGCCCCCGCATAGTCGAGAATGGTTTCAATATGGCGACCGTCCTTTTGCCCGCAATAATCAATAATGTTTGTTTTGGCAAAAGGGATTTTGCTTAAAGTTGCCACGCCATGATAGCCCTTAATGCCGTTAATCGCGATATGCTCAAACCCCATTTTATTGACCGCTTTGGTTGGGAAGCTGTCGTTCGGGCACTTTGTTTCTTGCAGGCAGATAACATCCGGCTTCAGTTTTTTTGCCATTTTGGCCACAAGTTCAATTCTAAGTCTTACAGAATTGATGTTCCACGTCACGATGCGCATGATTAATATCTCGCTTTAAAAAAGATTTATCAAAAAAGATTTAGGCTGTTGCCGATAAGCGAGACAGGCCAGCGACCCATCTCAAAGAGTCTGTATCTAAGCATAAGTGGATGATTGGCAATGTCTTCATCATCTAAATCGAGGGTCTCTATGTGTGGGTCAGACTTCAAAACATTGGCGGCATAGGCGGCCAAGCTCAGGGCTGCGCCATGAACAGCTTGTTGGGCAGCACCTGCGGCAAGGTTGGTCAGAGCCTCCGAAGAAACTTCGTCAGCCATATAAAGCGCCTCTTCCACGCAATTTCCCACATCTTCAGACAGGCTTGAGGCGAGATGAGTTAGCATGATGCCAAGCCCCTCCTCACTGATCAGGGTAAGCGCGTCTGCCGCTGCGGCGGCGCGAAATTGCTCTTCAATTTCCCAAGCTTCGCTATTAATGTCCATGCTTTGGGCGGCATCGGCGGCGTCACACCAGTCTAGAAGAGGCGCAGGGGAAGCCTCCGGCAAGCCCAGCCCTTCGAGATAGAGCGTGATAACGTCGAGGCACTCCTCATCCAGCGGTTCACCGAGATTGGTAAACCAGCTAACACGGGCGGCACGACTGGCAAAGTCGCGCAAAACTGTCAGCGCGGGCAACTCAGCTTCTAACGCCTCAAGAGCTATATCGGATATTGCGTCTTCATCCGGGTCTTCTGTGGGGTCTTCTGTGCCAAGCGGGGTTTCTGATACAATCAAGGGGACTCCTGACGGGTGAAGTTAGAATTTTCCATAAGGGCGGCGGCGCGGCTCAACAAGCTCAAAGTCTTCTTTATCAATATTTTCACGCTTTTGTAAGTCGTTCAGAATAATTGTAATTGCCTGTCCTTGCGCATCGACGACATGCCAGCTTCTTAAAAGTGTCGTTTCTGCCGTTCCCTGATAATTGAATGTCAGACGCGCATAGCCCGGGAAATCACCTGCTGGGTCTTGCAACAGCATCTCGGCGGCGGAGTCAAAAACATCCAGTTTTGAGATATACTGAGCCTTGTCAGTCAGCGACTCCTTGCCCCAGAAAATCGGCAGGGGTGTTTGGCTCAGTGGATACCGGTCAGCTTTTTCCCCGGGGACTTCTTGAACTGCCAGCCATTTTCCGTCTGCGACAACTTTTAGTTTTTGCGGCGGGTCATAATCAAATCGCATCAGGCCGGGTCTCTTCATAAGAAACTGCCCCGTAGATGAATTCCCCTGCTGGTCGATTTGAAGAAAAGTCCCTGCCACATTATCCAGCTCATCCAGATAAGTAGATATGTGGTTAAGGGCTTCTATGTTGGGCTTTGCCTCAGCCTTTCCGGCTGCCTGAGCCGAAGCCTCGTGGTGGGTCAGCAATAAAGCAAAGCAAACCGTCAGGAGCGTTTTACAAGTTTTCATCAGTGCTTCCCTAATGCTTCCCGGCGAGGACTTCGCGTTTACCTGCATGATTGGGTGGGCTGATGACACCTTCTTCTTCCATTTTTTCAATCAGGCTTGCGGCTCTATTATAGCCGATTTGCAAGCGCCTCTGAACATAGCTGGTCGACGCGCGGTTATCACGAGTGACTATTGCAACTGCCTGATCGTAAAGACTGTCACCTGAGGTGTCGCCCTCCATACTGCCCATCTCAATAGGGTCGCTATCCTCCGTAACAGCATCAATATAAACCGGCTGACCTTGTTTTTTAAGAAATGAAACGAGGCCCTCGACCTCATTATCTGAAACAAAGGGGCCATGAACACGCTGGATGCGGCCGCCGCCTTCCATGAAAAGCATATCACCCATGCCGAGCAATTGTTCAGCGCCCATATCGCCAAGCACGGTACGACTATCAATCTTTGAGGTAACCTGAAAAGCAATCCGGCTTGGGAAATTAGCTTTAATCGTACCCGTTATAACATCAACTGAAGGGCGTTGGGTCGCCGTGATAAGGTGCACACCCGCGGCGCGCGCCATCTGTGCCAATCGCTGAACGGCTGCCTCAATTTCTTTACCGGCGACGAGCATTAAGTCTGCCATCTCGTCAATGACAACCACTATGTAAGGAAGTTTCTCAAGGTTAATTTCTTCTGTCTCAAACATGGCCTCGCCAGTCTCCGGGTCAAACCCTGTTTGAATGTCACGGGTCAGTGTCTCGCCTTTTTCCAACGCTTCCGTCATGCGCGCATTATAACCTTCAATGTTGCGCACCTTAATTTTGGACATTTTTCGGTATCTGTTCTCCATTTCCTGAACGGCCCATTTAAGGGCCGCGACAGCCTTTTTCGGTTCTGTAACAACAGGCGCAAGCAAATGGGGAATGCCGTCATAGATAGATAATTCCAGCATTTTAGGGTCTACAAGGATCATGCGGCATTGTTCAGGGGTCAGGCGGTACAAGATTGACAAAATCATGGTATTAATACCTACGGATTTACCCGAGCCCGTGGTCCCTGCGACAAGTAGGTGGGGCATTTTTGTCAAATCACTCAGCACTGGCTCGCCCCCAATATCCTTACCAAGAGTGAGGGGTAGCTTAGCGTTGCTCTTTTCGAATGCTTCGCTGGATAATATTTCACGAAGGAAAACGGTTTCCCGGGTGCTGTTGGGCAACTCAATGCCAATGACATTATGGCCCGGAACTGTCGCAACACGGCATGAAATTGCACTCATGGCGCGCGCGATGTCATCTGCCAATCCGACCACGCGGGAGGACCGGATACCGGCGGCTGGCTCCAATTCATAGAGTGTGACAACGGGTCCGGGACGCACGCGCCCAATCTCACCCTTAATGCCAAAATCTTGTAAAACCGTTTCCAACAGGCGGGCATTGGACTCCAAGGCATCCATGCTTACCTTTTGTGGCGCACGCCCGCGCGGCTCAGACAGCAACCTAAGCGGCGGCAGAGTGAAGCTGCTTTCAGGCTCTAACGGCAGGTTGTTCTGCGCCTCTTTGGATGCCCGACGCCCCTGACGTGGCGTGCTTTTCTTCTCTACTGGTATCGGTTTGCGCGATGCCGGTTTGGCTTTAACTGCCTCGGGCCCGGCTTCAATGCCGGCTGAGGCTTCAGCCTGAGCGTTTTGACCTTTGAGTATTAAGCCAAAACCCCTAAGCCGTTCATTAGCCCCTTGACTTAAATTTTGGAAAAACATGCGGGCATGAGCCAACGCCGAAGCCTCAACTGCGCCGGATGTTTCAGGCTTCTTGTTGGTTAACAAGCTTTTCAGAAAGCTGAAAATGGCAACAAGGGCAAAAACTATTGCTTTGATAAATAGCCCGAACCAGCTTGCGGACATTAACGCAAGTGTGATGCCCGCTACGCCTACTGATAAGGCAGATGCCCAGAGCCATAGCGTGATGGAGCCTGACAGGCTATTAAGCGTGTCACCTAACAGTAGGACAAGCCAGCCGCCAAGGGGGGCAACAAGCGCCTCCCCCAGAACACCACCCGCATGCGGAGCAAAGGAGTCCGAATGAAGCGGTGCAATTGTTGCTGCCATAGATAATAAAATGATGCCACCTACCCAAAGGAAAAATTTGAATATCGGGCGTGCGACGGATGCGTGACGCATATATCGCCACCCCAAAGCGGCTATTCCGGGGATTATGCCCCAGGCGCCATATCCGGCGAATTGATAAAGTAAATCCGCGACGACTGCACCATAGGCTCCAAACCAGTTTTCAATATCTATATTGCCGACACGGTTTAGGCTGGGATCAGAAGCGTGATAGCTGAATAAAATGAGCGTCAAGGAAAGGCTGGCCGCCATCAAGATGATGCCAATGACCTCTTGCCCACGAAAAATCAGGAAGCTGCCCAATCGCCCACGGAGTTCGCTTAAGGTGCTCATCATTCTTGCCATGCTATTTTATGCCTTCCGCCGACAAAATATCATGCATTCTTGGTAAAGCCAATTTCATCTCTGCCATATCCCCGACAAGTGCCACGCGGATATATTGAGCGCCCGGGTTTTCTCCATTTACCTCAGCACCCAGATAGGCGCCCGGCAATACACGGATGCCCCCTTTTTCCCAGAGCAATTTTGTGATTGCTTCACTATCTCCAACATCCAGCCAGAGAAAAAACCCACCCGCAGGCCTATAGAAATTATAACGTGCGCCAAGAATATCCTCAGCCAAATCGATTTTGTCCTGATAAAGCGTGCGGTTTTCTTGCACATGGGCATCATTTGCCCAGCAGAGTGCCGCCGCTTTTTGAGCGGCAATCGGGCTTTGCGGCGCGGCAAGCATTCTAAGTTTAAGAAATTGCTTCATTAGTTTATCACCCCCCACCCCTAAGCCCGAACGGAGACCGGGCAAGCTTGAGCGCTTTGAAAGGGAGTGAAACACCATCAGGTTTTTCAAGCCTTCAGGCCTTTTCGCGGCGACATTTAGAGCCGATATTGGGGGCGATGTTTCGTGCCGGCGGTCAAAAATATCAATGTAGCATTCGTCCATTATCAACAAAAAATTATGCCGTTCAGCGCGAGCCAGCCATTGGTTGAGATAATCCCAGTCGGCTATAGCCCCTTGTGGATTAGCGGGGGTACACATAAAAACTGCGCGCATTTGGTCGAGTGTTTCATCTGACAAGTCAGACGGGTCTGGAAGAAAGCCATTGTCAGCAACAGCTTTCATATAGAGAGGCGTGGCCCCGGCCGCAAGCGCGGCGGCGGCATAAAGTTGATAAAATGGGTTTGGCATCGCCATAAGTTTTTTGTTGGGCCCGTCGGGGGCGATTTGAGCGGCAAGAAATAAAGCTTCGCGTGTGCCGGTGGCCGGGAGAACCTGATGCGGCGCACCATAAATCTCAGGGGTAAGCCCAAAACGCCTTGAAAGCCAGTCACGCGCAGAGGTTTGCCAAGGTTCAATACCGTTAATGGGCGGGTAGTCGCCATAAGTTGAGAGGTTGTCGGCCAGGCAATCCAGTGCGAATTGCGGGGGGGCGTGTCTTGGCGAGCCAACAGCAAGAGATATGGGTTCGACTTGGGCGGTTGGGGTGTCCAGTAAGGCGCGGAGGCGGGCGAAGGGCGACTCTGACAGCCCGGCGAGAACGGCGTTTTGAGCCGTGTCATCTGGCTTCATGTCATCTCCTTTCAATTTTTCTCCACAAACAGACTCTTATAAAAACCACAAAAAAACCGAGGCAAGCATAACCTGCCTCGGCTGATTTGGTCAAAACCAATTACGAAATGCTGCTTAAGCCGGCATTAAGAATTTGTGTTTTATTTCATGCCGCCTTCCGGCTCGGACTGAATATTATGGATTGAAAGGTCAGCGCCCATAATTTCTTCCTCTTCAGTGAGGCGTATGCCGATGGTTTGCTTAAGCACGCCATAAACAACGAGACCGCAAATAAAAGCGTACCCGCACCCGACAACTGTACCGATAAGTTGGGATATGAAACTGACGCCGCCAAGGCCGCCAAACATTTCTAGGCCGAAAATACCGGCAGCAATGCCACCCCAAGCGCCTGCAAGGCCATGCAATGGCCAAACACCTAGGACATCATCAATTTGCCATTTTTCCTGACAAAGATTGAAAAAATGAACAAATACAAAGCCACCAATGCCGCCTGTAACAAAAGAGCCGATGGGGTGCATGATATTTGATCCTGCACAAACAGCGACCAGCCCTGCGAGCGCACCATTATGGACAAAGCCCGGATCTCCCCGCCCGACTATAAGTGCGGCAAGAATGCCCCCCGTCATGGCAAGCAGTGAGTTCATGGCAACCAGACCGGTGACACCTTCAAGCGACTGAGCGGACATGACGTTAAAGCCGAACCATCCTACGCAAAGCATCCATGATCCAAGTGCCAACCAAGGTATGGATGATGGAGGAAAAGCTCGCCCCCTTTCACCATATCTGCCGTGGCGCGCGCCCAGCATCAAAACGGCACCCAGCGCCAACCAGCCGCCAACACCATGGACAACAACAGAACCGGCGAAGTCATTAAAGGCATAACCAAAAGTTGACTCGAGCCAGGATTGGAAGCCAAATTTTCCGTTCCAGATAATACCTTCAAAAAATGGGTATATCAGCGCGACGATTATCGCCGACGCTGCCAGTTGCGACCCAAATTTGGCGCGCTCTGCAATGCCGCCGGAAATAATTGCCGGAATGGCGGCGGCAAATGTTAACAGGAAGAAAAATTTAACCAATGAAAGGCCCTGCCCATCAAAGCCAGTGCCTTCCCCACCCTGAATAGTTGCCGCGTCCGCGAAAAAATTAATGCCATACGCAACGCCATAACCAATTAAAAAATAAGCCACTGTTGAAACAGCAAAGTCTGATATAATTTTGACCAGAGCGTTAACTTGGTTTTTTTTACGAACAGTTCCAACTTCTAAAAATGCAAAGCCGCCATGCATGGCAAAAACCAAAATAGCACCAATAAGCAAAAAGAAGACGTCACCGCCCAATTGCGATTGAGACATGTTCCCCTCCATTATAATTATCTCTGCTCTAATACAAGCAAGATGCATGCCAGAAATTACATATAACTCATTGATATCATTGATATATTTATGTCCAAATTAGGCCAAATTCTATATCTGCATAAATTTTAATCACTTGCAAGATTTTCGTATGCAGACGCCTAATTAATAGTCACTATGTAGGTGTCACATGTCGCATCTGTTGTGCTGGACTTTGGCCATTATGTCAGCCACTTTATGCATATGGATTCTCCGTCACCTGAAAAATGTGAAATTGTGATTGTCGGCGCCGGCCTTGCAGGTTATGCGGCGGCGTTAGCGTTGGCAGGGACGGGCGCAGAAATTGTTGTGCTGGACCGGGCGACAGATAGCTCTGGTGGGGCTGCTCATCCTGACCCTCGCACCACGGCTTTATCCCCCTCTTCTTTTAAAATGTTAACCTGTCTTGATGTGTTGTCTGCGTGTCAGGAGGTGCCCACCCCCATTGCGGCGATGAGGATTACGGAAGCCTCATCAGTGCCTAAATGGCCGGGCGGGCTGTTAAATTTTGAGAACGCCAATGATGGCGATGCGCTGGCCTATATGGTGCGTAATCGTGATTTGCTTGGCGCTTTTGCTGAAGTCAGCAAGGACATCTCTAACATCTCAATCCGTAAAGGTCAGACTGTTACTGACATGGAGCAGACTCCAAACGGAATGCAATTGACTGTTAATGATCATCAGATGATATGCGACCTTGTCATTGCCTGTGATGGACGCCAATCGCTTGTCAGGGATTTTCTTGGTACGCGCATTATAAAGCGTGATTATCACCGCGCCGCTCTGGTGGCAGATTTTTCCCATAGCTTGCCACACGATAATCTTGCGCGTCAGATTTTTAGAACCAACGGCCCAATGGCCTGCTTGCCGCTTGGTAAGAGTCCAAACGGTCAGCATGTCAGTAGCCTTGTTTGGGTGGAAAAAACAAAAACGGCCAAAAGCCTTTCCTCACTATCTCAGGAGAGATTTTCCTATGCATTGTCAGAACAACTTGATGGGGCTTTGGGCGATATAAAAGTTTCTGATACGCCGCATTTTTTCCCTTTGTCACTGATGCTGGCTGAAAATTATGCTGCACCTCATGCTGTTTTGCTGGGGGATGCCGCGCATGTCATTCACCCGCTTGCCGGACAAGGTTATAATCTGACGCTTCGGGATGCTGCAATGCTTGCAGAGCATGTTTTTGATGCCAAGATGGTTGGGCTCAAAGCTTGCGATTTGAGTGTGACAGAGGGGTATCAACTTAGTCGCCGTGTTGATGTTTTTGCTATGGCAGGCTTAACAGATGGCCTTAACAATCTGTTTGGCACTTCTTTTCCGCCTCTTTCTTGGTTGCGTCATGCAGGTCTTGCCCTTGTCAATAATGCACTTCCCAATCAAGCAAAACATATGGGGCAGCGTTATGCAGACAGAGGCACATCTCCCCTGCCGCGCCTTTTAAGAGGCCGAAGGTTGACTGGATAGGCGCATTTTTTAATTCTTAATCTTTAGGAATTTTGCGGGCTTCGCTCTCAAGCATTACCGGAATACCCTGCCTTACAGGATAAGCCAACCCGGCCTCTTTGCTAATCAGCTCCTGTTTATCACGGTCATAGCTCAGGGGTCGGCGCGAAACCGGGCAGACCAGTATTTCCAACAGGCTTGGGTCAGGGCTGGCGGCATCTATATTTTCTTCATTTTCTTTTGTCATTTATTCAGCCTATTGAAGTGGCGTGTCTTCATCATTGCCATGGGCAAGAATGACTTCGGTCATGGCAATAAGCATATCAGCTCGGCTAGCCAATGTATCTGCCTCCAGTAGAGCCTGTTTTTCAGGTGGGCCGTAGGGGCTAACAACACTTAAGGAATTTACAAGCTCTTCGGTTGGCGAGCCTTCAATAGATGGCCAATCCCCCTGCAGCTGATTGGCGTCCAGATAATCTTTCAGCACCTCGAGCAGACCTTTTCGGTCAACATCATCAACACCATAATCTTTGACAAGATCATGTGAAAAGGGTGCGTAATCAGCTTTAACTTGACGGTAGGGGGTGGTGACGTCCAATTCTTCGATCACATGAAATCTGCAAAGACCGGTCAGGGTAATCAGTATCCGCCCGTCCTCAGTTTCATTATAAGTGGTGACTCTCCCGACACATCCCGCACCGTAGAGGCCATAAGGTCCAGATTGACTACTATTACGTGGTTGGATAATCCCAATAATCCGCGAACTGCTCATGGCATCATTGGCCATAGCGAGATAGCGCTGCTCAAAAATATTGAGCGGCAGTAAAACGCGTGGCAACAATAGAGCCCCTGATAAAGGGAATACGGGAATGACAGGCGGCAAATCTGCCGGAAGTTTATAATCAACAAGCATACTAACTGAACAGCAGGGAGGACAATTTGCGCCGCCCTTCAACCGTTACCTCATCTGTGGGTCCATAGGCTTCAAAAAGCTCGAGTAATTGTTTGCGTGCGGCATCATCTTCCCATTGACGATTTCGCTGAATAATCTCAAGCAAAGCGTCAATGGCATTTTCTTTTTGTCCGGCAGCATGATAGGCCAGCGCCAAATCATAGCGCGACTGGTGGTCATCGGCGTTGCCGCCCAAGGTTGCTAACAGCGTGTCAATCGCGATCTCTTTTTGGTCGTCAGTGTCGCCGAGTGAGGCTGATTTTTTTGCCAATTCAAGGCCTGCAATTGCCGCGCTGTAAAGCGGGTCGGGGGTGGTCGGATCCTCAATCATGGCAAGGGTTTGCTCTGCCGCATCGATATTGCCCGATGCAAGATAACACTGCGCCAGCCCCCCCCAGCGCGGCTGTGTTGGTGTTGTCTTGCTGGGCGATTGCACCGAAAATTTGCATGGCATTGGTGAAATCATCTTGTTCCAAAGCTGCTTTACCGGCGGCTAACATCTCCTCGATGGGGTCTGGGGCGAGGCCTTCGCCAAGATTTTTTTCAATAAAGGCTTTAAGCTGGCTCTCCGGCAATGCGCCCGCGAAGCCGTCTACGGGTTGACCATTTTTAAAAGCAAAAACAGCCGGAATGGATTGTACTTGTAATTGTTGTGCGACCTGGGGGTGTTCATCAATATTCATTTTTGCCAAGCGTACCGCGCCATTACTTTGCATGGCCAGCTTTTCAAGAAGCGGTGTCAGTTGCTTACAAGGCCCACACCATGGTGCCCAGAAATCAAGAAGAACCAACATGTGCTGTGAGGCCTCAATCACGTCGACCATAAAGCTTTGGGTGGTTGTTTCGACAACACTGTCAGTTGATTGACTGTCAACTGCGCTCATACCTGATGGGTTTTGTTGAGTTTCCGGTGTTTCGTCCATAATTTATCCCGTCTTTGCTTCCTTGCAGGAAGTTCATATCCTTATGTGACTAAAGTGGGGTCTCTGGAAGGTTTTGCCAAGGCCTAATGATGATTTTCCTGTTTGGCCTGTACACTTTATTTTCTTTGTTAGTCGGGTGCGTCACCAAGCAGTGCGGCGACAACGGCGACATCAATAATGTCCTGAACACCACAGCCACGGGATAAATCCATCCATGGTTTGGGAAACCCGCCCAGAATGGGCCCGATAGCGCGCGCGCCGCCTAGCTCTTGTGTAATTTTATAACCAATATTACCTGCATCAAGGTCAGGAAAAATAAATACATTGGCTTTGCCCGCTACCGGAGAGTCCGGGGCCTTTTTGGTGCCTATTGCGGGGTTAATCGCGGCATCATATTGTAATTCACCGTCAATATTGAGGTGAGGGGCTTTCTGTGTCACGAGCCCCATTGCTTCGGTGACTTTATCAATTTCTGCATGGTTGGCTGAACCTTTAGTGGAAAAGGAAAGCATCGCCACATATGGCTTCTGCCCTGTCAGTCGTTCATGTGTTTCAGATGTAAAAATGGTGATATCAGCTAATTGAGCGGCAGTTGGGTTTGGAACAACGGCGCAATCGCCGTAACTGAAAACTCTTCCGTCCGGCATAGCCATTAAAAACATGCTGGAAATGGTTTTGGTTCCGTCTTTAACCCCAAGAGATTTAAAGCCTGCCTTTAAAACGTTGGCTGTGGTAGCAATTGATCCCGCAACGCCGCCATCCACATAGCCTGTAGCCAGCAAATAACAGCTCAATAAAAGTGGGTTTGACAAGGATTGCTCAACTTTAGCGCGCTCAAGCCCTCTTTTACTTTTCACATGCTCATAAATCCGGCTCAGCCAAAGATCTTTATCGGGATGGTTGTTAAAAACCTCTGTCCCGTCCGGCAACCCAGCATCTGCGCTTAGCGCGACTGGCATTACTTCGCCGCCTTGGTGGAGCAGCTTTATAGCTTCTTGAATGCGCGGGTCCGATGTTTCTGGAAGTAAAATGCGCTTCTTATTTTTTTTGGCGCGGTGATAAAGATTATTAATGATGTCAGTCATGTTTTATAGTCAAAAGAAGGCTTTCATCAATTTTTACCACCATATGGAGAAGTGCAAGCCCATGCACCTTGCCTTGGGCGTCGGTTATAAGTGTCTCCGTGCCGCCGCCGCCAAGCGACTCTTCAAGAATAAAATTAAAAGCATTTAAATTCGGCAGGTCATAACGCGTCACGCCGCCCAATGCGATTTCGCTAAAATGGTCAGCGACCCGCGCGGCGGTGAGTTCTTTGTCAAGATAGGCATAAATCTCGGGTGATCTGGCGATAACACCCACATTACTTCCGTTGCCCTTGTCACCAGAGCGCGCAAGAGCGATGTCCATCAGTTTTACCTGTTTGGTTGCCACCTTAGACCTCCTCAACCTTAACGGTTGTTTTGATTTTATCTTTGCCGATAAGCGCCGGCCAGTAACCAACAACCTCGGACGCGCGTGATCTGCCCGCCGCAAATCCTGTAATACCCGGAGGGCCGGAAGTCAAAACCGGCGCGATCTCGCTCGACATCACATTAAGCTTATTGGCATCCATTCCCTTGGCGCCGAGCCGCATCAGAATTTCATGAGGCTGGTCGGGGCTTTCCACAATGCCCTTATATAGAACATTGCTGCCGAATAATTCCAAGAAACGGTCTTCTGCAGGGATGTCCGCGCCGAGCATTTTCATGCGTGAAAACACCATGTCAGAAACAATATGTGCCTTTTCAATTGCGTCAGGGCCACCAATACAAAGTGTGGCTAGAATTTTATAGCCGTTTGCATAGGACATGGAGACCTTGAAGCTGTCAGTTGCCGGAAGCCCTTTGACGCCATGAACTCTCACACGGTTTGGGCCATCCTGCTCCATTTGGATTGTCGTAAAATCTGCAACACAATCCGGGCTGAGGTACCGCGCCGGGTCACCAAGTTCATACAGCAGCTGAGAGGTGACGCTTTCCACATTTATCAACCCGCCCGTGCCGTCATGTTTCGTGACGATAAAAGACCCGTCTTCATAGGCCTCAACAACGGGAAAGCCGATATGAGCAAAATCTTGAACATCCCGCCAATCCGTATAGTTGCCGCCTGTGCATTGGGGGCCACATTCAATGATATGCCCCAGCACTGTAGCGGCAGCAATTTTGTCGTAATCTTCGAATGACCAGCCAAATTCATAGGCCAACGGCGCGACAGCCAGTGAGGGGTCACTTGCCCGCCCGGTGATAACAATATCCGCGCCCTGTTGGAGTGCTTCAACAATCGAAGCTGCACCAATATATACATTGGCGCTGATGACATCATCTTTGACGGATGCCAAAGCTGCGCCGGTATCCATATTAACCAGCTCTTCACCTTCATTTGCCAGTGAGTCCAGTCTGTCAAGAATATCATCACCCTCAACAATGCCGATGCGGACACCAGAGAGGCCAATCTCTGAAAGTGCTTGTTTGGTGGCGGCAAGGCAGGCCGGTGCATTTACACCTGCCGCATTGGCTATCAATTTAATGCCCTTGTCGCGGCATTGAGGCATAATCATTTTGAGCATTTTAATAAAATCACGTGCGTAACCTGAATCCGGGTCGCGCATTCTTTGTTTTTGCATGATGCTCATCGTGATTTCGGAAAGATAGTCGAAGGTCAGATAATCAACCGGCCCTTCTTCAACAAGTCTTTTAGGCCCAAGCAGGCTATCTCCCCAGAAGCCTTGGGCGTTTGCAACCCTTATCATTTTTTTTGCTGTATTCA